>WLWG01000315.1_pt1 | contig 51214 bp, 55 predicted proteins | sample 6712871 | NCBI WGS metagenome assembly WLWG01 (sample SAMN12718693, study PRJNA515312) | sponge metagenome | isolation source: marine sponge | host: Mycale hentscheli | place: New Zealand: South Island, Marlborough, Capsize Point | collected 2003-05-01 | reverse complement strand
AATGGTAACGTTATTGAACCTAGAAATTTAGCTTACACTGACAATACTTTCGATGATGATGAAAGAAAAGAAATTTGGGAACAGGATGAATCAGACGACTTTCAATGGATTAGAGATATAGAAAATTATGATTACGAACCACGCCATGGAGATTATATAGAAGTTATTAATGTTGGTAGTGAAAAGAGTTTTTTAACTTGGTTGGGTGACTTTGAGTATGACTATATAGATGGTTATTATGGTCCTACAATTAAAGGTGAAGTTCTTATTGGGAAAGGAAATTATTTTGAATTAACAGAAGAGAATACAAACACGGAAATTAATTTTCCCGCAATTAGTATAATGCACGATTTAACAAATAGTGAAGAGTATCCAGGACTTAAATTAATGTACAGACCTTTAATGAGGGATGGGGGGTTCAGTAGATTTTAACTTTTAGAAAAAAAGATTAAAATTAACCCTAATAGCTTTATTTATTGTATTATCTTTAATATTATTAAATAATGGAAGGAATAGAAATAGTTATTGGTGTTATTAGTTTTATTGTTGCAACTATATTTGTTGCTGCAAGAAGATGGTACCAAAGGAATAAAGGAAAGTAATTATAATTTAAATTTTTCTTTAAACCATGGAATGGGTTTAATACTTTCTGTAAAGTGTTTTATCTTTATATTACCGTTGATAACGCCGTTCGTTAATTTACGTTTTTTAATATAAAAATGTGAACCATCAGACAAATCTAAAAAAATATCATCATCAACTATAGCGTTTATTATACCGTAATAACCATTGTTATATTCTAAAACATCACCAACTTTAAATAACATATTATTTTTTAATATTCATTTGCGTCACCACAATCATTGTAATCTATTTTTTGACCCTTAAGGTTAGACTTTTGATTTTTAAATTTATTTAGTTTATCAACTAACCAATCAAAAGATTCGTGTTTTTTTGTTGCTAATAATCTAAAAGATATTTCTTCAGCTAATTTAATCACTTCTTTATTATCCATAGTTTTAATTTAATTTAAATTTTTCGATTGTAAACAATTCTTTATTATCCATATAAACCTTATCACCTTTAATATAAGGTTCCCAACCAAACTCCATCATAGTAGAATTAACCTGTCTGTCTAGTTCTTTTAATGCATCCTTTTTTTCTTTATAAAAAGCTATACAAAAAGGACAATTACCAGTTTTATCTATTATACCGTAAATAAATTTTATCATTTTTTTTTATTTTATAATTATTCGTAATAATAAAAAGATATTACAGGAAAATTGGTTTCTTCATTATTATTTAAACCACTTTGATTTAAAGTTTGTGTTGCGTAGTAAGTTTGACTAGATGTAACTACTTCCCTAGAAGAGACCAATACCCCATCAACATAGACTTCCATAACAAACCAATAATATAATTGTGGATTAACAACAAATTCTATTTTGTCACCATTTTTTACTTGCCAAAATTCATAGTCCCACTCATAACCTGGTGTAATATAGTCTTTGTATATTTCAGGAGGGTCATTTTCGTAATTAGGTTTACAAGTAACGTCAATAAAATCAGATGCACCAATGGGTGGCACTTCTTTAAATGTTAAATGGAATCTTACTCTATGAAAGTTTTCTTCGTGTTTTTGACAAGAAGAAAAAACAAGGGTAATTATTGTTATAAAAACAAATAATATTTTTTTGATAATGTTTTTCATGTTATTTTATTTTAAATGTATAATACAAATATAGTGATTTTTATCCAATCTTCCAAACAAAATAGACACATTTATCAGAACAATCCCAAGTATCCAATAAAGTATCACCACTTAATGCAGCAACGTGTTTAGCTACTCTAATTATATAATTATTATTTTGATTTAGTTCTGATAGTGTTTTAGCCGTCATTCTTTTTTTACCTTTTACGGCCGGAAAAGAAATCCTTTCCCATTTAACCCCTAAGTCATCCAAAGTGTTGGTAATTTGTTTTTCCCATTTTTTATCAGACCTTTTGCGGGTAGTTCTCCATCCATGACCATACATAAGTTTATGGACTTTTGAATAATCTTCTTTTGTGATATTGGTTACGGCTCTAACCATACAGTCTTTATCACATTTAATGTCTCCTTCTTTTTTTGGTTGTGTGTATTTAAATATCATAAAACAAATATACAAAAAAAAATCCACCCCACAAAAGTAAGATAGATTTTTTTAACTTGGGGGAGGGAATTTAACCCTCCACAATTTTTCTTCGTATCTATGGTTATCAAAGTACTTTAACCATAAATCTTATAATTTAAAATCAGCCTATCCGTCAATAGACCGCGTCTACATTTCGCCACCCAAGCAATACAAATATATAAAAAATATTTTGAATAAGAAACGCTTAAAACATATTTATTTAAAAACCCATAAAATGTCACACAAAGTATTCATCCGACACACTTACATTTACAAATGTTCCAACTCCGAATGTAAAGGAGAATGGAAAATTAATGAAGCTATAGATTTAGATAGACTCAATTGCCCTCACTGTGGTAAAAACGATGTTGTTGAGTACGTTCTAAAAGACCAAAGAGAGAAGTGGATTTCTAAAAGAGTCTAACTAAATTCGAAAGGTCTAACTGGAAAATCAGGGGACAACTCAACAAATTGTGACTTTAAATTCTCAGTTTCTCTTTCGACAGCTTCTTTAGGCCATCTTTCCATATCATCACAATAGTGGGCGGTATCAAAACCAAATACCCAACCATCTTTCATTTCTTCTGTTGATTCAGGGAAATCGTTAGCACTTCCAGAGAATGTTAGACCACCATGAACATCAACTGGTACCTCATCATACCCTTTACCGTACATTGGGTGTCCTTTAGGGATTACAACGTAACCATTACCCCATCCATGTCTCATACCAGGTAACCAAGTATTTTCTTTTATAAATGATAATATTTTATTTTTCATACTTCAAATATAATACAATTTTTTATTTCTGCAATGATATTTATGAAAAGATGCGTAAACTAAACAAAAATATATTGTGGGAATCTAGTGAGTTGGATTGGATGAAAGGTCCACCTAAATTTCGTTTTGGTGAAATTAGTCGTGATTTAAGAAATTTTTTTTCTAAGGGTGATAAAATTTATTTAACAGGTATTATATATCTAAGTGAAGATAATGATTATCAAACATTACTTTTAAATAATGAACCCGCTATTGTTAAAAATATTAGAGAAGATGTGGGAGTTTTAGACTTAATTTTAGGGGAAAATATAACTAGTTTACCTATTTGGATTAATACTATGGATGGTACGGATTTAGATTTAGGTAATTTTAACGAAGATGATGATATAATGATTACAGTTACATATAAAAACATAAACGAATCCGATGACCTAGATTGGATAAGAGATGTCCAACCTAACCAAAAAGTTAAACCATGGAATGGTAATATTGGTTACCCCGCTACCGATAAAACATCACCAAAACACGGTAAAGTTTATCTTTATACAGATGACGAAGGTGTGACTAGAGAAATTAAAGTTGGTGGTCTTACATCTAAACATAGAACTAAAAACTATAAGGGTGAGTGGTTTGGTTCTGATGGTGAGGTTAGTTTTTATGACGCTTCTGTAATGGATAGTGAGATAGAAAGTAGAAACTATGACCCTGAATATCCAGACCCATATGAAGGTAAGTATCGAATCACAATGAGTAGGCGAGAATATAATGATAATGCACGTAAGGGTAAATTAACATTAACCCCAAATAATAACTCTATTACTGAGTCTGAGGAAGATTTTGAGTGGGCTTCAGGGTTAAATTGGTCTAAAGAAATGTTGGATAATATGTTAACTGATTGTAAAACATTAAGGGTTGCTAATTTTAATATTAGAAATAACCAACCATACCGTTCAGCTGGAAGGCCATCGATTATGTTTTTAAGTAGATGTAAAGAGTGGTGGGATTACTTTAATACTGTACCCTCATACCCTTCTGCCTTTGGTAGTAGAGGACCAGCAGAATGGTTCGATGAAGTTACTTATGATACTGGTGATTATGGTGTTATTTGGAACCCAAGTTGGAGTAGAAAAAAAATAACCCCACAGGTGGGAGATTTAAAAGATGAGCATACATCAGCTATAACAACAGAATGGGGTTATGGTATAGAAAGACAACTAAACGGTACTAGTGAGAGTGAGGCTTGGTTTATTGTAGATGAAAACAATAGACCTGTATATGATTTAATCCCTGAATCTGTCAAGGGTTATGCTAAAATATATGAAGAAGAGTTTTTTGGTAACAAATTAAATGAATCTGATGATTTTGATTGGGCTAAAGAAATACCTGGAACTAAAGAATATGGCCAAAGATATAGGTATTTTGAAATTGTAGCTTGTTATGGTATTGATTACGAAACTGAAGAGTGTGATGATGAATATTCTCACCATATTAGAATACCATCAGATGTAGTTGACGAGATATGGGATGTACCTGATTTTGATTTTGATTATCTAGCTGGTCCTGATGACGAGGGTGAAGGTGTTATTATGTACGCAATAAAAAATCAATTAATACCACCCGTAGAACTAAGTGAAATAGCTATGTTCCAAGGTGTTAGGGAAGAAGATGATTCTCACTTTGATGGTATTGATGAAAACATAAATGAATCCGAAGATTTAGAATGGATTAAAAATATTAACCCACAAGGTTTTGAAAAAAGTAAAAGTTATGTTGTTGATGTTGGACACTTAAAACCATACACACCAATGTCTACTTCTCCTACTTCTGAGGAATACACCAAATTAACAAGAGCCGATGTTCTAAACAAATTAAAATGGTTAGGTTATAATATTGATGAAATTCCTAATGAACATGTCACTGACGTTAATTATCTATATATTGAACCTAACGATGGAGCCGGTTATTGGGATGGGCCTGTTTGGGTTGGTCAAACTCATTGGGTAGACTATGATATGGAACATAACACAGCAGACCCAACTTACAATGGTAAGTATGAAATCATAGATGTTAATGACCTTATGTTCTTACTTGATAATAAAATGATTAGTGAATCTAAAACTATAACTGAAGCAGCAGGAATTTCATTTGAAGCAAGAAAATGGGGTGAAATTATCTATAATGAGATAACGAATAACCCAAATGAGAAAAAAAGATTAATTATTGATGGTTATGACCATCCTGAAGCGTTTGATGGGTTCCCAATAGACTATGTTGTTGTTGATTTCTACGATAGATTAACAGGATATGGACAAGAACACTCAGGATATGATAAAGATGGTAACTACGTGGTTCTTTTATACGTACAACCAAGGTTAGTACAAGGTCAAGGAGGGTATGATTTAAGGTCTGTACTTAACCATGAGATGAAACACGCGTGGGAAGACTACAATAGACTCTCAAAAGGGTTGCCAAGTATAGAACAAACCAAAGAATCACAAGAATTATACAACAGAGACTTTATTTTAATGTTATCAGACCAAAATATAAGGGGTCCAATCAAAGAAATCTTAAAATATTACTATTATTTGTCTGATTTAGAGAAAAGTGCGTACCTAGAGAACGTATATGACCAAAATAAAGTATATGAAAGGGTATTAAGAGACATAGCTGGTAAAGATTTTAATGAATTTAAGGATAGGTTTGACCTAGATATCAATTGGCACCTAATGAATACCGCGTATGACATACCATTTTTAAAGAAATTTAAGTCTCCAATCGACTTTATTGACTATTCTGCGGAAGAATTAAGGTCAAAAGCGTTAAAAATGATTAAAAAAGTGAATAAAATGAGATATATTCACAAAAAGTAGATTATTAGTAACTTTCTAACTTTTTTAGTATTTTAACCTTTAAATCGTCATTTATACTCATTTCTACCTCTAAAACCTCTTCTAACAGTGATTTTATGTCTTTTTTTGACCTTTTTTTCGATTTTAGACGCGTTTTTAGCTCTACCATGTAAAGAAAATACGCAACCTCATCCACTTTTTTAAGTTTTTCGTAGTATTTTTCCATTCTTTGGTCCAACTTTCGTTGTCTATTTATATTGGATACAGTTGGGAATGCTTTATGTAACTCATCCAATCTACCTTTTAGGTATTGTATCTCTCCGAATTTATGTATTTCCTCGTTTGTCATAATTAATTACTTAGGGGTGCTTTAATGGGTAGGTGTGATTGATAGTTTACTATTTCAAACTGTTCAAACTCTAGATTTTTGAAAACCTCATCTGTATCATTTAAAGACTTTGTATATTTTAATGTTGGTAATGGAAAAGGCATCCTTCTTGAATATGGTATTTTTCTAAGGTCTAACCAATAATTAATCACCTTATCGGTAAATGGAGATATATCACCAAAAGACCTAATATCACTTGGGTCAGTTAACATCTCTCTACGTTCTTCCCATGGAATTAGACTAAGTTGTTCCTTCGCTTGTTCAATATGATTCTTATATAAATGACAATCACCTAAATTACCAATCAACTCATCAGGAACCATATTAACTCCTTTGGCTATTATTTCTAATAACAAACCATAAGATGCTATGTTGAATGGTAAACCTAAGAACGTATCCACTGAACGTTGATTCCACATTAGAGAGATTGCTCTACGAGGAATTGAATTATCCATATCAACAGTTTCTCTTATCATGTTTTGCCCAATACCACCAATATCTTCATATCCTGCAAGTTTCATTCTTTCCTTATCACTCAACTCTCTTGTATAAACTTGAAATCCATAATGACAAGGTGGAAGTGTCATATGTGGAAGATACGTTGGGTTCCAAGCGTTAACCATTAGTCGTCTTGAATCTGGGTTTGTTTTGAGTTGTTCTATTAAGTTTGAGATTTGGTCTATTTTTACACCAGTATCTTCATCCCAATCTCTCCATTGTTTACCATAGATAGGACCTAATTCACCCAATTCCCTAGAAACAACCCAATTAGTTTTGATTTCATTAACAAACTCTTCTTTTGTGAATTTATTAACTGGTGGGGATAAGAATTTACCCTCAGCCTCCCATCTTCTTTCATAGTTCTTATAAGCATCACCATTCCAAATATTACACCCATTATCAACAAGGTATTTGATGTTTGTATCACCACGTAAGAACCATAACAATTCTGTTACAATTCCTTTCCAATACATTTTCTTTGTTGTTAGTAGGGGGAACCCCTTTGACATATCATGTCTGATTTGTCTGCCAAAAACAGAGATAGTACCTGTTCCTGTTCTATCCTCTTTATCTTTTCCGTTGTCTAAAACTTCTTTTAATATCCTTAAATAATCGTGTTCTATATTCATTTCCAAAATACTTGTATTGTTACTATTATTAACGCTAAACTTAAGGTAACTAATGTTTTTAAATTAATACCTTGATTAAAGTAATGACTCACCAATAACCCATAAACCACTATCCCTATAGAAAAACCTATAAATCTAGGTGGCCAAAATAAACCATCAAATGTTTTAACACCCCATTTTGTTGCCCATATAAAAAATATGGAGGTTGGTATACCAATAAGTGATACCAAGATAAGATTATCTTTCCAACCTTTCCATATAAATTGACCATTCAACTGGAACCAAACTAATATATGACCCAACAAAAACAATAGTGATGTTATTAATAAATTTTTAAGCATTAATTTTTTGTTCTTTTGATTTTTGAGGTTTTTTTCTCCTGCTATTAGTTTTAGAGATTTTAGCTTTTATCTCGTTTTTTAATTGCCAATAATTACTTTTAGTTAACTCGGTACTATCATCTATTTTTTTATTTATTAAAAACACCGAAATTATTGTTGTTAATAGAAGTGTTATCACTGTACCATCTAATAAGCCTACGCTTGTTATGTTGGTATAATTTAAAATCACCAAGGTAGTGATTGAACTCACTAAACTTAAGATTATACCTTTTCTCATATTATTTTTCATATTTAAAATTTAAATTCATGCTTTTTAAGACCAAATTTTATCTTAAAAGCTTTATTGTTCATTACTTTATCGTAACTCTCTAAAGACATTTCTAGTCTTTCATTTTCTATATCCACAAAACATCTATCATCATCTTTTATTAAAATAGAAAAAGTAGACCATTTCATAGCCTCGACTATTTTTACTTCAGTCCACCACATATCACCAAAATGCCTTATTTTTATAACCTCATCCATGGTTTTAAATTATTAGATAATAAACGTTTGTTCAAAATTAAGTATAGTAATTATTATTTACTATATCAACCATTAACTTAACATTCTTTTTGATATTTATGTATATGGAAAATAAGTTAGAGAGTAGTGAGGATAAAATTAGATTTGTAGTTGGGATGTTTAAATTCTACCAACCCACTCTGACTATACCAGAACAAATAGCTTTACTAACTCTTTGGGAATCTTCTTGTGTTAAAGCTGAAGAGTATGAAATGGCTTCAGCTATTATTAATGAAATCACGAAAATACAAGAAGAACCTAAAAACGTACCACAGAGAATTAAAACTTCTGAATTCGATATTGATGGTTTAGAACTTGATTTAAATAATTTGGAGAAGGAACCTATATTCATCATAAAAAAAGATAGGGATGTTGAAGAACTATTCACTAAGATTGATAAAAAAAAGTCTTTTTGGGTTAGAATTAAAGATTGGTTTAAAAAATTAACTAATAATTAAATTTAAATGTCTTTTTTTATACTCTAAAACAGATAATTCTTTAGCTTTAGCTTCCATCATAATATCAAAATTCATACCATAAGAATTTATTTTGTCGTAAACATAATCATGATGGGCTCTTGGGTTTTTATCGTCTCTAGGTTCTGATACATGTACGATTGGTTGAATGTTTTTTGACCATGTAGATAGAGCTAACAATAAAGATTCTTTTTGGTTCATCCCATTTGGGTGACAGCTATGGTGGTGGTAATCAAATACAATTGGTACACCAGTATTTTTATGTATATACATCAAATCTGAAACACCGTAACAGTTAGTTTTGTCATCGTTCTCAACCGTCAAACGACTTTTGGTATTCTCATCTAATAAATGAAAATTACTTACCCACCTTTCCATAGCACTTTTTTTGTCACCATATACACCACCAACATGTATATTTATTTTGTTATAGGTAGAACATTCTAAACCCAATAAATCCATTATTTCTGAATGTTTATTTAGTTCTGAAATTGTTTTTTCTACAACATTTTCACTTGGAGAAGCTAAAACATTGAATGGTCCTGGGTGGAAGGTCAACCTTTGGTTGTTGGTTTTCGCTAAGTTACCAGCTCCATTTAATAGTATCGATATTTTTTTGTAGTCGGGTAAATCAGATAATTCATATTCAGACATCCAAGGGAACATATCAGACGACATTCTATAAAATTTAATACCGTTTTTATTGTTCCACCTAATAATCTCAATTAAATCTTTTACATTCTTGAGTGTTAATTCAGAAACATAAGGTAAACCTTTTTCTAAAAAAGTTTTTTTAATCATACCTCTGTTAGTAGTTACTCTTTCTTTTTGTGACCCTAAAGTCATGTTAATACAAGCATATCCAATTTCCATACAACAAATATAATAAAATATTTTAAAAAAACAAATTATTCACAACTATTTATTTTTATGGAGGATGATTTAAATAAAGTTACTAAAGTTTTTTTATTGTTAAATTCTATTAAAGAACATAAAACAAAATACATTGCCGTAGTAAACCCAATAAATGATGAAAAAATAATGAAAATGAAAATTACTTTAGATGATGAAAAAACTGTTGAAGTTTTAGAGGTGTTTTTTGATAATGGTTTTAAAATTGTTGCAATATCTAAAAAAGAGTTTAATGATTTAAAAACTGAAGATATTTTAAATTTTAAACTAGACTAGGGATATTTATAATAAAGTAGTGAAATGAAAAGGGTAAAAAAAATTAAACAAAGTAAGATTAAAAGAATTGTTAAAGAACAATTACTTAGTGATGATTTATTGATACCTGAAACTAAAGTTGATGGGATAATAAAAGAATACCTTTCTGAAAGGGATGAATTTTTAGATGATGAAACAGCTTTAGAAGATAAAGTTTCTTTCACTGAAAAAACAATTGATGCTCTTAGAGATATGTTAATGGGTTTAACTGAGATGATAGGTGACCTTGAGATTATTAAAGAGAAAGAAGGTAATGTTTTAGTTACAGATGATATGTATTCTGATGAAGTAATGACCAAAGTTATTGATAATTTAAATATTATTGTTGACGACTTAGATGAGTTAGAAGGTATCAGTAAAGAAGATTTAGAAGAAGAAGAATAGTTATGAGTTTATATTCAAAACTAAGAAGAAATATTGTTTTAGAAAATCATGTTTATGGTGTTAATGATTTATTCGGTAATTTATTAATCGAAGGAAGAAAAGAAGATTTGATAAAAAAATATGGTGGGGATAATAACGTAAATGTGGCCACCATCAATTGGTTATCCAATGAAGACCCATCTGGAAATAATAAGTATTTAGAATGGATGGTTAAAACTTGGTTGGGTCTTGGTAAACCGTCAGAAGATGCTGTTACAGATGTCCAAGTAGCTAATATAATTAAGTTGTTTCACAAAAATATCCAAAGAATTAAAAATAAAGATATAAATTCTTATTCTTATGATGAACTTAAACCTGTAACTAAAGAAGCTGAAGAACAAAGAGAAAAGGCGGAACTCAAGAAAGAGGTTAAAAAACAAAAAACAATTATTCATGAAGATGATAGATGGTTAGTGGTTTCACCACATAGTCATAAAGCTTCTTGTTATTATGGTGCTGGTACTAAGTGGTGTGTAACAATGAAAAACTCACCTAATCATTGGAATAGGTATTCAAAAAGAGCTACATTCTTTTTTATTATAGATAAAACTAAAGATTCAAAAGATAGATTTTATAAGGTTGCTTATAGGAGGATTGGTAGTGGTGGTAAAATAGAATTGTGGGATGCTACTGATATGGAGTTTTCCAAAAATGAAAGAGGTGAAGAATATTTAAAAGACATAGGTGGAGAGATATCAGATAAAATAGTGGAATATCACGAAATTAAATTTCCAAAAACAGATGGACGTGAGGAATGGATTGATGGTGACCCTAAAGCTCAAGCACTTGCAAATTATTTAGGTCATGATAATGTTGGTGATGTAGAAGATTACCAATATGGGATATCTATTTATTCCGATGAGGATAGTGGGTCCTATTATATGGTTGGTGATGAAGAGGAATATGAGGATGGTGTGAGAGATGCTTTAAATGATAGAGATGATGATGAATTGTTAGAATACTATGATTGGCAAGGTAATTACCTATACATGAACGATGAAACAAGTTTTATTGATGAAGAGGTGTCTTCCGCTGTAAGTGACATGGACCTAGAAGACTTTTTGGAGCGTTCTGGTTTAGAAGATGAATGGAAAGAGTTAGAGACTGAAAAAGAAGAAAAGGAAGAGTTAATAGATGAATTACAGAGGGAAGATGACCTATCAGATTCACTAATAGAGAAATTAGGTGATGCTGAATACAGGGTATCAGATATTGAGGATGAACAATCAAATTTAGTTGACCAAGCAAGAGAAGACGTGGAAGATGAATTAAGAGAGGATTGGGAACGTTGTTTATCTGATGGGGTAGTTAATTGTTTTTGTGATGAAAAAGGTTGGTTCCGTAACGGTAATGAATTATTAGATAGTGGTATTGTTTATTTAGATAGAGACGATTTAATAGATAATGTTATATATAATCATGATGATTATGATGAAATTACAATGGGTTATGGTCTTGAAAGAGAGGATGATGATGATGGTGATGAATTCTTAATAAGTGAAATTGATTATTAAAAATATCCGTTAATATTTAATATAACTAAACTGGTTGATATTTATCAATAAAAGTGATATGTCATTAATTATAAACGAAGCAGAAAAATCAAAATTATTTAGACAAGTAAAGCATAGGTTAGGGGCTCCAATGAGAAAAATTGAGTTGGAGGATGAGACTATGTGTACTTTAGTTGAAATAGCTGTTGAGGACCATTCAGCATTTATTAATGAATGGTTAATTGAATCACAATGGACGGCTTTATACGGAAAAGACCTTTTAATAACTGATTTATCTAAAGCATTAACACAAAGAGAAATGAATTATGAAGATTCATTTACTTATGCTTATTCTAAAATAGTTGGTTTACAAGCCAATGGCCCATGGGAATTAAAAAAAGATTATGTTGTGGTTAAAGCAGGCCAACAATCGTATGAAATTCCTGCTCACAGAGAAATAAATGAAGTTTTATGGATTACACCACCCACAATCGACCACGCTCTATTTGGGGCTTACGGTATCGGTGACTTAGGGTTTGGTGGTGGATTTGGTCAACTACCTTTTGGTGGCGGAGGAGCTGCTGGTTTTGCTGGTGGATTCTTTTTAGGTTCTTCATACGATATTTTAAGTAGGAACGCTGATTTAAATTTGAAACAAAGAGTTATTTCAGGTGATTTAATTTACAAAATAACCGCAGGTAAAGACGGTAAAAAAATATTACACTTAATACCAACACCTGGTTCAAGAATTAGATTTGGTGTTGGTGGTTTAAACAATGGTATTGATGTTACTGGTAGTAAAGTGTGGTACCATTATTATGATACCAAAGACCCAGATGAAAGACAAAGATGTCTTAACGCTAATAAAGATATTGTTAAATTACCATCTGACGTACCTGTAGATGTTGTTAATTTTGATGAGTTAAACACACCATCTAAACAATGGGTAAGAGATTATTTCACTGCTTTATGTAAAGAAACTTTAGGTAGAGTAAGAGGTAAGTTTGGTGGTAACTTAGGTGTGACAGATGCTGAGGTTACTATGGATTATGATTCATTATTAAACGAATCGAAAGAAGATAAAGATAAATTGTGGGAAAGACTTAAAGAAAGATTAGAAAGGTTGAGACCAGACCAAATGTTAGAAAGAAAAGCTAACGAAGCTGAACAACTTAATAAATCACTACAATACCGTCCACTTGGACATAACTGGAACGTAATTTAATAAAATATGCCATTTGTAACAAGACCCCATTTTGAGGATAGACAAATAGTACAGTATAATGAGGATGTAATAAAGTTATCGGGTACTTCTAAAATAGCACCAGTTATATTAGATTTTACTGGAACAACAACAGGTTCTACAACAGTAGAAATAAATGGTTTAACAGGTTACTTAAACGGGCAAAGACAATATGGGTTTGTTGTAGAACCAGCTCAACTTAGAATGAGTGGGTCTACGGGAACTACTGAGGTTGATGTCACTGGTTATGTATTAACATCAATGGATTCTAAAGGTTCTGTTGGTTGGATTGCTTTGAGTGGTGGTCCAATAGGTAATACTTATGTAAACAGTGGTTCCGTTGTTGGTAATGATTTAATTCTTAATTGGAACACTGGTGGTAGTGTACCAGCGATAGCTTTACCAACTAGTACTTTCACTGGTAACACATCAGCTTCTTGTATTACAGATATATACGTTAAAAATATTCATTCTTGTTCACCATTAAACATACAACCTAATGATGAGGGTAATGTTTATTTTGGTTCAACAAGTGGAATAACAATAGATATTAGTGGTACTAGTGTAGGTATTGGTACTACATCTCCGTTAGAAAAATTAAACATACAATCGATTGGTAACGCTAAAATTAGAGTTGATGCTGACATCAATAATTTAGATGAGACTAAATCAGCAGATATATTACTAACCCAAGATGGTGGGATATCAACAGCTAACTTTGGTATTTCTCCTGACACTATAAATGATTTAGTTATCGGTGTTAATTCTACATCACTAGCAAATATTAAGTTTGCTACTAGGAGTGATGGTAATAGTTTTGCTACAACAGCCGACACAAAAATGACCATCACTAATAGTGGTAGTGTAGGTATTGGTACAACAAAACCCACAGAAAAACTACACGTAAGTGGTGGTGATATGTTATTAGAGACTTCTAATGGTAAATTTTATACCGATTTAGATTCTGCTGCTGGACCTGGAGTCAGATTAAGTGGTAACTCGTCAGATTTGATATTTCTTGGTGTTGCGGATGTGGGGGTAAGTGGTTTGGGAATTGGTACTAGGGGTGATAGTGAACTTTCATACCCTGGTTATGGTAAACAAGGTGATGGGTTTCTTTATTCTTCAGAAGAACAAAATGGTTTAAATATTATTTCACAAGATGGTACAAATAAAGATGATTATATAAGATTATACGCTGGTAAAGACGCGAATGGTACTACATCAGATATTCATATACAAGGTAGTGGTACAACTAAGGGTAATGTTGGTATAAACACAGAAAGTCCTGATGAAAGATTACACATTGAGGGGTCTATCAAAATAGTTGATGGGTCTCAATCACTTGGGTATGTTTTAACTTCTGATAAATGGGGGGTTGGTAGTTGGCAACCTCAAGATGGGGCTGGAGCCTTTACCTCAACAACAACTAATAATAGAATAATACCAACTAACACATCATCTAATTCTGTTTCAAGTGATAAATCATCAATTTTAGGGGGTGATAGTAATACTATAAACGCAAACAGCGGGAGGTCAATAATAACTGGTGGTCGTGGTAACGATGTTGAAGGTGAATACTCATTTATCGGAAATGGTATGAGTAATTCTATAAGTGGTAGAGGTTCTTGGAACACCGTAATAAATGGTGAGAGTAATGATTTATCGTTAGACCCATCCAGTAATTATAATACAGTTGTTGGTAATAGCCATTCTATTACAGGGACTTCATTAGTCGCTAATTCCATATTAGGTGGTCAAAATAATAATATACATACTAGAGGTGGTTCAAACCCAATTAATTCATCTGTTGTGGGGGGTAGTAATAATACTGTTTATGGTCCCGATAATGTTGTAATAATAGGTGGTGAAGGAAATCTAATTGACAGTATACCAAATAGAGCTGTCATAACTGGTGGTAACAATAATAAAATAGGAGGTGAATCTGTTGATTCGTTTATCGGTGGTGGTGTTGGAAATATAATTGATGCTAGTGGTTTTAGAAATAGTATCGTTGGGGGTCAAAACAATAGTATAGAAGATAGTATTTCTAATTCAGTAATTATTGGTGGTAACGGTATATCTGGAACAAGTTCTAATACAGTATACGTCCCTAATTTAAATATTGGTACCATAGGTACAGGTACATCAGTTAATAACTTAGGTATTGATGTAAATGGTAATGTAGTTAGTGGGTCTAGTGGAGCTTCTGGTACTACTTACTGGGTAACCTCTGATGGTGGTTCAGAATCAATCAAAACTGATTTCACATCACATTATATTAATAGTGATAACTCTTTAATGGGTGGTGGTATTGACCTTGTTATGTCTGGTGCTAATAACACATCTAATACTATGTTAGGTGGTGAGGATAATAAAATAATTAGTGACTCTGGATTCTCCTATAGAAACAATATTTTTGGTGGTGAAGATAATACTATGATTGGTCGTATGGAAGATTCATCCATCTTAGGTGGGGTTGAAAACTTTTTACAGGGTTATAGACATTCTATTATTGGTGGAGAGAAAAACTCTATTAATGGTGATAATAATGGTGTTATATTAGGTGGTAGTGGAAACACTATGAGTGGTAACATTAACTTAATAGGTGCTGGTGAATCAAATGAATTAGCAGGTACAACTCATTCCGCTATAATTGGTGGTGTGGGTATAAATGGTGGTACTGACAACACACTATATGTACCTAACCTAACTGTTAGAGAAGATAAAATATTACATTCAGATACCGTTTTAGAGGTAGCTGATTTACCTTCCACCTTTGAAGATGAGATAAAAGGTTCTTACACTAGTTTTAATTGGACTGGTTTAACCACAAGTGTTATAACCAATAATGACGAGTTTGGTTATACTAGTTATATTTTAGGTGATTTAGATTCATACCCAACCAACAAAAAATATGGTTTCATTAGTTACTATAATGAAGGTTATGAAAAATCAACAGCTGTTGGTTCAACTACTTCAGATTTTTACAGTGAAAAATTAGTACTGAAAGCTGCTAGTGATAGTGAAGGTATGGTTATAAGTCCTCATGAAAATGATGGTACAAAAGCTTTATGGGTTGAGCACGCTGGTAATTCGATAGTTAAAATTTTAGCTAATGGACCAGATGGTACACCTAGAATTGGTGTCGGAATGGACCCTACAGGTGTTGAAAACGCTTTAGCTAGTTTCCAAATTGGTGGAACTGGTAATACAGCTTCATTTAGATATTTAGATGGTCAAGAAACAGATGGTTATGTTTTAAAATGTGATTCAGATGGTTACGCTACATGGGAAGAAGAATCTACTTTCACAGGTAACACATCAGCAACTTGTATAACAGATTTATATGTAAGTAACGTTTATGGTTGTTCACCCATCACATTCCATAATAGTATACAATCTAGTAATTCTTCAGCTACTGGTACAACATCATTTGCTTTTGGAGAAAACAATAGAACTTTCGCAACCTCATCAGTCGCTTTTGGTACCAACTTAAGTGTTAATGGTGAACGTTGTTTCGCTGGGGGTGGAATTGATAATATTATGGGTAGTGGTACTGATAACGCTATTATAGGGGGTGACACAAACGCTATTGGTAATGGTAATGATTCTGTTATAATTGGTGGTACTAATAACACTATTCTACCTGGTATCCAAAGATGTGTCATCTTAGGTGGTCAAAATATCACTGGTAGTAAGAGTGATACAGTTCTCGCACCATCTTTGAATACAGTAGAGACATCAACAATGGCAGGAATTACCGTTAATGGTGGTCCTCTTAGTGTTGTAAGTGGTATCTATCTATCTGGACCTACTGTGACTACTGGTAGTGTTGCAGGATTAGGTCCGGTTGTATCAGCAAAAACTACGTGGGCTATGAATCTCACAGGTGCTAACACTTCAGCTTTACCAAATGGTGATAGTGGACAAAGATTAGCTGTTTATGTGAGAGCTATTACAAACCCTGGTGATAGTATGGTAATAACACCAGTTACACTTAATGGGGCAACAACTATAACACTCACCAATAGTGGTTCTTCGGTTGAATTAATTTATGATTTTACTTCTGGGTGGACTGTAATGGGTGGAAATAATTATACTTTAACGTAATAGAATGGGTATAAATAGTTATTATTTTAATAATCTTGATGGTCGTTTAATTAATGTAGAAAATGACGATTGGTGGTTGACTGGTGATGACCAAGGCCAATGTTTACTTTATGCTACATCTAATAAAGATAGTAATAAATTCGATATTGTAACAGATGAGTTAGTTCTATGGATGGATGTTAATAATAGTGGTACAACTGTAGACGGTACTTCTTTAACTTCATTAGTGACTTGGTCTGGCACAACTATAAAACCAAGTTCAGGTATTACCCTTTGTGATTTTGGGTTAACTGGTGTTGATAATGGTAGATATGATATGTTATCTGGCATTACTGTTAATATCACTTCAGCTGATACTAAAGTTGTTTTATACCCAGTCACAGGTTATACTGTAAACCAACCTTTTGTACAAGGAACTAAAGGGATATATGATTATCCATGGGAGTATTTAACTGATACCGTCACTGGTGAAAAAGAATGTCCTGTGGGTGATACTATATGTTTAAACGGTGGCTTTTATCAAGGATACTTTAAATTAGATTTTGAAGAACCAAACCCAATTAAATTAACGGCTACTACAGATAATTGTGGTAATGTTGAGGATGTTTACGAGGATGTTGACCCTGATGCTACAAAATATGATTTAATGCCAAGTGACTTTGATTGTGACACAGGTAATGGTGGATGGAGTATGGAAACTTGGATTAAATGGGATAATTCTAATTGTTCTGGTTTAACAGGTAATATCTTAAATGATTATTATAGTGGTAATACAGGTTTCTTATTTTACATTGGTACTAGAGCAGAAAATAAGTTTTGGGATGTGTTCAGTGGTGAAACAGGTTTATATACTTGTGATGGTATTATACCATTATCACCAGACGAACCAGTCCCAGAAACAATCGATGGTCAAAGTTGGTTCTCAATCAGTAATTTCTTTGGTCGTAGTAGTAGTTGTTGTTTAAATCCTTGTGTTGTAAGTGCTGAAACTGGTACAACTAAGGTTTACTGTGATGAGTTATCAGAAAACGCATTAGGTATTAGGATAACACCTGAAGGTAAGGTTGGTTATAGAAAGATGACAGTCACGGGGTCTTGTTATAATAATGAATTTAGGATGACTGGTACTACAATGCAGGAGGGTTATTCTAAAAGAACTTCTGTTTTCAGTGGTGATAATTGGACACATCTCGTTGTTACTTATACTCAGAATAGTGTGTTTAATACACTACCTGCTGGTACACTTAGATTTTGGGTTAACGGTAGGGTTGTTTATAGAGTTGAAAATTTTATTGGTTTAAAATTAAGAGCATTAAATGAATATAGTTCAAAACAATTAGGTGTACCATATAATATAAGTTGGGGTGGAGGAACCCAAGGTTTAGTAGAATCACAAACCTTTGGTGGGCCCGATTTAGAAGATAGGGGTCTACAATTAGAGAAATATTTTGCTGGAACATTCCCAGGTGAATTATCCCAATTAAGATTTTACAATAAACCTTTAAACATATTAGAGATACGTAATAACCTATACACTGATTCTGAAAGATATTGTGTTGATGAGACTTATGGTGGTTCTGTGATAAAACAACCATCTATGTGTTTAGACCCAGACATTAATTTAGGTACTTTAATAACTAGTGATGATTTAGGTGTTACAATAGATTTAACATCCGTCTTTACTCCTGGTTCTATTAAAGCTGAATATACAGCTGTACTAAATAAACCGTTAACTAAAGACTTAAAGTTGAGGTTTAAGAACGAACTTGGTGTTATAACTGGTGAACCGATTATATTGGAGCCAATAATATCTATCCCTAAAGGTGAAATAACAGGTTCTAACACTATATTACTAGATGAGTCGTATGATAGATTAACTGATGAATTTAAAATCGATGAATTTAAAGGTATAACAGAACAAAAATTAAAAATAAGAAGAAGAGACGTTGTTGATTATAAATCTGAACCACACAAGGCGATTTATGGTTGTATGGACCCAGAGGCGATTAACTTTAATCCAGAAGCAACTAAGGATGATGGGAAATGTTCTTATAAAAATATATTCGGTTGTACCGACCCAACAGCAACAAATTATAACCCATTAGCTACAACTAGTGATGGTTCTTGTGTTTACCCACCAGCACCTCCGACAGCACAAGAAACTGTTTATTATGGAAAATTAGGTGAAGCCTCTTTCGATAGTAACGAATTGAGCAAGTTAAGTACTAAAATTACAGATGAAATTGTTAATAGTTATATTAGACTAGAAGAAGGTTTAGGTTTTGGTTACATATTAATACCAACGGAAATGGAACAACCTACTTTATTTAGAAATAGTAATGAAGGGTGTGTTGGTTTCGCGGTACCAATAATAGATATGGGAGAGGTTACATTAGAAGTTGGTGGAGAACCTAATAATTATAAAGTGTATAGAACTTATGTAGCGACACACTCTAGTGTTGATGTGTGGGTCTGTGACCAAGATTAAATAATTAGATATGAGTAATACAGAATTTGATAAAAGTGGTGGTATAGGTTTATTGGGTTATGTCAGTCCTATGGATACGCGTGACTCTTATGCTGTAACAGACCCAGTCTATGGTATCGATGGTTTAAGGAATGTTGCTACCGTTAATGAATTAAACACCATACCATTTGAAAGAAGGAGAGCTGGTATGATAGTTGGTGTTGGTGGTGGTGAGAATTATTATAAACTTAAAAATATTAGTAATTGGATTTATGATATTTCTGATTGGGATGAACTTAATCTAAAACAAAACTACTCTGACAAAGAAATACCTGTAGGCACTATTGATGGGGTTAATACTAAGTTTGAATTATTATACCCACCACAGAATGGTAGTGACCATCTATATTTAAATGGTATGTTACAAGAAAGTGGTGAAGGTACGGATTATACGGTTAAGGGGAACATCGTAACTTTTGGTTTAGCACCAGAACATGGGGATAGAATTAGGTGTAGTTATAGATATAAAAATTTATGATAATTTTAGACTTTTTTATAATTTTTAGCTATTTATAGATGTAAAGAAAGCAACCCATGGAAAAAGAAAATAAATATACAACCTCAGATTTATACTTAACAGCTTATTTAAAACTTAAAGGTTTTAAAATGAGTGTAGAAAAAAATAATAAAAAAGCGACTTTCATTTTTGATAGAAATGATGAAATAATGAAGGCAGTGACCGATTATTTAAACGAAAGTGGTGATTGTGAACCTCTTTTATACGCTAATTCTATTAAAAATTTAAAGAATTTACTATATAATCTATAGTAATTATCCACGGTTTTTAAACTTTTCTTAAATAATATTATATTTATATAACAACGATGGGGTAAAACCCATCAAATATTTATATCAAATACACAGTATTCCAATTTAAATTTATATTAAAATCTAGTGGGTAATTTTGTTTTCTACAGAACTACCCAATATCCATATTTTTATTAATCAGCAAAATCAAAATTAGAGTTTAGTTTTGATTGTGCGAAAAAGCATAGAATTATAATTAAATAAAAAAAAACAATTATGTTTAATAAAATAACATTTAATTCTGCTGATACTAGTACTTGGCCACAATTTATAATGGATGGTGGTTATGATTCAAGTGTGGACAAACCAAACTTAACGACACATGGGAAGTATGGTGCTGGTTTAGCTTGGGTTGATGTAAATGGACGTGATATATCTATTTATGATAGTTATTCATCACCTATTTATCAGAATGACAAAGGAGAAGTTGTACAAGGTGAATTTGTAACCGCTGAAGACAAAGCTAAATTTTGGGGAGAAGGTCAAATGAGTAGTTTTACCTTTGTTAATAAGGAAGGTGAAGAAAATACCGTTACTTTAAACTGGGGTAAACCTTTAGTTGATGGTACTAGTTTACCAGCAGAAGAAAATAATGACGAAGAAGAACCAAAAGAAGAACCAAAACCAATTCAAGGTGGAGGGGATGACCCAGCAGAACTTGAAGACGGTGAAAAACCAAAAGAAGAACCAATTGAGACCCCAGATGGTGGTTTGGGTATAATAAATGAAACAGAAATAAGACTTAAAGAAATAAATTCAATATTACAAACTTTTGGTTATACTTATAACAAAGAAAAGAAAATAATGGTATATTCTGGTGAGGGTGACGAACCAACTACAGTACCTAATTCATTAATTGAAAATTCTGACCAGGTGAAGACAATTGTATTACTTCAAGAATTCAATGAATTAATTTCCCAGGTAGAATCTAAAGAAGAACCTAAACCAATTGGAGGTGGAGAAGAAGGTGAAGAAGAACCATCATTTGAAGAACCAACTGATGTAGCTAGTTTAGCTAATTTCTTACAATCTTTTAACGCTGAAATTATTGCATATAATGAAGCTTTAAATCAGATTGAGTCTGTATTAATTGAAACTAAGGAAGGTCTTAAAAAGACAGAGAATTTAGATGAAGAATTCACTAGTAGAAAATCACGTGTTGAGACTAAAGTGGAAGCTATTAACGTAAAACAAGCTGAAGAAATTGCTAAAGTCGAAAAAGAATTGGAAGAAGAAGTAACTAAAGCTGAAGAACTTAAAACTGAAATGCAAATTAAAGTTACTGAGGTTGAGAGTAGAAATCAGAAAATAGTATCTGACCCTATTATATCTAAATTAACAGAAAACGTATCTAGTTCTTTAAGAGCTAGACATGATGATTTAAAGACTTCTATATCAAAAGTTAATGAACTAATGGTAAGAGATGTAAAAGTTGAAAAAGCTACTGAGATAGAAAACGCTAAACAAGAAAAAGAAGTTGTTGAAGTATTACAAAAAATTAAAGGTGGTGTTCGCACCCCAAATACTGGAACCAATCTTGTAGATGATTATTTGTCAACAGAAGCACCTCTAGTAGGAAAAACTGAAATAAAAGAATAACAAGTAAATAAAAAAAATGGAAAATGGAAAATCTAGAAGATAACCTAGAGGAGAAAAAAGATAATTTAGAAATGCATTTTGATGATGAAAAGTATGTTGGTGTTTCCACTACTAAAGTTGAACACTTGAACTTTAATGGTGATAGATTTAAATCTGAACCTCAACAACCTGACCAAGTTGCTGATATTAAAACTGCAGAGAAATTTGTAAGTGATACAAACAGAATGATGGAAGAAGTTAAGGATGATGAAACTAAATTAGAGAAATCTGTGAAGAGGCAGGAAATATTAACTGAACAAATCACTAGGATTGGTAACTCTGCTACGGTAAACACTATGAAATTAAGTAGAAGACAGGAAACTAATAATACAAGAGAAACTCAGAAAATGGAACAATTAAACTTAGAATTAAGTACAAAATTGAATGACTTGGAATTAAAAAGAGACCTATTGGAGACTCAGGTACCTAGTAATATGACTGAGAAAGTTAATTTCATTCAAAGTAGGGAAGGACAAAAGGCAATTCAGGAACTTTTAGTTGATAGTTTAGTTGATAATAATAAAGAATTAATCTCCCTAGCCAAATCAATGTCTGAAGAAAGAGATGTAGTAAACGAAGACCCAAAAAGTCAGTTTGTTGAATTAATTGAGAGATTAAATGCGAAGCATAACTTCCTTGAGCTTGCAGATTCAAAAGAAGAACCAATGGAAGGAGCGGTACCAATTGATGGATTTGAAGATAATACTTTACAAGACATGATTCCTTCGAAGTTGGAACCAGGAGAAGCTTGGGCTTCTCAAACAAACATTGACAGTGCAACTCTCCAAGAAGCTATTGATGGAACAAATAGTACAATAAGTAGGTCAAAGATAAGTGAATAATGACTGTATTTATAATACAGAATAAATAAAAACACTAGATAAAAAATATTAATATTAATAACAAAAATAGGTATTAAAATTTAGATTTGGATACCAATAAAAAATCTAAAATAGATTTTTGAACACGAAAGGGTGGTTAATAATTTTGTTTAAAAAAAAATATAATGAGTAATAAAACAAGATTAGATATTGTCAGACAATCCGACTGGGATACATCGTCTGCCAAAGCCGAAATAACAACTAAACATGATGAGTTGGATGCACAAGATGCTGCTATCTTAGCCTCTATCTCTGATGTTGTAGTTGATGTCGCACAAAACGAAGCAGATTCGGACGCTGCTGAAGCTGCTTTACAAGCTAGTTTAAGTACTGAAGAATCTTCTAGAATTTCTGGAGATGAATCGATAGAAGCGGCAATTACAGCTGATTTATCAGCTTTACAAGCTGACGTTGACCAAAACGAGTCTGACGCTGATGCTGCTATCGCAGCTTTACAAGCTGATGTAGATGGTAACGAAGCTGACGCTGATGCTGCTATCTCTTCTGAAGAAGCTGCTAGAATTGCTGGAGATGGTTCTTTAACTACTAGAGCTACAGCTGAAGAAGCTGATAGAGTTGCTGCTGACGCTTCAATAAACGTTAAGTTTGATGCTGAAGTTGTTTCTTTACAAGCTGACATAGATGGTAATGAAGCTGACGCTGACGCTGCTATCTCAGACGCTAGAGTTGACTTTGAAGCTGCTGATGTTATTTTACAAAATAACATTGATGCTGAAGTAACAGCTAGAGAGTCTGTTGGTGTATCAACTGACGCAAGAATGACAACTGAAGAAGCTAGAGTTGACGCAATCTTATTAGCGTCTGACGCTGATAAAGATAGCTTCGCTGAAATCGTAACTTTAATCAACGCTGTTGATACTGAAAACGACCAAGCATTTGCTGCACACGTCTTAGACATCAATGCTCAAATGAGTACTGAACTTGAGGCAAGAGAATCTGGAGATACATCTGTAGCTGCTGATTTAACTGCTTACGAGACATCTAATGACGCTGCTTTAGCTGCTGAAATTAACGCTAGAACTTCTGCTGATAACTCATTAGAAGTTTATGTAGACGATAAAGATGCTTCTATCAACGCTAGAGTTGATGCAGCCGATTTATCCGTAACTACTGAGATGAGTGCTAACAAAGTTGCTTCTGAAGCTGCTGACACTAGTTTAACTACTAGATTAGGAGAAGAAGAGGTTGCTGCTAGAGCTGCTGAAGCTGGTTTAGCTTCTGACATCTTAGCTGAGAAAAACAGAGCTGAAACTGCTGAAGATTCTGAGAAGGTTAGAGCGATGGCTGAAGAGTCTACTATCGTATCTTCACAAGTTTCTATTAGTACTTCTACTGACGCAAGAATTCTTGCTGAAGAAGGAAGAATGGACGCAGTATTATTAGCTGCTACCGCTGACGCTGATAGCTTTAAAGAAGTGGTTGACATAATCAACGCTGTTGATTTAGAAAATGATAACGCTTTAGCTGTTGTTATTGGTGACTTAAACGCTGAGATTTCTTCAACTAACTCTGATGTAGCTGTATTAGAAGCTGCTGACACAGCTGAACAAAGTAGAGCATTATCTGCTGAAGCTGTATTACAAGCTGATATAGACCAAAACGAAGTTGATGCTGATGCTGCTATGGTTGCTGAAGTTTCTTCTAGAATTTCTGGAGACGCTTCACTACAAGCTGGATTTACCGCTGATTTATCAGCTTTACAATCTGATGTAGATGTTAACGAAAGAGATGCTGACGCTGCTGAAGCTAGTTTAGCTTCTGATATAGATACTGAAGAATCAAGAGCTACCGCTGCTGAAGGTAGTTTAGATACTAAATTAGATGAAGAAGAATCTAGAGCTACTGCTGCTGAGGGTATATTAACTTTAGCTGTAAGTGATGAAGCAAACGCTAGAGCCGCTGCTGATACTCAAGCTGCTACAGATAACGCTGACGCTAGAACAGCACTTCAAACTACTTTAGAGGGTCAAATTGAAACTTTAAGAACTGAGTCTGAAGATGCTGATGATTCTATCGGAGTTGAATTAACTGACGCTGTTGCTACATTAACTTCTAACTTAGATGCTGAGATTTCAGCAACTAACGCTGATTTTGATTCTGTCAATACTAGTATAGCTGGACTTACATCTAGCTTAGCTGCTGAGGTTATCGCTAGAGAAGAAGGTGATGAATCATTAGAGACTAAAATAGCTGATATCATATCTAACACAGATATATCTGCTATGGATGGATTCAATGAGGTTGAGGACCACTTAGATAGACTTGAGGATTATCACATGTCTCACTTAGTACTTAATCCTGGAGCTGGTGTCTCAGTTAAAGATAAAAATGCTAATCCAAATCCTAACAGTATTGACTTCACCCCTATGGGTGCTGGTTTCTACTCTCATAAAGTTAAGGTTGGTACATTACAAATCGTAATGAACGGTCAGATGTTACACCAAGGTGTTGACTTTGACACAACTGGTACTGATGAGTTAGTTGATATGGTTAATTTTAACTTTGACGTTGAGTCTGATGATGTGTTTGATTTCTGGGCTGTAATTAAGCCAGATGCTATTGAATATACTGGTGGTGGATACTAATATCATTTATGATATTTAAATCACTGATGTATTTATAAAAACATCAAAAAAACGATATGGGGGTATTTTTACCCCCATATTTATTTATAAACATTACGTTTTTAATAATATTTATATAATAAAGAGATATATGGAAAAAGATGATAGATTAAAGTTATATATATGGTCAAGACAAGGTGAGAGTTTATTAAAAATAAATGAAGACTTAAAAGAAAATTTTAAAGAAGATTATCATATACTAAACTACGTAGAGGGTGATATTTTATTAATGCATTATATAGACCCTCCCTCTATTAACTGGAGGTTTAAGAAAAAAGTTTTGATTCAACCTGTTGATGGTACTATTATTAATTCAGGTATGACAGAAAACATAAACCAATTTAATTATGTTATAACCCCTTCTAGTATAAATAAACAACAATTAATTGATAGTGGTGTTGAAGTCCCTATAACAGTAATACCTAATTATTATGATAGTGATTTATTAGAATCTGATAATGGTTTTTTTGAACAGCTTTTTGATGAGAAAAAATACACTTTTTATACAGAGTCTACTGGAGTAGAAAGAAAGAATATTGAAAATTTATTAAAACATTTTTTAGAAACTTTCACTAAAGAAGACAACACTAGATTAATCATCAAACTAAACCAAGTTGAGAATAAAATTATTGTTAAACTTAAAAGTATTATTGATAGTTACCAAGACAGACCGGAGGTGATACTATTAAACAAAAGGTTACCAGAAAAATATTTAAACTCACTTGAAAGGGGTATTGATTGTTATATTTGTTTATCACATATGGAAGGCTTTTGTGTCCCTCTTTTAAATGCGGCCGTACTTAACAAAGATATTATAACCCTAGACACTAAAATTAGTGGTTACAAAGATTTTATTAATAAAGATAACGCTCTGTTGATACCCACTAAAGAAATTGAAATGCCTATCACTGAAAAAAGTACTTGGATGTACTCTGTTGAAGCTAAATGGGAAGACGTTGATTACCAAGACTATAGAAAAGCTTTAAAGTCTGTTTATAATGGTGAGTATAAATTTAATAAATCACTTACATACGATAAATACCGTAAAGAAAATGTGATGAAAGAATATGATAATTTTATAACACCTTTGTCTGGTGAAACTAGGGAAAAGATTTTTAAAATTAAAAAATTAGCTGAAAAAAGAAATAAACATCATTTTTCTAAATTTAGGATGCCTAAAGATTTAAATGATTTTGATTTAGACTAAAAAAACTTTATTTTTCCACCATAAAAAACGGTAATGAATGTTATCACTATCATATAACAACTCTTCATGACCTTTTATCTTGGGTTGTCCTATCGTTTGTAATTTTAAATCATTGTGTATTTCGTTATCCCTAAAATCTAAAATCAAAGAATTATTATTTTCTTTTAAGTTTATTTTATTGTTTTTAGAAGAATTACTAAAAATTGATGTGAAGGATTTACCTAATACAGCTGGACCTGTTATACCTAAAGGTGTAGAGGAATAATGATTATTTTTTATATTTTCTATACTAAGTTCAATTACTTTTGAGATAACTGAATCAAGTGGTTTACAACACATTAAAGCATTATATAGAAAAAGTTTATTACTCATAGTATCCCTACAAAAAACTCTATCATAGTCACAACACAATTCATCATATGGTACGTTAAGTTTTTGTGTTATATCACCATAACACCCACCATATCTAAATAATAGTAGATATCTAAATAAATCAGCTTTATAAGCTGTGGGTATTAATTTATTATAAAAGGGTTTATATTCTGGGAAAAAATCTTCTATAAATTTAACACAATCATTGTCACTAAAATATACTAGTTTATGAAAAGGGTTTAAGTTTTCCAAATCAACCAACACCTTTAATATTTCTTTTGGTAATTCAGTTAACTCCCACTTACCTGTTTTAAAAATTAATTTAGGTATTTTTTCTGATAATATATCTGGTTTTGGTACCTCTTTTAAGAATTGTTCGTAATTTAAAATTGTTGACATACTAATAAATATTTGTTTAATCTTGTTTCTTATTTAGATATTTATATATAAATTTATTATGGTTGAATTTAGTCACGCTTGTTCTATAGGTAATTACTGTTTTTCATCAGCTTTACTTAATGTTTTGAAGATTAGGGATAGAGCATTACCCTTCGATTGGTTGTTTACAACACCAAAAGCAACAACTGAAATATTAAAAAACGACTTCCAAGATTTTTTAAACCCAAAATATTATACAGACATACACGATTTTGTTCCAGCTCATGAGGGAAGACAAGCAGGTCATTATTTATACAATAAAAATTTTTTTAATCATAAAAACCCTAGAGAAAAAATAGACTATGATTATTATATTAGATGTGTTAATAGATTTAGAGAATTTATTAAGATAAAAGATAAAAAATTATTTATATGTTCTTACAAAAATTTAGAGAATACAATGGGTGATGTTTTAATGTCAGATATTTTTGAATTAAATAAGGTATTATCAGAAATCACTCAAAACTATCATTTATTGTGTCACATTAATTACCCAAGTAACAAAGAGTTAAAGCATGAAATAACGGAGATTGGTAATATAACTTTTTTTGAGTTGTACACAAAAGAAAATAATCACGGTTTGGGTTATGGTAATGATGAAGATAATGAATATTTTTTTAAAATCTTCAACGACCTATTTAAACATAAAAAATGATACCAAAAATAATATACAAAACAGGCCCTTTTAAGGAAGGTGATTTACCTAAAGAAATAAAAGATATTTTTAAAAGTACTATCGAAAAAAACCCTAACCTCAAATTAGTTTATTTCGATGATGAACAATGTGAAGAATTTATTATAAATAATTTTGATAATAGGGTGTTAGAAACTTATAAAAGCTTAATACCTTCAGCCTATAAAGCAGATTTTTTCAGATATTGTGTACTTTACCAAAAGGGTGGTATATGGAGTGACTTAACTCAAAAATTTATTGAACCTATAAATAGTTTTATAGATTTTGAAAAAGACGAGTTAGTATTGGTGGAAGGTGCTTATATAGATTGTGTAAAATTTAGGGCTATTGAAATAGCTTTTATGGCCTCTAAACCTAAAAATGAGATTTACTTAAAAGCTATGGAACAAGTAATAAAAAACGTAGAATCTAATTATTATGGGTGTAATTGTTTCGACCCAACAGGTCCAACTATGTTTAGAAAATTAGTAAAGTTTAATAATATCCAATATAAATTAGGTTTTGATTTTAGGAGGTTTGGTGATAGTAATGGTACTGGTGACTTTATTTTTTATAATAACGAAGCGGTGATAAAGACTAGGTCCAATAATCATACTAAATATTTATATTATGAAACCAATAAACCACATTACTCACAGTTACATAGAAATAAAAAAATATATAAAAAATGATACCAAAGGTAATATATCAAACACATAAATCTCTATCTTTTGTGATGACTAATGATAGATTACATGATTGTTACCTTTCTTGGGATATTGATGGTTATGAACATATCTTTTTTAGTGATAAAAAAGCTGATGTTTTTATGAAGGAAAATTTTAATGATATATATGATGTTTACCATAATCTACCTCTCCCAGTAATGAAAGCTGACTTATGGAGATATTGTATAATATACCATTATGGTGGTATATATGCTGATATGGATACTATATTTATAGGTGATGATTTAGACTCACTAACCCAAAAAAACACAAATTTAATATTAACCCCAGAATACCCACATGATGTAAATTTGTGTCAATGGGTTTTTGGAGCACCTAAAGGTAGTCCTTTATTAAAAAGTGTAATAGATGAATCTATTAAGAGAATTAAAGAATGTAAAGATTTTAAATATGAACATATGGTACACACCTTAACTGGTCCTTCAGTTTTTACTGATGGTATTGAGAATTATTTAAAGGAAAATAATTTAGTTACTTTTTTGGGTGAGGATAGAAAAAAGTATGTTACTGAATATAAAAATGATGTTATGTATGTCTACGACTCTGATTGGTTATTTAATAACCATATCAAACATGTTTATAGTGGTCAATGGGAAGGTGGTTGGATAACGGATGTAAATGAGTTTACTGGTATAGAACACATAAAAATAACCTTAGATAAGGAAGGAAGGTCTAAAAAATAATTTTACTTTACTCTATTAATAAACATTTCCACAAACTTATTTTTTTCTTCTTCTGTTTCAGCGTTAGCCCACATCCATAGATATGAAGACTCTAGGTTTGATATGTTTAACTTTTTTTTGTTTATCGAAACTAACAACTCATCCAACTTCAAATCAGAAATATCTATCTTTATATTTAATTCAGAACATAAAACACATAAACCCAATAAATCATAATCTTCATAATATTTTTTAGCCTTTATATATTTTTCTATTAAATGTTCAGAATTAACTTTATCTGGGTGTGTCAGTTTAACTATTTTTCTAAAAAGATTTTTAATTTTACGTCTAATTTCTCTATTCGGTGGTTCTGGTTTCTCAACCTCTGTTTCATCTTTATTATCTTCTAAATCTGAATTTTCAACCATTATAGATTCTTCAGCTTCTCTTAAACCTAATTCTACCTCCCTGTCTTTGATACTTTTTAGGAAAGAAGATTTATGTTCTGAAATAAAATTTTCATTATACTCATCCTCTATTAAAAGGTATTCATATTCTTTTAATAATTTCTTTATTTTTAATTCAATTAACTTATCAGACATATCTAAAGATAAATATCTTAGTTATTCTATATTAATAGATATTTATATAAAAAAGAAGAAAATGGCACAAAACTTTTTTATACGTAAAAACTCACAACTACCCATACTTAAAATGAAAGTTAATAATGATGGTAGGAATGATTATAAAAAGATTTTCGAAGATTTAGAAAATGCAGCAATAACTTTTTCGATGAAAGAAATGAATTGTAGTAGTTGTAAGTATAAAGTTTTCAATAAACAAGCTTTAATTATACCTGTTGAGGATGATTTATGTGGTACAGATGTTGAGTATTATATAGGTTATAAATTTAGTAAGAAAGAAACAAATCAAGCTGGTGTATTTAGGGGTGAGTTTAAAATTGATTTTTTAGATGACACATGCACACTAATAGTACCAATTAGAGAAGAGTTAATCATTAATGTGTTAGATAGTCAAACAAACACTAGGATAATCTGTTAGGGCATAAAAAAACCCCCTTACGGAGGTTTTTTATTTATGAACTTACCACATCGACTGTGACATCGTCTTTGGAATAACCTATTTTAATAGTATCACCTTCCTTTAAGTCACCATCTAACATTCTTTCAGCTATTGGGTCCTCTATGTATTTCTGAATAGCTCTGTTTAATGGTCTAGCCCCATACTTCTCATCATAACCAGTATCAACTAAGTGATTTTTCATTTTTGTTGATATTTTAATCTTATAACCTAGTTCTGACATCCTACCTCTCAATTCTTTTAAGGGGATATCAACTATTTGACCGATATCAGACTTATCTAATGATTTAAATATGATAATATCATCAAGTCTATTTAAAAATTCTGGTGAAAAAGCTTTCTTAACAGATTCTTCTATAACACCATTTCTAATTTCCTCCAAGTTAGTTATTTTAGCTTGAGTTCCAAACCCAACACCAGTACCAAAATCTTGTAGTTTTCTGGCCCCAACATTTGAGGTCATGATGATTAGTGTGTTTCTAAAATCGACTTTCCTCCCTAAACCATCTGTCAAATGACCTTCATCAAGAACTTGTAACATTATATTGAACACGTCTGGGTGTGCTTTTTCAATCTCATCTAACAATACCACTGAATAAGGTTTTCTCCTAATTTTTTCAGTTAGCTGACCACCTTCTTCATACCCCACATACCCTGGAGGAGCTCCAACTAGTTTAGATACTGAATGTTTTTCCATATATTCAGACATATCCATCCTAATTATAGAATCTGAGGTTCCGAAAATCTCTTCAGCTAACATTTTAGCTAGGTGGGTCTTACCAACACCTGTTGGTCCTAAGAATATAAACGAACCAATAGGTTTGGTGTGGTCTTTAATACCCATTCTATTTCTTCTAATAGCTTTCGATACTTGTTCGACAGCTGAATCTTGGCCTATCACATTGTTCATTAGAGTTTTGGCCATATTCTTAAGTCTAATCAAATCGTCTTGACCTACCTTTGTTACTGGTATACCCGTAATCATTGAGACAACACTAGCGACATCTTCTTCTGTTATATGTTTTCTTAAAGTATCTAAGTTATCCGTCCAATGTTTTGTCTCAACATCTAATTCATGTTTCAAGAGTCTTTCTTCATCCCTTAATTTAGCTGCTTTTTCATACCTTTGGGATTTAACCACGTCAATTTTTTGTTTTTCAATATCACCAATTTTTTTCTCTAAATCAAGAATGACTTGTGGGGGTTCGATGTTAACTTGTGAACGAGCACCAACCTCATCTAAAATATCTATAGATTTGTCTGGTTGTTCTCTATCTGTTATGTATCTATCAGCTAACTTAACACAAGCCTGAATAGACTCATCACTATACGATACTTTATGGTGGTCTTGGTATCTATCTTTTATGTTATCTAAGATTATTAAGGTGTCTTCCGTTGATGGTGGGTCTATTTGTACTTTTTGGAATCTTCTGGTTAACGCCCCATCTTTTTCTATATTCTCTCTAAATTCATCTAGTGTTGTCGCTCCAATACACTGAACTTCACCCCTAGCTAAGGCTGGTTTTAATATATTGGATGCGTCTAATGAACCAGAAGCATTACCCGCTCCAATCATTGTATGTATTTCATCTATAAATAAAATAACGTTAGGTGCCTTTTCTAACTCACCCATAATACCTTTTAATCTCTCTTCGAATTGGCCTCGATATTTTGTACCAGCTACCAATTGAGCCATATCTAAAGCTACTATTCTTTTACCAAATAATATCCTAGGACATTTCTTTTGTGTTATTTTTAAAGCCAAACCTTCAGCTATGGCTGTTTTACCAACACCTGGTTCACCAATTAAGATGGGGTTATTCTTCTTTCTTCTACTTAGGACTTGTGAAACCCTTTCGATTTCTTCACCCCTACCTATTATTGGGTCGATACCACCTTTAGCGGCAACTTCAGTGATATCTCTACCAAAATTATCTAAGATGGGGGTTTTTGATTTACTATTTATATTCCTATTACTCCCCCTCATATTTTCCATTCCTTCAAACTCTTCTGATGTGCTCATATTTATCTCTTTTTTTGTTTCTAATAATACTATTCTAAATTTTTTATAATTTAAACCTTGTTTTTGTAAAACTTTTGTACTATCAAGGTTTTTATCTTTTAATAACGCTAACATTAAATGTTCCTCACCAACGTAGTCGTCCTCAATTTTATCTGACTCAAGTTCTGCTTTACTTATAATCGCTTTTGAATCATCACTCAAAGGTGATATTTTTTTCTTAAAAATGGGGTTCTTAATTTTCAACCTCAAGTGGGACTCCAATTTAGAACTTAAATCTTCAACATCTAAGCCCATAGAAAGTAATATTTCAACAACATTATTGTCTGTATCATTTAATAAGGCTAATGTTATATGTTCTGGTTCAATTTTATTACTATTTAACCTTACACACTCCATAAAAGAGTCCTTTAATATTAACTTAATTTTTTTACCTATGGGTTTCATTGTTTCTACAAATATATAAATAATTTATTGTTAAAACAAATTATTTGACAAATTATTTAATAAGTATTATAATTATAGTGTTTATATGAATAAATTAAACAATAAAATTATGGAGAAGTTCGGTATAGAGTACGGTCAGTTACTCAATATAAGTTTAGTGATAACAAATGACCCAGAAGGTGATGAGTTTAGTGGTGGAACTTATCGGTTGGATTATGAAAACTCGTTTATGAGGATGGATGCTGGTTACGCTATTATAGAAACAGTTAATGATGATAATATTGTTGGTAAAGTTATTGAACTTAAAAAAATTAAATCTTACAAAATATGGCAATAGTAAAAAAAACAGAAAAAGAAAATGGGGTTATTGAGTGTTTAATCGACTCCTCTAATATATTATTATCTGAATACGATGAATCTAAAAAAACTTTACAATTAACTTTTAAGGCTGGTACTAGGTACCTTTATAAAGATATTTTAAATAGAGACTACGTTAGGTTTGAGATTTCTGAAAGTCAAGGTAGTGTATTCAATAAAACAATGAATAAATATGAGTTTGAAAAAGTTAGTTCTATAGATGTGTTGGATTTGAAAGAACAAATACAAGAGTATAAGAAAACTTAAGCTTTAACGTAGGCTATAACATCGGTGACCTCCATACAAGGTGGTTCAGCTTCTGAATCACTTTTAGTGTCTACAACAAATATAGGTCCTTCGGTATGTATTATATATCTCAAATCCTTTCTATTATCACCATAACCTAAAAACTTAATATTAACTTCTTCAAAACCAAAGTTAGATAATTCTTTCGATATCAACTTCTTAATACTTTCACCAGTACAACCTATTGTTTTTAATACGTTAGCAATATCAATAGCTGTAACCTCATTAATTCTAGTTTCGGTTAACATTTGTAATTGTTTTTCAGTTAATTTTATAGTTTTCTTAGTCATTACTCACTTTTTTAATAAATATATGAAATTTTAGTTCTCATAATCCCCATCATAATCGGATGGATTGAAACCTGATTGTCTTCTTTCATAATCTTCAGTGTCTAATTCAGATTCATAAGCTCTACCATCTTCAAAGGCTTGTTTGTAAATAAGTTTAGATTCTTTTTCCATTTGTTCTTGGTGGTACTGTTCCATCTCTTCTTTTTCAGTTAGAGAACCAGCTTCATAACCTTCATCATAACCTTCACGATAACCCTCGTCTTTTATTTCTTCCTCTTCTTCTTCACACTCATACTGTTTCTCTATCCGACCTTCTCTATGACCTTCTTCCCAACCTGTTTGTATACCAGCCTCATACGCATAATCCGATAAATCTTCTAATATATTAACAAAAATATCTAATTCTCTTTTTAGTAAACCTAACTTGTGTGCTTTTCTAGCGATATTTGTGATTTGATAATTGCCAATTCCATGGTCAGTCATATAACCAGCCGACATTTTAGATTGTATTTTTTCAACACTAATGGGTTGAACATTATTAGCCCAATCAAAATCATTTTCTTTTAATATTTTCTTAATAGTATTTCTCATTACATTTAATAAATATTAAGATATTTATGAATATGGAAATAAATGAGAAAGAAATTGAACAAGCTACTAGGAAGATTGATTTATCTGGTTTTAAAGTACAAGACGAACTTAACCCTAAGATTTGGGGTGAGGATGAAAAAATGGACCCTACGGTTAGAAAAACACTTTTAAAAATAGCTGATGATTATTTCGAATCCCTTGAATTACCCAATATAGACATTGAGGATGTAACTATGACTGGTTCTTTATCTAATTACAATTGGTCTAAATATTCGGATGTTGATTTACACATATTAATTGATTACAATGATTTACCAATGGACGAAGAGTTAGTTCAAGACTTCCTTAAGTCTAAAAGTTCAGCTTGGAATAAAGAACATGATGTTAAGATTTATGGGTATGATGTTGAGTTATATGTTCAAGATATAGATGAGGAACACCATTCTACTGGTGTTTATTCTATTTTAAAAAATGAGTGGGTTACCAAACCAAAAATGGAGAAGATTTCATTCAATGATAAATCAGTTAAGGATAAATCTAATAGACTGATGGATAGAATTGAAGAAATTTATGAAGAAATGGGGGAGGTAGAAAATGAAGAGACAATTAAAAGGGTTGAGAAATTACAAGAAAAAATTAAAAAAATGCGTCAGTCTGGTTTAGAAACAGGTGGTGAGTTTTCCGTTGAAAACATTGTTTTTAAGGTTTTAAGACGTAACGGTATGTTAGATAGGTTATATGATATAAAAACTGTGGCTTATGATAAATCAGTAACTTTAGAAGCGGATATAAGTTTATCAAAAATTATAAAAGAAAACTCAATAATGTCCAATTTAGATTTTAAAAAACTATACGATAAATTAAAAAACTCATTTTCTGATTTCTTAGATAAGTTAAAACAAGAAAGAGAAGAAACTAAAGAAGCTTATAAACTATTGGTTAGTTCACTTAAAGAAAATAGAACTTTAACCAGAGAAGAAAGAAAACAAATAGGGGACCAATTAAAAGACACACTTAAATTAGCGGGTTTTACAGCAGCTACTATACTACCAGGTGGTTTTATTTATTTGTTACTAACTAGGGTAACTAAATTAAAAAAACATATGGTACCGTCATCTTTTTTAGAAGAGTCGGAGGATTTGGGTTGGGTTGATAATGTCAAGGAGACTGATTTTTGGAATAGACAGATTTACGTTTTGTTTAAAGATGAGGATAATCAACACTTTGATTCTACTAAAGCTAATATTTTAGATTTGGGGACATTCGAGTTAGAGGATAACAATGATTTTAGTATATATGTTGAAGGTGATACTGAAATTTTAAGTGAATTTGAGTTGGTTTGGCCAAATGGGGTTAGTTTTGTAGCTTTAAGGAAAATACTTGATGATGTTATGTATAACTTCAATGAAAAAGGTATTAAACCACAAAAAAGTTATATATATGATGAGGAGTCTAGTGAATTCGTACCAAATAGATAAATTTAAACAATAATAAACATATTTATATAAAAAGAAAAAAAAAATTATGAGCAGTTATTCAGTATTACATACAATAGCACAAGCTGATTTTTCAGCTTATACATATTACCAAGTTTACGTTAACGTTGGAGCAAATTTTGTTTATAAAGGTACCGCATTAGGTGGTCCAGGTGGTGGACCTATCGTATTAAATTTAACGGTTAGTGGTGATTGGCAATTAGCAGGAAGTTCAGGTGATGTGTTTTTACTAGGTAAAAAGAAACCACAAGCTTTTGCTGAAGGACCTCCAGGACAAAATGGTGTTAACACTGATGGTACTTGGAATATAAAAGGTTAAGATTAAAAATATTATATAATGAGACAAAGTACGTTAAAAAGAATGTTGGAATTAGCTGATATTAAATCAACTATTAACGAAGGTGTTGAAAATAGACCTTTTGAGTTGGTTAAAAAATCGGTTGATGGTAACACTTACGCAATAGTTAGAGAAAATAAAAATTACTATATTAAAGTTACGACTACAAACGAGATAATAAATGAATCTGATTTCGATTATTTAGGTGGTGTAGCTAATAAAAACAAAAAATCTTTTACTTCATTCGAAAAAGCAACTAGACATTTAAATTTAATATTTGAGGAAATTAACAACCACTATAACGTGGGTGATGTTAATATATTAGAATCTGATTCTTTAAATGAAAAAAAGTTTGTTTTAAAAATGAAGAAAAAAACTTCACCAGTTCCAACTGAGGAGCCTAAAGAGGAACCTTCTTTTGAGGATGAGGAAACTGAAGAGGAATCTTTCGATTTTGATGAGGAGTCTGAGGGTGAAGATAATTTTGATTTCGAGGGTGATGAAAGTGAAGATGGGGATGAAGAATCTTTTGATTTTGAAGAAGAAGGTGAAGAAGAAGGTGAAGAAGTCGGTGAAGAAGAAGGTGACGAAGAATCTTTTGATTTTGACGAAGAAGGTGACGAAGAATCTGTTGAGGAGTTTGGTGATGAGGAATTGGAGTTAGATGATGAGGAATTGGAGTTAGATGATGAGGATGAAATTAAAGATATTCAAAGTACCACTGGTAAGTTAGGTCAACAACTAAGAGATGTTGAGGATATTTCTTCTGATTTACAGAAGTGGGTAGCCAAATCTGTGTTGTCAGCATTAGACTTAGATGACATGGACTCCCAAGATAAAAAAGATATTATTAGAACTATTAAAAAATCGGAAACTGAAGAAACTGAAGAAACTGACACTGAAGAAACTGACACTGAAGAAGAGTCTTTTGATTTTGAAGAGGAAACAGTTGAGGAGGGTTATGACTCTTATATGGATGGTGAAGAATTTAGTAAGAAAGAATTCTCTGATTGGTATAGGGAAATGGAAATGGCTGGTATGACTGGTGAACTTAACAAATATGAGGATTATGATTCTTATATGGATGAGGAAGTTGTTGTACAAGGAAATCAAGGTGAAGAAGAAGCTTCTGAAGAAGGTAATTATTCACCAAATAGAGCGGCTTATGAATCAGAAGGTAAAGAATATCAAGATGAGGATAATCCTAACATTGGTGGTGATGAAGACATGGAGGATGGTGAATTACTATTAGACATAGAAGAAACTATAGATGATTATCCAGCTGATATACCAAATGCTGAAGCCGAAGCTTTATATGGTCCAAACCCATATAATAAAAGTTATGATAGGTCACAACCAACTAGAGCAGCTAAACAAGCTGATAAAGATATATCAAGACATTATAACAAACCAGCAGCACCAGGATATGAATTTGACCCCGTTGAAAAATGGAGAGGTCATAAATTACCATATGATACAGAATTTTTAGATGAAGAAGAATTCGCGACTATTGAAGATGAGTTAGGTTTAAAAGCTTGTGACAACTGTGATGAGACTGAATATATGTCAGAAAATGATAATATAACTGAAGACCACTTAAACGATAAAATGGATACTTACGAACAAGAAAAGGCATATGAAGATGTTGAAACCTTTGTAAGAAGATATGGTATGGATGTTGAAATGAGGTCAAAAGAAACAAGTGAGGACCCAGAAGAAACTTTAATATACTTAGATATTGTAGATGGTAACAAAAAAGTATTGGTTTCTAGAATAAATTCAGTAGGTGATATTGAGGTAGGTGAGATGAGAGGTAATAAATTTATTGGTGAACCTATTGACAGTGTCGAAGATTTTGTCGAAATTTTTGGAGAAGATTTAACCAAAAAAGAAAAACAAGAAATAGATATGGAAATGTTAGAAGACGTAGAAATGAGTCCAGCACCACAAAAAGAACCAGATACAAGACCATCTGAACCAGATACAAAACCTGGTACACCAGATAAAACTCCTGGTAAGGATAGACCATCTAGAAGACCATTTACACCACCACCTTCAATTACACCAGGTGAAGAACCAGGACCTAAAGCGGCTGACGGACAAGAGAAGGTAGATAAAGATACCATGTATGATAAGGATAATGAAAAGTGGAGTTGGGAAAAAGACGATAACGATATAGAATTCGAATAATGTACTTAATTTATATTAACAGAATTGGAACAACATTTAAAGGGGAACACATTTTTGAGTTCCTCTTTTCGAATTCAGTAGATTGGGAATGGGAAGAGAGTTGGTATGAGTCGTCTGTTATGACAGATACTAGAGAATTATCACCAAATGAATCTATAATTAAAGTAGTTGGTACATTAAAAACTGATGAATTTGATTTAGAATTAGTGCAGGAGGATGGTGTTCGTGATATTTATAATGCAGTAGAAGGAATTATTGCGTTAGGTTGGGAAAAGTTAGAAGAAGAGGAAGAGATACCTGAAAGACGTAGGGTGTTTAATTTTGGGGATACTAAAGAAACCGTTGATGAACAACTTTACGAATATGACCTAACATTAAAATATAAAGAAAATAAAGTAACAAGAGATGTCGAATAAAGAAGAAAAAACTGAAAAACAACCATATCTTTTACAAGATGAAGAACACGTTGGTGAGGCCACCAAAAAAACTTATGTAACTTATGAGTTAGATAATGATAAAGACTCTAAAGAATTTGAGGAAGAAATGATGAAAAAGAAACCAGAACAACTTGAGGTTGACCCTGATGAAAACACAGCTACAATTAAAGAGGTTGAAACAGGTAAATCTTGGCATTTTAATAAATTAAAAATAACTGGTCCTGATGAAAAGGACTTTTTAGAGTTTTTACAAGCTGTTGCTGATGGTAAATTTGATATTAAATCTGCCGCTATAGGAGCAAAGGGGGATTTGACGGTACAAGAAGAAAATTATGACCCATCTTTAAATAATAAAGGTGGGAAAGTTATTACAGCTGAATCTTTTTTAAAGATGGTTAATAACTTTAATAGAATTGACTTGTCAGAGTCAGAAATTATTACTATACTTGAAGAAACTCAGAATCCAAAGATGACTAAAGCTGAGTTAATAGAAACAATTGGAAATAATTTAATATCTGAAGCAAGAATGAATCAAAACGTAGAGAGAAGTTTTAATGATGGTAATCACGACTATTCTGAAATAATAAACACTGACTTAGCTAAAAATTTAGCAGACCAATCCTTTCAAGAGATTGTACAAAACATTAGACAAAAAACTGGTAACGAAAATGTTTCCATGAATGATGTTCAACAACTGATGGGTAACTCTTTAATGAGAGCTGCCAAGAAAGAGTATGAATATGGTATTGGTAGATTGGAGACCAAAGCTGAGGAAATGATTAGAAAACAATTTAAAATGCCGAAAAATGCTGTGGACCTTGAGGTTGAGATAACTGGTATAAACCCAGCACAATTAGGTATGGATTCTGATATGTCACCAGAACAAATGGAACAATTATCTAGACAACTGGGTATGAAAATTGGTATTATTAATAGAGAAGGTTTAAAAATGGTTCGTGGTAATAAAGAAGTACCACAAGGAAGAACTGAGGGTGAAATGAAACCAAAGATTAAAAGGAGAAGAATAGTTAACGCTATGATGCATGGAGCGGCTAGAAAATCACAAAATTTACATCACATGGATGATGAGTTACGTCAAGAAACTCCACAACTAGGTAGAGACTACGCTAATGTTATGGCAGCTAATGACGCTTCTTATTGGATGATGGATAATGAAACTATTAAACAACAAGGGGAACAAGGTATTCACGCTGGTAACGTGAGGATTAAATTATCAGACCAAAAAGGTGGGAGACCTAAAATAATAGCACAAGGGATGATTTTCCCAATACTTTTACACGAGTTAAGTAAGGGTGTTGTTGAATTAATGTCTTTATGGTCTTTACCAAAAGATAGAGATGTTAGACAATACGTTTTAGATAAGACCGATAATTTAGAATCTGAAACTAACGATATCAGACTAGGCCCAATTATTTGGTCTAAGTTTGTTGAACAAATACCCGTAGATAATCAAGAGGTTGTTTCTTTGACTTGGAATTATCTACAAGAATTATCAGACCATGAATTTAATAATATCATAGATGGTTTATTAGAGGGTAATACTAGTGCACAAACTAAAGTTAAGAGAATGGCTGAAGAAGCATTAGAAGAATTACAACAAGAAGCTTCTGATGATGAGTTTGGTCGTTATGATGATAGTCCAGAAAAAGAAGAAGAACCTACTATGGATAATGATGAAGAGGAAGATGATGATGTTCTAACACCACCAGAGGGTGGAGTAGACATTACGCCTAACCCTATGGATAACGAACCAACAGAAGTTGATTATGAAAGTATGTCAAAAAGAGATTTATTATCAGCTATAGATGACGCTTTAGACGCTGGTGATGAGGAATTAGTTAGACATATCGGTGGTATACTGAATTCTAAATAATATTTAGGACCGTTCTAGGAACGGATACTTGACCCGCTTAAGACCGCTACTTAAGTGGGTTTTTTTATGCCTAACATATTTATAGGTATGAGTTTAACAAAAGCACAAATGTTATATGAGATAGGGAAATGTTTACGTGACCCTATATACGCGATAGAATCTTATTTAGAAACAGAGGATAGGACCCAAGGTGGATTTGTACCATTCAAACTGTTCCCAAGACAAAAGGAATTGGTTTTAGCTTACAAAAACAATCACCACAATATAGTAATGAAACCTAGACAGGCTGGTATATCTACAACGACAGCAGCTTATTTAGCGATATTAACCGCATTGTCATCTAATAAGAGTACACAAAAAATACTTATTGCGGCAAATAAACAAGAAACAGCTAAAGAGTTCTTGAAGAAAATTAGGGATTTTACCACACAACTACCAGCATGGATGGATGTTTATAGGGGTGGTAGTAGTGAGACTTGGTTTGACCCAGAAAAGAATTCTAGTTCCCATTATAAATTATGGAATGGTTCTGAAGTTAAAGCTGTCGCTTCATCTAAAGACGCTTTAAGGGGTTATACACCATCTGTGATTGTTGTGGATGAAGCGGCCTTTATTGAGGGTAATAAAGGAGAAGAGTTTTATACTGCGGCTCAACCATCACTATCTACTGGTGGTAGGTCAATATTAATATCAACACCTAACGGTCACGACCCACTTTACCATAAGGCCTATGTTACAGCTGAGAAGGGGAGGAATAATTTTAATATTGTTTCTATGAAATGGTATGAAGACCCACGTTATAATGGTAAAAATGATAAATCTGGTATGACGTGGCTTTTAAGAGATGAGAAAAGTGGTGATGTTGTGGAAGAAATATTTGACCCATTAAGTGGTGGTGAAGGTTCGAAAGTACCTGAAGAAAATTGGGTTGAGATGGTTAAAAAAGGGTATGAGCCAACATCAAAATGGTTTGATGATATGTGTGCTCAATTAAATCACAACGCGAGGTCTATAGCACAAGAGCTGTTATGTTCTTTTGTTGGTTCTGGTGATAATGTGATTGATGATAAGTATAAAAATAGACAAGAGAGGGATAATGTAAAAGACCCTATTAGGAGAGAATGGGTTGATGGTAATATGTGGATTTGGGAAGACCCAATAAAGGACCACCAATATATTTTATCTGCTGACCCTTCATCTGGTTCCTCAGATGATTTCGCTGGTTTATGTATATGGGATTTTACTACAGGTAATCAAGTAGCTGAATATCATGGTAAAGTAGCACCAGATGTTTTAGGTGAAATATGTAAGTATTATGGTGAATCTTATAATGCTTTTGTGGTTGTTGATATCACTGGTGGCTGGGGTGCTTCAGTTGTGTTAAAATTAATTGAGCTGGGTTACCCAAAAAAGAATCTTTACTATGATGTCACTGTGGGTATTGATTCTGTAGAAAATAATAAAGCTTTACAGAAATTTATGGATAAGGGTAAGTTACCTGGTTTAAATTTCCAAAAAAATAGAAACACTATTGTGTCTAAGTTAGAGGAATCTGTTAGAATGGATTCATTTAAAGTTAGGTCAAAAAGAGCTTTATCTGAAATGGAAACATTTGTTTTTATTGGGGGTAGAGCGGACCACATGAAAGGTTATCATGATGACCTTTTAATGTCGATAGCTATGTGTTGTTTTGTGGGTTCAACATCTTTTAAAGATTTGGAGAAATCTAAAGGACAAGCTAAAGCTATGATTGGTAGTTGGTCTATACAAACAACAACAACTGATGAAGTAGGTGGTTTAAATGAAGTTGTGGGGGGTGGTTTTTACAGTGATAAAAACGAAAGTAAAAAACCCACTGTGGAAAACACTAAAGAATTCTCGTGGTTGTTTGGTGATTTAAGTAAATATAAGAAATAAAAAACCTTATTAAACACAATAAAACTTCACATTAAAGAATGGTACATTATCTTTATTGATGATATTTATTAAAAGAATATAATTAAAATGGCTGAAGAAAAGAAAGATTTAACGGTATACCAAAAATTATTTTATTTATTTGGACAAGCAGGTGGACCAAAAAGTAATATAACGAATAGTAAGTATGCTTTAACAGATAACGATTTAATTGTAACTCAATCTAAACAAGAGTTTAATAAAGAAAAGTTACAATTACAACAACAAAAATATTTAGAAGCTCAATGGGCTAAAGTTGATAACGAACTTTATCAAAAGTCTGTTTTCTACGAAACATCAAGATTAGCTTCATATATGGATTATGAGGCAATGGAGTTTACACCTGAGATAGCTGTGGCTTTGGATATTATGTCAGAAGAAAGTTGTACTTTAAATGAGCAAGGTAGAATAATGTCAGTACAATCAGATTCTTCTCGAATTAAAAAAGTTTTGGAAGATTTATTTTTCAACGTACTCGATATACACTCTAACCTACCTATGTGGACTAGGAATACTTGTAAGTACGGTGATAATTTTATCTATTTAAAAATCGATTATAAAGATGGTATAGTTGGTGCTAGTCAATTAACAAATATAGATATAGAAAGAAAAGAAACTGGTTTATTCCCATACCAACAACAAGGTTTAGAAATGGATGAGTCTGGTGATACCAAGAAGAGAGAGGTTAGTTTCGTTTGGAGAGACAAGACATTAGAGTTTAACGCTTGGGAGATTGGTCACTTTAGACTTTTAGGTGATGATAGGAAAATACCTTACGGTACTTCTGTTTTAGAAAAAGTTAGACGTATATGGAAACAACTATTACTGGCTGAAGACGCGATGTTAGTTTATCGTGTCACTAGAGCACCAGAAAGAAGAGTATTTAAGGTTTATGTTGGTAATATCGATGATGAGGATGTTGAATCGTATGTTCAAAAAGTGGCTAATAAATTTAAAAGAACACAACAAACCGACCAACAGACAGGTCAATCAGATGTTAGATATAACACATTAGCTGTTGACCAAGATTACTTTGTACCAGTTAGAGACCCTAACGCTTCAATGCCAATAGAGACGTTACCTGGAGCTTCTAACTTAGACCAAATAGCTGATATACAATTTATTCAAAGAAAAATGGTTACAGCACTTAGAGTCCCTAAAACTTTCTTAGGATTTGAAGAACCGACCGGTGAAGGTAAAAATTTAGCTTTAATGGATATTAGATTTGCTAGGACTATTAATAGAATTCAACAAGCGATGATTCAAGAATTAAATAAGATAGCTATTATTCATTTATACATATTAGGATTCCATGATGAACTAAACAATTTTAAATTAACATTAAATAACCCATCAACACAAGGTGAGATGTTAAAAGTAGAACAATGGAAAGAGAAAGTTCTATTATACAAAGACTTAGTTGGTGGTGTAGATGGTGGTATAGCACCGACATCACATACTTGGGCGAAAAAGAATATATTTAATTGGTCTGAAGATGAAATTAGATTAGATTTAGAACAACAGAGGTTAGAGAAAGCTGCATCTGCTGAATTAGAACAAACACCTAATATAATTAAAAACACTGGTTTCTTTAAGAAAGTAGATAAACTATATGGAGAAATTATAACTGATACTGGTGACACTAATGCTGGGGGTGACTCTGGTGGTGATGATGCTGGAGGTGGATTCGGTGGTGATACTGGTGGTGGCTTTGGTGATGATGCTGGAGGCGGATTCGGTGATGATGCTGGAGGCGGATTCGGTGATGATGCTGGAGGTGATACTGGTGGTGGCTTTGGTGAAAGTTTCAGAGGTGATGAAGATACCATAGATAGGTTGTTATTAGAAGGTAAAAGAAAAAATGAAGATATTTTTATGATGACGGAAGGCATAGATTCTTTAATTAATAATGAGGATAGTGAAATACTTACCGATTAAGGCATATTTATTAATAAATTATAATTATGAATTTTGGTACATTAAAAGATATATTTGTAGAAAGATTAATCGAGTCTTATACAACTGATGATACTACGGGAAAAATTTTATATAAAAATTTCATAAAAGTACTCAAAGAAAGTGAAACATTAAAAACAGCCTTTATTGTTTTTAAGAACCTTGAATCTAAAACCATTAAAAGTGAATCTAACGCTAGTGATTATTTAAAAGAAAATATTTATTTTTTAAGTAAATTAAAGGGGGATAAATCACTTAAAGAACAATCTAAAAAATTAGTTTCTTTATTAAAAGAGTCTAATATAGAGTTGGGAAGTTTAAAAACTAAAAAATTACATAAGTCTATTGAGGATTTAATTGTTACAAAAAAAACTGTTTCAACAATAGATAAAATACAAGAATCTAAAACTGAAGTTATTTCTTGGTTAATGTCCGATAAAGATGTTACTGAAGAATCTAATGATAAAAAATATGTTAGAGACAATATTGACCCTAATAAATTTTTAGAGATAGCTGTAAGTAAATTTAATGATAAATATAAAAGTTCATTAACTGAAGAAGAAAAAGAAATATTAAAAGTTTTACGTGAAGACGATGAAGAGAAAACCAAAAGTTTGGTTTCTACGTTGGTTAGAGAAACAGTAAATCTTATTAATACACATTTAGAGACCGAGGGTCAAAATATTAATATTAAAGAAAAATTACTGGAAACCAAAGACGTTGTTTATAAAATGACGGAGAATAACGGAAATTTCAGTAGTAAGGTGTTGAAGTTATACGAGTTAAAAAAGAATTTAAATTCTTAAATAATTAATATAAGTAATTATGTTAGAAATATTAATACCAGTAATAATATCAGTTATTAGTGTTCTAGGTACGTTAGCCACAATAAAATACAAACATATTTTAGAGAAAAGGAAAAAAGGTGATAATTGCCCAATTAATAAATGTATCTACGAGGACTTAGAGTTATTAAATAAGTTAGAGGATATTTTAGATGATATAGATGCTGATAGGGTTTCTATTTATTCATTTCATAATGGTGGTGAATTCTATTCGGGTAAGTCAATGCAGAAGATGTCTATGTCTTACGAGGTGGTATCTAATGGTACCTCTAGGGTTCAAACAGAAAGGCAAGCAATACCAGTATCAGCTTGTATAGCAACATTAAAACCTTTAATGGATAGTAAATCAGCCTTTTACCCCACTTTAGAAAAATACCCAGAATCACTATGTAAGGTTTATTTAATGGATGATGGTGTAGAGTCTACTTATCAATGGTCTATTATAGATTTAAATGGTAGAGCGATAGGTATTTTAAGGATTGATTTTGTAAAAAAACAAAAGAAATTATCTAACAAAATTCTAGACAAATTAACCTTGAATGTAATTAAAATGCCTGGTTACTTAGAGAGTTGGAGATGATATAACAATAAATTTAAAAGTTTTGAAAAATGTTTAAAGATATGTTAAAAGAAAATGGAAAATGGTCACAAGGTAGAGTTTATCTATTTATTTCAGTATTAGTTTACTTTATTACACTAGGTGTTATGATGACTGTTGGTTTTCATAAAGATAGTAAAGGTGAAGATATAGATATGGATAAGTATAAAATTATTATTGAAGCACTTAAATACGCTATGGTTCTGTTTGGTGGTTATGTATTTGGTGGGAAATTTATAGATGTGATGAAAATTATGACTACTAATAAAAAAGAAGATAATAGTAAACAAATACTATAAATCTAACTAATTAAAAAAGCCTTCAAATTAATGAGGGCTTTTTTTTGTCATATATATTTCTTATAATTAATTAAATCACAAGAAAATAAATCAAAAATAAATTGTGGTTAACAAATTTTAATTAAAATCAATATGTTAAAAATTTGTATAACGAGGTTAAATAACCTACGAGAGTTAACTAATTTTTTAAATGAAAAGAGGTAAAGAAATGAAGATAGAAACACCTTATGAATACAATGTAATTTCAGGTACGGTAGATAATAAAAACCCTAAATCGGTTTACATACAAATATCAGCTTGGGGTAAGCCTAAGGAAGATGGTATTGAAGATTATGAATCAATTATTAAAAGAAGGTCTAAAAGAGTAAAAAGAAAACTATTTGAAGTTTTAGATGATAAAAGATTTTATAAAACAAAATCAATAGTTGATTTTAATATGGCGTCTTCTGGTGTAAACTTTGGGAAGAAAAGTTTTATGTCAGTAGAAATGACTCTTTTTAAAAGAGAACCTTTATTGCCAATAAACTCTGATAAAATGAAACCCATTTTAGAAGAAGTGTCTAATAAAATAATTAATGATGTTTTTGAAAAGGATGAGAATTTTAGATTTTATAAAAAGAAAACTAATGTTTAAAAAAAATAAAACTAAGGAAAGAGAAGAGGACTTAGTTGAGAAAGAAAGGTGGTTAGAGGGTGATGGTCCTCAGACCGACTAAATAATAAAAGGGGGTGTTAACCCCCTTTTTGTGTTTATAACATATTTATAATAAAAAAGATTATAGATATGAGAATATTAAAACCAAATGAATCTGGTTATGGGTTTTTAGTGGAATATGACTCTGGTTTTATTTCACCAGAACTAACCTGCCAAGATGGGGTATGTTCTAACTCTAATTTAATTAAAGAATTTAAGTCTGGTACTAATCTAGGTCTAGATGGTACTTTACCTGATAAGATAGAAATTTACGCTGTACTTCAGAAGTGGGGTGTAGAAAATAAAAATGGTAGAGTATACCCTGAAGATATATTAAAAAGAGAAGCTAAAAGATATCAAGAGTTTATTGATATGGGTACTTCTTTAGGTGAGTTAAATCACCCAGAATCTTCTATTATTGATGCTGACCGTGTTTCTCATATGATTACAGAGATATGGTGGAACGGTAGAACTTTAATGGGTAAAATGGAATTAGATACTACACCAGGTTATCACAAGATGGGTATTATATCATCTGTTGGTGATAAAGTTCTTAACATGATTAGGAAAGGGTGGACTGTAGGTATATCCTCTAGGGGAGTTGGTTCACTTAAAAGTGAAAACGGTAAAAATATTGTACAAGATGACTTCGAATTAATTTGTTGGGATATTGTTACATCACCTTCAACACCTGGTTCTTGGATTTCAACCAATGAGAAGGATTTACAACCATACATGGAATCTACTAAAAAAGAAAAAAATAAATTAATATCTGAAGACGATTCAGATTTATTAGACAGTTTAAATAAATTTTTATTATGAAAAAAGTGATTAAATTAAATGAAGAAATGTTAGAAAACTTAGTTAAAAAAGTAATTAAAGAAGAAAAACTAAGTGAAGCTGACGGAAATGATGGTGCTGATTGGGAGATGACGGGAGCTAGAAACAGACGCAACTATACAGCTTCACCAAAAGAAACAGAAGTAAGTTCTGTATTTGGTAAGTATTATAAAGACATACCACCAATGGTACTTAGGTATTTAAGAAAAAACCCAGAGGCGGTAGTTAAAAGATTGTATAAAATATACGGTGATAAAATGTTCGACTATCTACCAAAGGGGGGTGTAGAAGAATAATAAAAAAAATAAGCATAACTTATATTTAATAATATATTGCTGCAGCTGCAGCAGCAAGCAAATAAAGTAAGCAGCATTTAAAAAATATTAAAAATGAAAAAAGTAATTAAATTAAAAGAATCTGATATCGAAAACTTAGTTAAGAGAATTATCAAAGAAGAAAATGAGAATCAGGATGGTGACCCAGTTATCAATATTAAAGATGTTCAACATTTCATGGAAGTGATGGATACACAATTTTTTAATAGAGCTGCAGGTAAACAAGCAACGAAAAGGATTAATAATAATATTGAAAAAGCTGGATTAATTGCGGCTATGATTATGAAGTTTGGTGTTGATATGCAATTAGTTAATAGAGCTAAACAACAATTACAGAAAAGTGGTTACGACCCAAAATAATATCAATGAACATTCGTAAAATCATAAAAGAAGAACTACTTAAAGAAGTGGGTGGTTATGATGACCCAACAATTATGGGTACTCATGCTGGTGCTACTATGGGTATGTTAAGTGGTTCATATAATAAACTTATGAATGTTATAACTGATTTAGCTAATCTATTAATTAGTGAAGATAATCCTGGTGGTGATAAATTCAAAGCTTCTAAAGAAATTATGGAGGTTTTGGATGGTGTCATTAATGAGACTATTGATGTGACTAAAAAAGCTTTAGCTGACTTTACAGAAGATGATGTTTTAATGATGGGAAAAAATTATATTAAAGATTTAAAAACTTTCCTTAAAAGAGCTAGATTAATATCTGGTTTAATATCCACTTATACACCAAAACAATATACCGAAGAACTTAAAAAATTACTAATGGATGTGTTACCTAAAATGAAAGAATATGGTGATACCTTAATTAAAAGTAGTCAAATGTTCCAATCAAGAATGAGTTCATTTGGATTTAATTAAAAAAAGGTATTCACAAATAAATTTATTATTCTTATTATTAGTCCATAATAATTAATTTAAAAAAATAAAATATGGATGACCAAATTACACACTATTTTTTAGTTAAAGTAGAATTCGATTCAGTAAATGAAGATACTGGAAAAATCAAAAAAATTAAAACACAATACCTAGTTGATTCTATGACATGTACAGAAGCTGAAGCTAGAACACATAAGTATTTAGATGGTACTGTTTTAGATTATAGAATTGTATCGGCAGCAAAATCACCGATTGAGGATGTTATTAGAGTTGCTGTTCCAGCATAGTAAAATAATATATAAATTGTTTAAAGACTCAGAAATGGGTCTTTTTTTTTGCCTAGTCTTGGTATTTTTTAGGTAACCCCATCGCATCCGCTAATTTTTTAAATAAACCACTATGTTCTTCATGACTTGGTAGGTCTTCACCTACTGACGCGTGTATTAATTCGTGAACAATTACCCACTTCAAATATTCCATATCATCTAATGCTTTAGATTTAATACCCATAACACCTGGTTTTCCATTTTGTGGATGATTATAACCCGCTATTTTACCCTTTTTAATGGAATCATCTACCTCAATTTTAATTTTAGGTAAATTTAATTCATTTCCTGTTACATTTTTATATACATTTGAAAGTTTTCTTTCTATTCCACACTTCAAGTCGTTTAGAACATCTAAATCACTGTTTGTTGTGGTTAAATGGGGATTATTAACCTCTGATTCTACAATCAAACTTACTATATCTTTCATTGAATACTTCATATAAACATAAATATCACTAAAAAAAGTAATATACTATAATTAAATATGACTTTTTCCACATCTAAAACATATTTATTTGGAAACGGCGCACTAATGCGCTATTTTATAAAATAAAAATATTTTTTAAAAAAAAAGAAAAATGGCAGAAACAGGAAAGTCTCTAATCGATGAAGCCTTCATGGAAGCGGAAAACATAGACAAAGCTTTCAAAGCCAACGCAAAAGAAATACTGTCTCATACAATGAGTACAGAAATTGAAGAAATGGTAAAGGAATCTTTAGAAGGTTCGAATGGTTTAAATGAAGACGAAGATGAAGAGAATGTTGAGTTAGAGTTAATTGACTCTGATGAGGCCGGCTTAGAAGCTGGTGACGACCTAGAATTAGGTGATGAGGAAATGGACACTGATGAAGTGGAAATGGAACTTGATGATGATGAAGAACTTGAGATGGATGTTATTGATTTAACTGACGCTGAAGACACTGATGTAGTTAATGTGTTCAAAAAGATGAGCCCAGAAGACGAAATCGAAGTGGTTCAAGATGGTGAAAATATCGATATCAAGGATAACGAAACCGGTGCTGAGTATAGAATTGAACTTGGTGGTGAAACTGAAGAATTAGACATGGAAGACATGGAAGACATGGAAGATATGGAAGATATGGAAGACATGGAAGATATGGAAGATATGGAAGACATGGAAGACATGGAAGACATGGAAGACATGGATGATGATATGTCTGAAGGTGTTATTTATGAAATTCACATGG
>WLWG01000312.1_pt1 | contig 51876 bp, 59 predicted proteins | sample 6712871 | NCBI WGS metagenome assembly WLWG01 (sample SAMN12718693, study PRJNA515312) | sponge metagenome | isolation source: marine sponge | host: Mycale hentscheli | place: New Zealand: South Island, Marlborough, Capsize Point | collected 2003-05-01 | reverse complement strand
CGCTACAATATTAACTATAGGCGGTCAATTAAATGTTGATGCGGCCGCTACGTTTGATACAAGTATTACGGTTACCGGGAATAGCACGCTAAATGGAAATGTTACATTAGGTGATGCTAGTGCCGACTTAATAACGCAAACGGGTACATTATATTTAAACGGTCCTATAAAAGATACAACCGACACTTTAGGCGAAGCTGATCAAATTTTAGTGTCAGATGCTGGGGGATTATTAAATTTTCAAGATTTAAGCGCAACACACGTAGAAAGTGCGGAGGTTGTTAAAGTGCCCGTTAAAAACCTGCAGGGCTCAGGACTTACAAAAGGCGACCCAGTATATATATCAGGGTCTGTTGGGGAATCAGGTAAACTTGAGGTAAAACTTGCAGACGCAAGTAACTCAGCTAAAATGCCGGCAGTAGGGCTTCTTTTTCAAGACTTAGGAATAAACGGAGAAGGCTATGTTGTTATTACTGGTAAGCTTAGAAATTTAACAACCGATCCAATTGATGGTCAAACACCATTAGCAAACGATGTTATATATGTAAAGCCCGGAGGCGTAACAGGCGATGCGCTTACATTAACAAAACCAGTAGGTAGCAATCTTATTCAAAACATGGGTAAAGTTGGGCGGGTTAGCTCAGCTAATAGTGGTAATTTTGTAGTATCATCTATTCTTAGAACAAACGATATACCTAATCTAACACCTGGTAAAATATGGGTTGGTTCTACGGGTAATACTATTGAGTCTGCGTTTATAAATGTAGACGAAGCGAATACAACGTTAACTATAACCGGTAACACAACTACCACGGGCGATGTACAAATAGATACGCTTTCAAATAATTTTATACCTGTTAACAATAGTCAAGGGGTGTTACGTGATTCTGTTATATATCAAGTTTCTCTAGCAGGCTCTGATCCAAGAAACAAAGCTGTTACTTTAAATACGTTTCAAAGCGATAGTGTATACGGGGAACGCCCAGATTTAAGAGTTGCATCTAGATCTTTAAATGATCCAGGTGTTTTAGATTTATTCAGGCCAGACGGTGATGTTCAAGCTGGTGACAGGGTTGGTATATTGCAGTATAGTCTTCATGATGATAATCAATACGCTGTAGCGCAAATAGAAGTAAAAACAATTGCTAATTCGGGGAGTGGCAACAGTGGCGGTGGTAAGCTTTGTATTAAAACATCTACAAACCTATCCGGTGCTGCACCGACAGAAAGACTTTGTATAAACAATACTGAAGCAGATTTTTTAGTACCAGTAAACGTAACAAGTACAGCACAATCAAGCTTTGCTGGCCAAGTGACAATACCTATAACCCCGATAGCCGGGACTGACGCGGCTTCTAAAGCTTATGTTGATTTACAAAACACAGGACAAGTTACGGGTACAGGAACCACCTTGACTGTCCCTATGTGGCTGGGCACTACCCCAACGAACAATCTTGCAAATTCACCTATTACTTTTCGAGAAGTGTCCCCTGGAGCGACAAATCCTTACTCTTTACAATTTGGAGGATTCTCCCAAGCAACTGGTCTACGTAATTCAATTGCTATGGGATATAACAACCAAGCTCAAGGTGAGGCGACATTGGCCACGGGGCACCAAACAACAGCGAATGGTCTACACGCGGCGTCCTTTAATTTTCAAACTACAGCCTCTGGAGAAAAATCAGCGGCATTTGGAGACAACACAGTAGCATCTGGAAAAAGCTCTTTTGCTATTGGTAACAACACAACAGCTGCTACCAGTCTGTCTTTTGCAGGTGGTAAAAATTCTACAGCAAATCCAGACACTAATTTTGAAACCGCTTTTGCATATGGAAATAATGTTAGCTCAACTGGTAATAACTCTGCGGCATTTGGTTTAAATACAATAGCCAGCGGAGAAAGATCATTTGTTGCGGGCACAAGCAGCACTGCTTCAGGTATTAACGCTGTTGCTTTAGGAGGGCAAAATGAAGCTACTGGTGATTTAAGCTTTGCAGCTGGGTTTGACAGTACAGCATCCGGTCATTTTAGCGTTGCAATAGGTAATCAAAATACATCATCACAAATAGGTTCCGTGACCATAGGACAAGGTTTAACTACAGATCGGGTTGACCAGGTTGTTGTAGGTAGGTATAACGCGAGTGGTTCCAGTGCTAGTTTTGTAGTGGGTGTTGGTGGGGATGTTGTAAGAAAAAATGGCTTAGAAATTAATGCTCAAAATGTAAACCTTCCACAGTATGGAACGGGATCTGTTACGGGAACTGCTGCTTATAATTTATCTGTAGATAGTACTGGTAAAATAATTGAAACTGCAATTCCAACCGCGCCGAGCTATACAAGTTTTGTTTGCCTACTCAGTCAATCAGGAGGTGCAAATCCTCTGCCAGATATGGTTTTAGAAAACTCATTAGGTATACCAACACCATATCAGGCTTTTACAAGAGTGTCTGCTGGAATATACAACCTAAACGCTCCTGGTAAATTTCTTCCATTAAAAACAATAATGCTAGCGGCTTCTGGAAGTGGTCCAAGTGGTACAAGTGGTAACGTAGGCTTTTCATTTGTTGACGTGGATAATTTAAGAATATTAACTTCTGGAGCGGATAATTTTACTAAAATAGGAATAGAAATAAGAACTTATAATTAAAATTATGGCTTGGAAAATAAACAACATGCAGCATAAAACCTCTGATGGTTTTGTAATAGAAGTATCATCTGTCTATGAAAAGCAAGATGGGCCTGGGTATGCTAGTAAGCTATTCTTAAATGAATTTGAAGAAACGGCTGGCCCAGAATTTATACCATACGAAGATTTAAACGAAGATATAGTTATAGGTTGGGTTAAAACCGCATTAGGCGAAGAAACTGTTATTGAAACAGAAGCAAACGTTGATGCGTTGGCTACGGCAAAAAAACAAGAAATTGAAAACCCTGTGATTGAACCAGGATTACCTTGGGTGTAAAAATCACTAAAACCAAGTAATATATATCATATACCTGGCCCGGTGTAGGGCAACCAATTAATAACATAAAAACCAAAACCAAAAATGACTTATTTATATCACCAAACGTGGACATCGCAAGGCGATGCAAGCGTATCTGATGAAACCAGAAAACTTTGGGAGCACGTTTCCGATAAAGCTAACTGGCGAATTGTACAATTACCAAATGGATATTACCAAGCCGAATACAATAAAGAAGGCAAATGGGTTGATACCACAAGGCGCGAAACCGTAAAAGGCGCTGAAGCTGCAATTGATGCTTCAATTGAACATTACAAAAAGAAGCTGGCTTTTGCAAACGGCCCTGTAGTTGTAAAAACGTTTGACAAGTAAACCAATCAATAATATAATCTAATTTAATCTAATATGTCTGACGCAATCGTTAAGAATCTAAACTTTGGATCGGATGCCCGAAAAAAAGTTTATAGCGGAATAGAAAAACTAACTAAAGCCGTTAGCTCTACATTAGGGGCTAGCGGTCTTAGTGTTATACTGGAAAACGACAAAGGTAATCCGGTAATTACAAAAGACGGTGTAACTGTAGCTAATAATATCTTTTTACGTGACCCTGTTGAAAATATGGGGGCAACACTTTTAAAAGATGCGGCGCGGAAAACTGTAAAAGAAGCAGGTGACGGAACAACAACAGCAACCGTACTTGCACACTCAATCTTAAAAAATGCATATAAAGCATTAGAAACTGATAGCTCTAGATCTTTGAAAGAGGGTATAGCTACAGGAGTTGAAAAAGTTATATCGTATTTAGAAAAAGTTGCAATACCGGTTACCGGCGATATGATTGATCAAGTAGCAACAATATCTGCTAACAATGATAAAGAGCTAGGAAAGCTTATAAGCGACGCATTTAAGTCTGTAGGCAATACAGGCGTTGTTATAATGCAAGAAACAGATCAACCTGAAACAAGCATAGAGGTTGTGGACGGGGTGCAATACGAGCAGCCGTTAAAGTCTAACCACTTTATAACAAACCAAAATACAGGTGCGGCGGAACTTGAAAACCCGTATGTGCTTATTTCGGAATCAACTATACCAAATATTCGCAGGGTGCAATCGGTTCTTGAGTATGTTATAAAACACAACAAGTCACTTTTAATTATTGCAAACGTTGAGCCTCAAGTGTTGAATACGCTTGCAATGAATAAAATGAAAGGTAATATAAAGGTTAATGTAATTGACCTCCCAACCTATGGCATTACAAGAAAAGAAGTAATGGAAGACCTTTCGATGCTTACAGGCGCTAAAATTATAAATGAAGATCTTGGCGATGATATGGACCTAATAGATATTGAAATGTTAGGTACTTGTGTAAAAGCAGTAACAAACAGCGAAGAAACTGTTTTACAAATAGAAGGTAGAACAGAAGAAGTTGAAGAAAAAATTAAATCAATACAAGAAGAGTTAGAAAAGCCAATGCTACCCGGTTATACTATAAGGTACGAAAAAAGGCTTGGAAGACTTTCTGCAAAAGTAGCCGTCGTTAAAGTCGGTGCTAATTCAGAAGTTGAATTAAAAGAAAAGCGCGACCGAGTAGAGGACGCGATATGTGCTACCAAAGCCGCGATAAAAGAAGGTATAGTACCAGGCGGTGGAATAGCCCTTTTAAATGCCGCACAAAAAACGAAAGCAAGCGGCAAAGGTGAAGAGGTTCTTTTAGAATCAATTAAAGCACCTTTTTATACAATACTGAATAATGCAGGTATTGAAGAATTTGAAGAGCCTACAATTAAAGGCAAAGGGCTAAATGTTGTTACAGGGAGTATGGTGAGTATGATAAAATCTGGTATCATAGATCCATTGCTTGTTACTAAAAGCGCTCTTCGGAACGCGGCTTCAGTAGCCACAACAATAATATCAACAGATTGTGTAATTAACAATGTTAGAATTGAAGAATTATGAAAGCAATCGGATATTATTTAATTATAGAAAAAGAAAAACAAGGTACACAAAAAACCGAAGGTGGTTTATTGTTGGCCGAAAATGCCCGTGAAGATATAAGATACGCTAAGGGTTGCGTAATATCAGCGGGCAATGATATTGTAGGAATAAATAGCGGTGATAATATATATTATGATAAACACGCTGGTTATCCCATTGAATTAGATGACAAGGTTTACCATGTTATTAAAGCGCAAGATGTAGTCGTTATATTATGAAAATAAAAGCTTCTGATCTGCGTGATTCAAAAGTATTGAAGCATTACCGTATAGTGCGCCGGTGGGCGTGTAGAAATTATGGTATTAAAGATGCGGATCTGGAGCTTTTAATATTCTTAGATTGTCAAGGATTTTTTAGCAAAACAGATTTTAAAATGGACACATATGCATACAGCTGGGATAATAATCGATTTGCAAGATTATTAAAAGAAGGCTGGATAGTTGTTTGGCGGCATGGCAATAAAAAAGAAAAGCAAGGTAGTCTATATAAAGTATCGTTAAAAACAACACAGTTATTAACGCGAATGTATAGAATACTTGCGAGCGAAGAAGATATTCCGACGGGTGCTACGCAAAATGTAATTAAAAGCAAAGCGTATGCCGATAGAATGCTTCAGGTAGCAATTAAAAGAATAAATAACGATAAAGAATAATAATATGCCTTATAATGGTAAATCACCAGCAGAAATTAATATAGCTGCTATGTTTGGGGGAGCGGCAAAAGGTAACCTAGGCCAGGATAAAGTTGCTAAACTTGAAAAAATGGCTAATCGAGGCGGTTTTTTTAGTGGAATAGCACAAAAATTCTTAAGAAAATATCGAGCTAAGCAGGCGTCTACAGCCGCTGCAGGGGCGGCGCCTCAAGCGCCATCTGTTGTGCAAACAGCAGGCGCAAGTAATATGTCTGGCAGAATTGAAGGTATTGAATCCAGGTTAACTGCTTTAGAAGGAAGCGGTGTAAGTTCAAATCCGGCTGGCGATATAGCCCCCGTTGAGGACGCAAGCGCAGCAGCTATGCCAACGGCTGCGCCAACAGATATACCAACAGATATACCAACGGCTATGCCAACAGATATACCAACGGCTATGCCAACAGATATATCAGCGGCTCCACAAATGCCAGCAGCACAAGAACCAATAATACCACAATCAGAGCAATTAGGCTCATTAATGGCATCTCCATTTACAATGCGCCAGCGCACAAACATGGGGCCTTTAAATTTAAATTCACCTTTAAATGGGAATACTTTTGCTAAAGCAGTGCAAGATGCTAAAGCAACAGGAGCAAGCACATTTGAAGTTGGCGGAAAAACTTATAACGTAAAATAATAATTATGGACGATAGAAGCAAAAAAATAATTAAAGCACCATCGCTGCAAGGAACAGTAGGCGAGTCTTATATATGGGATGGTCCTTTAGACACTAGCGGTTTTCCAATGGGGAAAGGCAGCAGTTCAGGAGCGAACGGCATGCAAATTAAAAAATACCCGTGCAAGTCTTACGAATTGCAAGGACCTATTACACAAAGGGCAAAAGGGTAATTATGTACGTTCAGCACAATTCGCCATTTGCGAAAAAAGGCGACGCACCATCTCGGAAGAAATCAAAAGGCTACTACGCTAAAGTAAAAAAAGGAAGCGGCACAGGAAGTAAAGCCGGCGGAGGTATGACGGCAAAAGGTGTTGCTAAGTATCGCAAAGATAATCCTGGTAGTAAATTAAAAACAGCTGTAACTACGCCACCTTCCAAACTTAAAAAAGGAAGTAAAGCGTGGAAGCGTAGAAAAGCATTTTGCGCGCGTTCTAAAAGCTGGAAGTCTGAAAGAGGCAAAGCAGCACGCAGAAAATGGAACTGTTAATATGGAAGATAAAGGATTAGGCGATACAATAGCCCGGGCTACAAAAGCTGTAGGCTTAGATAAATTTGCTAATCAATTTGCTGAAGGTTTAAACATACCCGGTGGGTGTGGTTGCAAAAAGCGCCAAGCATATCTTAATAAAGTAGTACCGTACGGTAAAAAATAAATTATGGCTTTTAAAATGAAACCTGCCCCATTTAAAATGGATGAAACTCCGGTATACTATGTAGACATGCAAGATGGCGTTTTAGGAAAAGCTAATAATAATGGTACAATTATTGTAGATCAAAATTTATCACCTTTAGAAGCTCGGCAAGTAATTAAGCATGAGCAAGTGCATATTGATCAAATGCAGCGAGGTGATCTTGATTACGATGATAACAATATATATTGGATGGGTAGAATAATACCAAGATCTAGTATAAAAGAAGGCGATAAAAATTTGCCTTGGGAAAAAGAAGCTTATAATAAATCTTAAAATTAAAAACAATGGGATATAAATCACCCTACAACAAAGTTGGCCAATTAAAGCCAGAAATGAAAAATCAAAGTAAATCCTCAATAGCGATGAAGGACTCTGGCATTTATATGAATGACCTGTCTCCATTGTCTATGTCACCTCTTAATATTCCAGACCCCAGAAAAGCTTTAGAAGAAACTGCTGCAAGCGCTTCTTCTAAACTAGAAAATGCAGCGGATATTAAATCTGGTTATGGGCAAACTCAAGAAAAAACAGCCATAACAGCGCCAAAACAAAGAAAGCTTGATGTAGGCGCTTATGAGCAAACATATAGAGAATCTGCTAAAGAAGTAACAGGCAAAGACTTTGGATATATGACCAACCGTAATAACGCTTCAGATGCTGAGCGGATAGCCACTGGACTTACAACTGCTAATAAGCAAAATATAATAAACCAAAGAGAACAATTTCAAGAGCAATTTGGTAAAGGTGCCCAGCCAAATAAACCTTTTATTGATGCTACAAATGTTAACTTAGGAAATGCCCGCACCGGAAAAGAATTTGAGGCCATGAAGACTAAACAACAAAACCTTTCCAAGAAAAGAATGGAAAGCAATATTTTAGCGGAGCAAACAAGACAACGGCTAGAACAAAACCCATCTACAATCACTACTTCGGGCCTGGCTGACGCATCGTCTTATACTAAGCCTTCAATGCCTACCACTGATCAAAGTACTAAAAAGAAATCTAATAGGCAGATTTTAGGGCCAAAAAGTTTTAAAAATAAAAGTGATTATAAAAAATACAAAAAAAGTTTTAAATCATAATGAATAAAATTCTTCAATTTATAACTGGAGGTCTCATTAAAGATGTTGGTAAAGTTATAGATAACTTAACAACTACTGATGAAGAAAGACTTGCGGCTAAACTAAAAGTTGAAGAGCTGCTAGAGCAAGCGGATAAAGATGCTCAAGATCAGGTAACAGCGAGATGGGAGTCGGATATGAAGTCCGATTCCTTCTTGTCTAAAAATATACGACCAATGGTTCTTATATACCTTACTTTTATATTTTCTATATTAGCATTTTTTGATGGTAACATAGGGGAGTTTTCAATAGCAGAAGATTATATACCTATATTTCAGTCGCTATTAATAACTGTATATGGTGCTTACTTTGTAGGGCGCACGTGGGAAAAAGGTAAAAAAGTAAGTAATAATAAAGATAACTAGTTAAATATAAATCAATTAAATTAAATCAAATGAGTAAAATTACAGATGAGCAATTAAAACAATTGCAAGAACTGCAAGCTAAATTAAATACTACAGTTTCAAATATTGGTACACTAGAGGCTAATAAACATGCCTTACTTCACGAGCTAGCTGGTGTAAATAAAGAAATAGAAGAAGCAAAAAATTCTTTAGAAGAGGAATACGGTTCTGTAAATATTAATTTAGAAACAGGTGAGTATACCGAAATAGAAAAAGATGAAGCTAATAAGAAAGATTAGTATTGGATCAGACTACAAAAGTGATGCGATGCATTATTCTGTAGGGCAACAAGTATACGGGGGACACGAAATTAACTCTATACTTTTTGATGATACCGACTCTTCTTATAATATTTTTATTAAGAAAAACTCAGAGGTATTGCCGTGGAAGAAATTTAATTCTAACATGGCAATATCAGTAGAGTACGATCTTGAATATTAATGAAAGCTTTACACCAATTTATAGTAAAACCAAAAGGCCCAAGATATAATAACGTAAAAAAATTAGGTGACAATAGCCTGCTACTAAATACTAGTATAGAAAGCTTTCGTCACATAAATAAAGAAGCAGTTGTAATTGCAACCCCGGTTGCTTTTAAAACTAATATAAAGCCAGGTGATACTATCCTTATACACCATAACATCTTTAGAAGATGGTATGATATGAAAGGTAAAGAAAAAAACGGTAGTACATATTTTAAAGACAATATGTATTTTGTAAACATAGATCAAGTTTATGGGTACAAAAAAAATAACGATTGGGTTATGATTAATAATAGATGCTTTGTAAAGCCTATTAAAGAAACAAGCTCATATTCAACTGAAAAAGAACAAAGGCATATTGGTATATTAAAATACGGCAATGATGCGTTAAAAGCTGCCCAAATTAATCCAGGTGACTTAGTAGGGTTTACACCCAAAAGTGAATGGGAGTTTATTATAGATAATGAACGTCTTTATTGTATGAAATCAAATGATATAGCTATTAAGCATGAATTCCAAGGAAACGAAACAGAATATAATCCGGGCTGGGCAGAAAGCAGTTAAAGAGCTTATAAAAGTTGCGGAAGAAAAAATCATTACAAATACAGAAGATGATGTTTCTGCCGATAGGCTTAAAAATGCAGCTGCCACAAAAAAGCTTGCAATATTTGATGCATTTGAAATTCTAAATAGAATTGAAGAAGAGCGTAATATGCTAGAAGGCGCTAATGTAGAAACTAAAGCTAAAGCCTTTAAGGGCTTTGCGGAAGGAAGATCTAAGTAATGTACGAGCAAAGTTTATTAAATATAGCTTCGGATTATATAGATCCTAAAGTGCTTAAGAAAAAAAACAGATACAAGCAATGGAAATACGGATATGATAAAGAATCCGACGTTGTAGTTATTAGTAAAACAGGTGAAATAGGCGAAGTGTATAGCATACAAAATTTACATATAGCTTTACCTAAAGAGAATAACACCTATAAATTTAAGTCTAACAAATGGGGTAGGCTTGATTATCCACAAGAGCTTAGTAAAATAAAAAGCGTATTTGAGTGGAATCAAAAGCCAGAATACTTCAAAGAAAAATACTATGATTATATAGATGAAGAATTTAAGCGCCGTGAACAAGGCTTTTGGTTCTATAATAAAAGCATGGCTACTTACATTACTGGTACTCACTATATGTACTTGCAGTGGGCCAAGATTGATGTTGGGTCAGCAGAGTTTAGGGAATCAAACAGATTATTCTTTATATTTTGGGAAGCTTGCAAAGCAGACCAAAGATGCTACGGCATGTGCTACCTCAAAAATAGGCGTTCAGGATTTTCATTCATGGCATCAGGCGAAACTGTTAATTTGGCAACAATCAGTTCAGACTCAAGATTTGGTATCTTATCAAAGTCTGGTAGCGACGCCAAAAAAATGTTTACAGACAAGGTAGTACCAATATCGGTTAACTACCCATTCTTTTTTAAACCAATACAAGACGGTATGGACCGTCCCAAAACAGAGTTAGCGTATAGAGTGCCAGCGTCAAAGCTAACAAGAAGAAAGCTTGATCAAGGCGAAAACCCAGAAGAGCTTGAAGGATTAGATACGACTATTGACTGGAAAAATACAGGCGACAACAGTTATGATGGTGAAAAACTAAAACTATTAGTTCACGACGAATCAGGCAAATGGGAAAGACCTGATAACATATTAAATAACTGGCGCGTAACAAAAACAACATTAAGATTAGGTTCTCGTATTGTTGGAAAATGTATGATGGGCTCAACATCAAATGCATTAGATAAAGGCGGTAAAAACTTTAAAAAGTTATATTATGACTCAGACGTTACAAAAAGAAACCGCAATGGACAGACTAGCTCAGGATTATATTCTTTGTTTATACCTATGGAATGGAATTACGAAGGATTCATTGATACTTATGGATACCCTGTCTTTGATACGCCAGCAGAACCGGCTGAAGGACCATATGGCGAATTTATTGAACAAGGAGTCATTGAACACTGGCAAAACGAAGTAGACGGCTTAAAGCAAGATCAAGACGGTTTAAATGAATATTACCGGCAGTTTCCAAGAACGGAGCAGCATGCTTTCCGTGATGAAGCAAAAGAATCCTTGTTTAATCTTACTAGAATATACCAGCAAATAGATTACAACGAAGAGGTATCTAATAATATGAAAGTAACGCAAGGAAGTTTTCAATGGTTAAATGGCAAGCAAGATGGCGAAGTTATTTTTACTCCTAATAAAAGCGGTAGATTTAAAATATCTTGGGTACCTCCGAAAAAATTACAAAATTGTGTAATAAATAAGAATGGTGTTAAATATCCCGGCAATGAGCATATAGGTGCTTTTGGATGTGACTCATATGATATATCAGGTACAGTTGATAAGCGTGGGTCTAAAGGTGCGTTGCACGGCTTGACAAAGTTTAGCATGGAGGATGCTCCTCCTAATATGTTTTTTTTAGAATATATTGCAAGGCCTCAAACAGCTGAGATATTTTTTGAAGATGTATTAATGGCTTGCATATTTTACGGTATGCCTATACTTATAGAAAATAATAAGCCTAGATTGCTTTACTATTTTAAAAGAAGAGGTTACCGTGGGTTTTCAATGAATAGACCCGATAAGCTTTGGAATAAGTTATCCGTAACAGAAAAAGATATAGGCGGTATACCTAACTCGTCTGAAGATATTAAACAAGCGCACGCAGCTGCAATTGAAAGTTATATAGAAACATATATAGGCGAAGTGTCAGATGGCATATATGGCGATATGTATTTGCAAAAAACGCTTGAAGATTGGGCAACATTTAATATAAATAATCGTACAAAACACGATGCTACTATTAGCTCTGGATTAGCGATTATGGCTTGTAACAAAAACAGATATAGACCATCAGCTGAACGCATATTAAAATCCGTTCCTCTTGGTTTTAAAAAATTTAACAATAAAGGATTTATTTCAAAAATAATAGAATAGATGGTTAATACTAATTATACTAGCTCGTTTCCCGATCAGGTGGTACCTAATGAGGAAAAGCAGACATTAGATTACGGTTTGCAGGTAGCAAGAGCTATCGAAAACGAGTGGTTTAGAAATAACCGTGGTGGCGATCGTTTTACCGCAAATTATCAAGAGTTTCATAAAAGAAGACTCTATGCCCGCGGCGAACAAGCCGTGCAAAAGTATAAAGATGAATTGTCTATTAACGGTGATTTATCTTATTTAAATTTAGATTGGAAGCCTGTGCCAGTTATTCCTAAGTTTGTGGATATTGTTGTTAACGGTATGTCGCAACGCCATTATGAAATTAAAGCATACGCACAAGACCCTATTGCAAGACAAAAGAAAACAAGATATGCTGAAACAGTATTGTCTGATATGTTTAATAAGCAAAACTTAGAACAATTAGGGCAAGAAACAGGTATGAACTTTTTTTCTGTACCTGATCCAAGCGCTCTCCCTAAAGATAAAGAAGAGTTTGAAGTTTACATGCAGCTTAACTACAAAGAATCCGTAGAAATAGCATTAGAAGAACTTATAAATAATACATTAGATAAAAATAAATACGATGAAATTCGTAAGCGTTTTATTTATGACTTAGTTACATTAGGTATTGGAGCGGCTAAAACAGAATATAATAGATCTGGCGGGCTGCGGACAAAGTATGTTGACCCAGCAAATTTAGTTTATTCATATACAGAAGATCCTAATTTTGATGACCTGTACTATATAGGTGAAGTAAAACAAATATCTTTATCTGAATTAGCTAAACAGTTTCCTTATTTAACTGAATCTGATTTAGCTGAAATACAAAAGTATCCTGGCAACAGCGATTATATAAGAAATTATTTTGGGCAAAATGATAACAATACTATTAGCGTTTTATATTTTGAATACAAAACATATGAAAAGCAAGTATTTAAAATTAAGAAAACTGAGTTTGGATTAGAAAAAGCTTTAGAAAAGCCTGATACATTTAATCCGCCTGAAAATGATAACTTTGATCGAGTTGAAAGAACAATTGAAGTATTATATACGGGGGCTAAAATATTAGGCCATGAAAAAATGCTTTCTTGGAAGCTTGCGGAAAATATGACGCGCCCTAATTCTAATTCGCCTAAAGTTGAAATGAATTATACTTTAGCGGCGCCTAGAATGTACAAGGGGCGTATTGAATCGCTTGTTAGTCGTATTACAGGCTTTGCTGATATGATACAGCTAACGCATTTAAAATTGCAACAAGTAATGTCTCGTATAGTCCCAGACGGTGTATACGTAGATGTTGATGGCTTAGCAGAAGTTGATTTAGGTAACGGCACAAATTACAATCCAGCGGAAGCACTTAATATGTATTTCCAAACTGGTAGTATAGTTGGTAGATCATTTACGCAAGATGGTGATATGAATCCTGGTAAAGTGCCTATTCAAGAGCTGCAAACATCATCGGGACAAGGCAAAATTGCATCGCTTATTAATACATATCAGTATTATTTACAAATGATACGTGATGTAACCGGATTAAATGAAGCGCGTGATGGAAGCCAACCAGATAAAAACGCATTAGTTGGATTACAAAAACTTGCGGCAGCAAATTCAAATACCGCTACAAGACATATATTACAAGCGGCCTCATATATTACACTTCGTTTATGTGAAAATATTTCACTAAAAGCAAAAGATATATTTGAGTTTGCACTTACGGAAGAAAGCTTAATACAAAGTATTAACGAATTTAATGTAAATACACTTGAGGAAATATCAAATTTACATATGCATGACTTTGGTATTTATTTACAGCTAGAACCTGATGCAGAAGAAAAGCAAAGCTTAGAAATGAATATACAGGCTGCGTTGCAATCTGGCTCTATATATTTGGACGATGCTATAGAAATACGTAATATTAATAATATTAATTTAGCTAATAAATATTTACGTATTAAGCGACAGAAAAAACAAGAAGCTGATCAACAAGCGCAGCAAGCAAACATTCAAGCCCAAGCGCAAGCTAATGCGCAAGCGTCTGAAGCAGCGGCAACTGCAGAAATGCAAAAGCAACAAGCACTTACCGAAAGCAAGCTACAACTTGAACAAGGTAAATCACAATTTGAAATTGGGAAGCTGGAGCGTGAAGCAGAAATTAAAATGCGTTTAATGGAATTAGAATTTAATTTTAATAAACAATTAGCAGAGGCCCAGGCTGAAGTTATAAAAGCAAAAGACGCATATAAAGAAGATCGTAAAGACGAAAGAACTAAAATACAAGCAAGTCAATCATCTGAATTGATTGATCAAAGAAAAAACGATACAGCACCTAAGAAATTTGAATCTGCAGGATTTGATGTATTAGGTGGTTTTGACTTAGGGCGGTTTGATCCTAAGTAATATTTTTTATTAATTATATATTATTTTATCATGGCGGAAGCAGTAAAAACAGAAGGGGAATTTAAAATAAAACCCCGCAAAATGAAACAATTGGCAGAAACACCAGAAACAATTAAAGTGGATTTGTCAAAAAAACCGGAAGAACAACCAGAAACGAGTGATACCATTAAGGTAGACCTTGCTAAAAAAGAAAACGATGCCGTTCAAATCAATACAACAGATGAGGGCGATGCTACTATCGAAGAATCCAAAGACGAAGCAAGTAGCGAAGAAGTGGTTGAAGAAGTACGGACCACCGAAGAAGAGCCGGTAATACAAGAAATAACAGAAGAAGAAGTACAGGAGCAAACGAAAAATTTGCAAGAGCAAGTTAACGAGGCTGTACAACAATCTGTTGAAGAAAATATTAACCTACCTGAAAACATTGAAAAAGTTGTAAACTTTATGAATGAAACAGGAGGCACGTTAGAAGATTATGTTAGATTAAACGCTGACTATTCTAATGTTGATAATAACACACTTTTGAGAGAATATTATCTCCAAAGTAAACCTCATCTAGACGCGGAAGATGTAAGTCTTTTATTAGAAGACTTTACATGGGATGAAGACATAGATGATGAAAAAGATATTCGCAAGAAAAAAATTGCGTATAAAGAAGAAGTTGCAAAAGCCAAAGGTTTTTTAGAAAGCTTAAAAGATAAATACTACGACGAAATCAAGTTGAGACCGGGCGTAACTCAAGAGCAAAAAAAAGCAGTTGACTTTTTCAATCGATATAATGAGGAGCAGCAAATTATACAGCAGCGTACAGATGATTTCCAAAATCGTACTAAAGGCTTATTTAACCAAGAATTCAAAGGTTTTGATTTTAAATTGGGTGAAAAAAAGTTTAGATACGGGCTAAAAGATAATTCTTCTGTTGCAGAAACCCAATCAGACCTTAATAACTTTGTCAAGAAGTTCTTGAACGAACAAGGTGAAGTGTCAGATTTAACTGGGTATCATAAAGCTTTATATGTAGCTAATAACCCCGACAGAGTAATAAATCATTTTTACGAGCAAGGCAAAGCTGATGCAATTCGTGATTTAAATGCTAAATCTAAAAACATTAGCAATGAACCACGGCAAACGCAGAGCGGTGACGTATTTATTAATGGTTTAAAGGTTAGGGCTATTACTGGAGCTGATTCTACAAAACTTAAAATAAAACGAAAACTTAAAAATTAAAATAAATGGCACTATCACCATTGTTTGGGGACATTAACCCAACATTACAAAAACAAGCTACCAGCGGAAACTACCTAGATTTTACTAGTGGTGCTGGTAATGATTTCTCTCAGCAGTACCTTCCTGAGATTTATGAAGCTGAAATAGAGCGTTATGGAAACCGTACGCTTTCTGGCTTTTTAAATATGGTCGGCGCTGAGATGCCTATGACTTCTGACCAAGTTGTATGGAGTGAGCAAAATCGCTTACACATTTCGTATGATGCATGTACACTTACCGCTACCGGCAACGCTGAACTTACTATCCAAGATAGTGACGGGACTGTAGCCACCGGAAAGCCACACGCTATTCGCGAGAATGCGTTGATCGTTATTTTAGATCCTGCAACAGGTACTGAATATAAAGCAATTGTAAAAGGAACGCCTACAGCAACAACTGTACAAGCGCACCCTTTTGGAGCAACCGCTTGGGACGCAACAACAGTTGCTGCAACACTTAAAGTATTTGTATTTGGTTCTGAATTTGCAAAAGGAACTGCCGGAATGTCTGGTTCTGTTGAGCCTTCTTTCACACAATTTTCTAACTCACCTATTATCATTAAAGATAAATACGGAATTAACGGGTCTGACACAGCTCAGATTGGTTGGGTAGAAGTTGCTACTGAAGATGGAACTTCTGGTTACCTATGGTATTTAAAAGCTGAATCTGAAACTCGTCTACGCTACCAAGATTATCTTGAAATGGCTATGGTAGAATCAGAATTAGCTGATCAAACTACTGGTATTTCTGCTGGCGCAGAGGGAGCTAAAGGTACTGAAGGTTTATTTGCGGCTATCACTAAACGTGGTAACGTATATGGAGCTTTTCCAGCCGACCTAGATTCATTTGATACAATTCTTAAAAACCTAGATGGCCAAGGCGCTATTGAAGAAAACATGCTTTTCTTAGATAGAGCTACAAACCTTGCGTTTGACGATATGCTAGCTGGTCTTGACGGTGGAAGCGCTGGTTCAGGTTCTGCATATGGTGTATTTGAAAACTCACAAGAAATGGCGTTGAATCTTGGATTTACAGGATTCCGTAGAGGTTCTTATGATTTTTACAAAACTGACTGGAAATACTTAAACGATGCTTCTACTCGTGGCGCTGACTCAAGCTTTGCCGGAGGGCTAACCCCCGAAGCTGACGCAATTGACGGAGTACTTGTTCCAGCTGGTACATCAACTGTATATGACCAAATTCTTGGTTCAAACATTCGTCGTCCATTCCTTCACGTACGTTACCGTGCTTCTGAAGCTGATGATCGTCGTATGAAAACTTGGATCACTGGTTCAGTTGGTGGAGCATATACAAGCGACGTTGACGAAATGAACGTACACTTCTTATCTGAAAGATGTTTGTGTGTTCAAGGAGCCAACAACTTTGTATTGTTGAAATCAGTATAATCACTTTTTAATAATTACCCTCGTTGAATTAACGGGGGTAGTTATTATTTTTATTAACATTTTTATTTTATTATATCATGACAAAAGAAAGTCAAGCAGAAGAAATCATTGAGGTTGCAACTCAAAAAAAGACTAAGGCTAAAAAAGAGGAGCCTAAAAAACCACAATGGGAAATTAAAGATAGACATTACTATTTAATAGGTAAGCAACCTTTAACATTTACAATCCCATCAAGACATAGTAGAAAACGCAGTTTACTTTGGTTTGATCCAGAAAAAAACGAGCAAAGGGAACTTAGATATGCTACAAATCAAAACTCACCTTTAAAAGATGAGCAAAAAGGCGAAGCAACTCTTGGACATATTATGTTTAAAGACGGGCATTTATTCGTTCCCAAACAATACCAAGCCTTACAAAAACTATTATCAATTTATCACCCCGGGTTAAACAGGATATATAGTGAGCAAGACGATATTGCTGAAGCTATTGATCAAGTTGAAACAATTGAATTAGAATTGGAAGCGCTTAATTTAGCTACAACTATGGACATTGACATGGCTGAAGCTATTGTTCGTGTTGAAATTGGAAGCGGAGTTTCTAGTATGAGCTCAAAAGAATTAAAACGTGATTTATTATTATTTGCAAAACGCAATCCAAGATTGTTTATAGATCTTGCAAATGATGAAAACATACAGCTTCGTAATTTTGCTATTAGAGCAAAAGAGTTAGGAGTTGTTAACTTATCACAAGACCAGCGCATATTTAGCTGGGCAAGCAACGGTAAAAAACTTATGACCGTTCCATTTGACGAAAACCCATACTCAGCATTTGCTGCATATTTGCAAACAGATGAAGGTGTAGAAGTATATAAGTCAATTGAGAAAAAGTTTGCATAACGCGTAATATTAATTTAGAGCGGTGGCGTTATGTTATCGCTCTTTATTAAAAACAAATAAATAACAAATGGCTATAAATATAAACGACGTATACAAAAGTGTACTGGTTGTTTTGCAACAAGAAAAAAGAGGTGTACTTACGCCTACTGAATTTAATAAAATTGCTGCTCAATCACAGCAAGAAATATATAATCAATATTTTGATGATTTAAATCAGTTATTAAGGCTTCCTCAAACTACGTTAGCCTATGCGGATAGGTTTGCTTTATTAGATGAAAAAATATCTTTATTTAAAAGAACAATAAATAAAAATACTGATACCGCAGCTCAAATTACATTAACTAATGTTCAAGAGCTAGGTTCTGTTGTTTATTTTGAAACGCCAACTGCAGCCGGTAGAGAAGCGCAAAGAATACAAAAACAGGATGTTTATACTGTTAATCAATCCCCACTTACTGAGCCTACAAAACATTATCCCGTATATACTTACGAAAATAATATTATACAGTTATATCCAACCAGTATTATTCCAAGTGTGTTACCTCCCGACCCAGACACACCTTATAATTTACAAATTAATTATTTAGCATTTCCAGAAGATCCAATCTGGGGATTTGATATTGAGCCTAATTTGGGTAATTATATTTATAATGCAGTAAAGTCAACACATTTTGAAATTCATCAGTCTGATCAACCTTTATTAATAGATAAGATATTAGGGTATGCGGGTGTAATGACTAGGGATCAGCTAGCATTGTCTTTAGCCGCGCAAAAAGAACAACAAATAACGGTAGATAACCAAAAATAATAAAAAATGGCAAATTTAAGCGATGCGTTTATATCAATTAATGATATTGTAAACAACTTTTTAATATCATACACTGGTCCTGGCAAAATAATTCCAGATAGCAAAAGAACTGAAGTTGTATTTCATGCTAGAAGGTGCTTACAAGAGTTTGCTTATGAAACTCTAAAAAGCCAAATGTCAGATACGAGCACTGTGCCAATTAACCCTGCTACATATAGTTTTCCAAGCGATTTAGTCGCTATAATAAAAGTTATAATAGATGACGCTGAAGCAACAGAATCTGCAGATAATTCGCCTGCTGAAGGGGAATATTATCCTAACTATACAGACAAAACAGTATTATTCAATATAGGTGATCAAGGTGCGGATTTGCAATTTGATTATTTATCAAATGCGCTTACTACAGACGAAACAGCGGCAATTCCAAAATTAGCAGAAGAAGCAATGTATGCTTGCATGATTTATGCTATTCTTGCTAATAGAGAAAACACTAGACCCGATGTTTTACAAAGATTACTTATAGAAAAAACAGATAAGCTAGAAAAAGCTAAATCAAGATTAGTATTTACTAATTTTTAAAAAATAAACAATGTCAATAAACGTAGATACCGTATACAGAACTGTCTTGTTGGTAATGAACAAGGAGCAGCGCGGCTACTTGACACCTGAAGAGTTTAATAAAATAGGTGAACAGGCGCAGTTTGAAATATTTAATTCATATTTTGAAGAATTAAACCAACAACTACGTACGCCCGGAAACGACAGCGAATATGCCAATAGGGTAAGAAACTTAGAAGAAAAACTTGAATATTTTAAGCAAACGCCTACAGCTCTAACATTTTTTGCAGACAGCGGCACCTCTTCGCAATACTTTGTGCCTCCTCAAAGTTCTACAATTGTTGGGAGTGAGAGCATAACCACAACTTCTGCTCAAGTTTATAATTTAACAATTCCACCGCAAACCGTTAAAGACGGTACTTTAAATGTATTTTTAGACGGCGATGAAATATCCTCTCCGGCTGATTATACTATATCTACAGACGGAACAAGTATACAGTTAGCAAGTATCCCCGCAGGTGGCGGCTCTTTAACTATAAATGTATATGAAAATAATTTTTATAAATTAGGTACAGTTATATATAATAATCCAACTCCCTCAGAAAACGTAATACAAATAGAAGAAGTTGATAGGGTTAAATTACTAAAGTTAAATAATTCAAGTTACAGCAAGCCTGATGAAAATACACCAGTATATGTATATGAAAATAATAAATTATTTATCCGGCCTACAAGTATTGTTTCTAATGTGATCGCAAGCTTTATTCGAAAGCCTATTGCACCCAAATGGGATTTTACTGTAAATACTACTACGCAAGCATATGTGTATAATTATAATACTAGTGTAAATTTTGAATTAGATGCAATTGAACAAACATCTCTTGTTATAAGAATACTACTCTACGCAGGTGTTGTTGTTAAAGACCCTCAAGTAGTACAGGTTGCAGCAAGTCAAATACAACAAGAACAAGCAAACGAAAAAAGTTAATAGATGGCTATACCGAACGGCGGGTTAATAACCCAAACTAACGAACAATATTACGACGGAAACGATTACGGCAGCTATAAGTATACATCGATGAATGATGTTATTAATAACTTTTTAATTAGCTACGTTGGTGATGATAAAATATTTCCCGCTGTTAAAAGAACAGATGTAGTATTCCACGCAAAGCGCGCAATGCAGGAGTTTAGTTATGATACTTTAAAAAGTATAAAATCGCAGGAGCTTACTGTGCCTAATAATTTAACCTTAGCCATGCCCCAGGATTACGTTAATTACGTAAAGCTTTCTTGGGTTGATAGTTTAGGGGTAAAACACATTATACAACCAACTAGACTTACTAGTAATCCAAGCGAAATACCTTTGCAAGACGGTGATGGTATACCTACGCAAGATAACACTGGAGAAAACATAACAGGAACTTCCATTACAGAAGAGCGCTGGGCAGAGGCCGATACAAAGAAAATAACAGGTGTTTATGATCCTTTCTTTGAAGATGCTGATACTTACATAGCTCCTGATTATAAAACTACATACGGACAACGATTTGGCCTTACCCCTGAATCTACCCAAATTAATGGTTGGTTTACAATAGATGATAGCGAGGGCAAATTTTCTTTTTCAAGCAATTTAGTAGACAAGGTTATTATACTAGAATACATATCTGATGGTCTTGCGTATACAGAAGATACTAAAATTCCTAAGCTAGCTGAAGAAGCTTTTTATGCGTATATAGCCTATGCAATAGCCGCTGTACGACCAACAATTCCAGAATATATAATTAATAGATTTAAAAAAGAAAAGCGCGCTAAACTTAGAAACGCAAAGCTTAGAATATCTAATATTAAGATAGAAGAAATTACACAAGTATTTAGAAATAAATCTAAAATAATTAAACACTAATGCCAGAAGCTAAAAATACTTTTCTTAAGGCAAAAATGAATCAAGACCTGGACGACAGGTTATTGCCTAATGGTGAATATAGGACTGCTCAGAACGTACTTGTTGGTAAATCTGAAGAAGACAGCGTAGGCACTTTGCAAAATATTCGAGGAAATCAAATACTTGATAGCTTAATTCGACCTGCTAATTCTTTTATTATAGGGTATTTAATGGACTCTACTAATAGCAGGATTTATGTATTTTTTACTAATGATAATAATAATCATTCTATCCGCTATCACGATATAAATAGTACGGGCAACAATCCATTGCCATGGGTAACATTAGTAGAAGGTGAATTTTTAAACTTTAGCACTAATTTTCCAATTATAAATGTAAACCTTTTAGAAGATTTATTATTTTGGACAGATAACAATAATCAGCCTCGTAAAATAAATGTAGAGCGTTCTCCAGGCTACTACACAGACGAGCATCAAATAAGTGTTGCTAAATATAATCCATATGAACCTATATCGCTTGTAAAGCAGGAAATTGAAGAAGTAACGGGTGCGCCAACAACAACAGTATTTGATGTAGCTGAAAATGCTAATATTGCACCTGGTATGATTGTGCTTTCAAAAAGCGGTTCTACATCTGTAATTACAGCTAGTGATTTTATAACGGTTGAGAGCGTTAGCACAACATCTCCAACCACAACGGTTACATTGTCATCTGCAGCTTCTTCAATTGCACCAGGCGATATTATGTATTTCCTTTCAAGTGCAATGACGGATGAGTCTGATAATGCAGCTTGGCCTGGTGACCCTAGTTATCTTGAAGATAAGTTTGTAAGATTCTCATATAGGTTTAAATTTGATGATAATGAATATTCTATATTTGCTCCATTTACACAAATAGCTTTTATTCCTAAACAAGATGGATATTTTATAAGCGGCCAAGAAGACTCAGCGGTAAGTAGTACAATATTAAACTGGTTTGAAAATGGTATAAATAATATTGATTTAATTATACCACTTCCAGATAAAGCAAATAATATTCTTAGTAGCTATAAAATTAAAGAAATTGATATTCTTTATAAAGAATCTGATCAATTAGCAGTAAAAGTAATTGATACAGTTACGCCAAGCGGTTCAGATAATTACTATGTATACAACTACCAGTCCAGAAAACCTATTAGAACATTGCCAGAGGCTCAGACGGTTAGAGTATATGACAAGGTGCCCGTAAAAGCTAATACGCAAGAAGTTGTAAGTAATAGAATTGTATATGGTAACTTTTTAACAAAACCAACCCCGCCGCCTACTATAAACTATACAGTCAATGTACAAGAAAAAATATCACAGGGCAACGCTACTAATTTTGTAGAATATCCTAATCATACAATAAAGCAAAATAGAAACTATCAAGTTGGTTTTGTGCTTTCTGATAAATACGGAAGGCAATCTGATGTAATTTTATCACCTGTTTCTGAAACAAGTGACGATAAGGGTTCTACTATATTTGCGCCATATATACCAGATGACCCGGCCGGTTCTGGAGTGCCAGATACAAACTACTATTCAGATTTAAGAAATTGGTATGGCAATTCTTTAATACTAAATTTATTAAGCCCTATAACAACATCATCTCCACAAGCACCACTTTATGCAACGGCAAGAGGCAATGGGTTTGATGTGGACCCAGCTGCATCAGTATCAATTACAGATACAACATATGTATTTGATTTATTAAGTGGTGGTAATAGTGATGTGCCTCAAAGCGACGACTATATACGCGGCCAATACAAGGATTATGTTGAAGTAACGCAAGTTGCATTAGTAGGTAGCACTTATACCATCACTACAGACGGCAGGGTAAATGATATATATTTAAAAAATACACAGCTTTCTGGAAGCATACCTGATACAAAATTTGCTTACACTATAGATGTAAACGGATGGTATTCATATAAGATTGTTGTAAAGCAAACGGAGCAAGAATATTATAATGTATACTTGCCAAGTGCAATTGGAGCTACTAATTTTCCAACTGCGACTGCTTCAACAGACACTTCGGCATCGGTAAGTTATATTACACTTATAAATGACAATATAAATAAGGTTCCTCGTGATTTAGCAGAAGTTGGTCCAGATCAAAAACAATATAGAAGTAGTGTTGAACTATTTGGTAGAGTTCAGCCTATATTTGTATCTTCTACTTTTAGAAATAAACAATATTTTCCAACTAGAACAGCTGACACTTCAACAGCTGTTGGTAATACAGATGATTTAGTAGGAGATTTAACAGCTGCTGCTTCTGGTTTAGACCCAGCGGTTTTTCAATATGATTCTAACCCGATATTAGCACGTGTAACAACAAATAAACAATTTGGGGTTGACGCTGCAAATATTGCAGGTACGGATAGATTTCAATTAGCCGTTTATGAAACAGAACCTGTCATATCTAATTTAGATATATATTGGGAAACTAGTCATACAGGTTTGATTTCAGATTTAAACGCAGAAGCTTTAACAGGATTTACTGGCCCAGTCGGTTTAGACGGTTGGAATGATATTTTAAATGAAAATTTAGCAATAAATTCATCAGTCAGTCAAGGCTTTGTTCCTGTAGATAGCGACGGAGTTGAAGTTACTGGATATAATATTACTTTAGATAGTGTTGTTGATGCAAATACTACTGATGCCTCTAGCAAGTTTTCTTTACAATATGATTCAGGTAATAATGAATATTATATTCAATTAGATCAAGAGCTTGTTTTTGTAGAACAAAGCCCTAATGTAGATATATTTACTTTTACATTTACTATAACAGACACAAATCCTAGTTCAGCATGGGGGAGCGCACAGCTTTCGGAAACATTAGAACTTTCCAATACAGACCCAACTTTTGATGTACAACCCGCGCAAACATATTATTACTTTTTTGAAGACTCAACTACAAGTTTTGGAATTAGAAACTTTTTAACAGGAAATACAGCTAGAAATGGAAGTGCTGGTTCTAGTATAAACCAAAATGAGCTTGTATGGAGTATAGGGGGTGCCAATGCTAACCTATTTACAATAAACACAAATACTGGTGTTTTATCGCCTAGTTTAGATGGAGTTTCCGCAGGGTTTAATACATATGAAATAGATGTTACTTTAAAAGACGCAAATGGCAGTACTGATGGAGCCTCGGTTACACAGACGTATTATATAATAAAAGGCTTTACGCCTACAAATGTAGCTATTGGTTCAAGAACACCAGGTCTTTTTGGAGCGTATGGCGATAATTACCCTAATGCACCGCAGCCTAATACACGAGAATATGTATTTTATGTAGCTGCAAATACACTTACTGAAAGCCAGCTACCAGGTGATCCAACCACAACAGCAACATTTTTGCATAGATTTGGAACGCAGGCTTTAAAAGAAGGGGCTATGCAATTTGGTATTGAAGATATTCATACTAGCGGAAATAGTGCTCAAAACCTTTATGGTTATGAATTAGAAATAAAACCTTATTATAGAGCAAATAGTAGTGGTACATGGATGCAAACAACGTCTTCATCGGTGCCACCTAAAGATTTAAACAATAGAGAATTTTGGGGCGGAGGTCAAGTAGGCACTACTACTACAATTAGAAACAATACTTTTTCTAGCCCTACATATAGATCAAATATATTTTACGCACAAAACACGCCAGGCGAATATGCTTGGGTTGTAACAATAACACGTGCTCAAATAAGCGGTGTGGGTTCATATGGAGTTGCAAACTTTTACGGCGTATTAAGAGATTTACATTATACAAACTCTTCGTCTGGTGGGCAAAGAGTATACAGATATACAATTTATGATAACAACGGAAGCGGGTGGACGTCATTGCCTACAAGCTGGCAAAATATAGGCACTGGCACTATCGCCTATTCAGATCAACCATTACCGGAATATAATACAAAGTTTTGGACAAATAGTGATTTATCAACAGTATACACCCCGCCGGTTCCTAGTAAATATTATCTTATAGCGCTTTCGCCAATTATACAAGATAAAAAATATTACACGTATAGTCTTAATGGTGATGAAATTTGGGGAGCAGCAGTTCTTTTAGCTACTGGAGAAATAGAAAGAACCTCAATTGGAGTGCATGTTGAAACCCTGCAAAAAAGAAGTAATGGTAGTCTTACCTCAACCCTCCCCTTCCCAAGACAAACTGATTCAAATAATGAATATTACTCATGGCCGTAATAAACTGTAATAAACGGTAAAAACAAGTGATTAAATAATATGGCAGCTACAATAGAACTAAAATATTATAACTCTTTCTGGTTAAAGAAGATAAAGACTATAACCAATGTAGTTAATTCAAGCCCAACCTTTAGTTCGCAAAGCGGTACAACTATAACAATCGGGTCGCTTAGCGCTACTGAAATGAACGTAGGGCAAAAAGTAGTTATAGAATATGGCACTAACGACAGATATGTAGGCCATATAGTTGAAAGATTAAACAACACGCAATTTGTTGTAGATCCTGAGCCAACACCTGCCATAGCGAATGTAACTAGTTTTGAACTTGGACCTATAGATGATTTTACTAACATACCTAAAGCGTATACAGGTGCTGTTGCTGACGATTGGTATATTGAAGAATCTCGCATCCGAGGCGGATATAACAATACAACAGTAGATTTTGGTGTAAAAGCATATGCTGTTGATGAGGTTAAACAAGGTGAAACTAGAGTAAATGCAATGATTTATTCTGGCATTTACAATTCAAGAACCGGTATAAATGAAACAAACCAGTTTTCAGTTGCTAAAGATATTACTAAAGCAGTAGATCCTGCGTATGGTTCAATACAAAAGTTATATGCTGAAGATAGCAACCTTGTAATATTCCAAGAAGATAAAGTTAGTAGAGCGCTTATAGATAAAGATGCAATATATTCAGCTGAAGGTGGAGGAACTGTAACATCAAGTAATTTAGTTGTTGGACAAATTGTACCTTACGCCGGCGAATTTGGAATATCAACTGAACCAGAAAGTTTTGCAGTATATGGCTATAGAAAATACTTTACTGATAGAAAACGAAATGCTGTTTTAAGGCTTTCTAGAGACGGTATTGAAGAAATATCGCGTTATGGCATGACAGACTTCTTTAGAGATGAATTAGCTAGCTTAAATGGATCTATAAACTCAGTTACAAATAGAATTGACGGAAGAATTATAGGCGGGTACGATATTCATACAAAAAAATATGAATTATCTATACAGCCTAACGGAACATTTAAAGAGACAAATACTGATCCGTATAAAACTCTTTCTTTTGACGAAAGCGTTAAAGGCTGGACAAGCTTTTATACTTATGCACCAGATTTTATGGCTAGCCTAGGAAATGCGTTTTATTCGTTTAAACAAGGTCAAGTTTGGAAACATTATAGTTCAACAACCGCAAGAGGAACATTTTACGGGGATCCACAGCCATCAACGGTTACATTTATATTTAACCCAAATGTTTCAATGTCTAAAAACTTTAAAACAGTAAATTACGAAGGTACAGAAGCATGGCAGGGACAAATAACAACCGACAGTGATACGCAAGAAAGATTGTTAGGCATAAGGCCTTATCAATTTGCAACGTCTCTTTCGCAAATACAAAATGATTTTATTGCATCAAATATTTTTATTAAAAAAGAAAATAAGTATTTTGCAAATATATTAAATGCACAGCCTGCGAAACCGGGTGAAATTGTATTCGGTGATAAAATTAGCGGCTTAAAAGGTTTTGTAGCTACAGTTACATTTTCTACAGCGGCTACCACCGCAGATAGAGAATTATTTGCAGTATCTACAGAATACGTGCAATCATCATATTAAATTAAATGAAATTAAAAAAGCAAGACAAAGAAATTGCATTAATTAAAGAATTATTAGTTAATAGTAATTCAGAAGAATCTTTTGGTGATGGGAAAAGCATTTGTAATACACCCAAAGTACCTATAAAGCATCAATTTGCGGATCAAATATATATAAGGCAAATGGATTTAAAACAAGGGCATGTTATTGTCGGGGCTGTTCATAATCATTTGCATACATGGTTTTTAATGAAAGGACACGTAATAATAAATAATAACGGCGAAATAATTGAGCATATTGCACCTTGTTATACAGTTTCAAATCCTGGTAGCCAAAGATTAATATATGCAATAGAAGATTCTATATTTGTAAATGTTCATAAAAACCCTACAAATACAAAGAATATAAAAGAATTAGAAAAAGAAATAGTGTCTATGACACTTGAGGAATATAATAAAAAAAATAGCGTATGAGTTTTTTAGTAGCGGGCGGAGCGGCTGTTAGCCTTATAGGCGGCATATTTGGTAGCAGAAGTGCTAAAAGAAGAAGAAGAGCAGCAGAAAGAAAGGCGCGAGCAGCTGCAAGAGCAATTGCTAAAATTGAAGCAAATCGCCAAGCAGTAATTAATCCATATGAAGGAACAAAAAGTTTAGCTAGTTTAGCAACTGATCTTTCTGGTGAATTTACAAATCCTTTTGATAATTTAGGCGTTGCCACACAAGCAGCAGAAATGCAAGTTGCAGAAGCAGATATTGCTCTTGCGAATACGCTTGATACGCTTAGATCTACAGGTGCGTCTGCAGGTGGAGCTACCGCTCTTGCGCAAGCCGCGTTAAAATCTAAACAAGGGGTGTCTGCAAGCATAGAGCAACAAGAGGCTAAAAATGAGCAATTGAAAGCGCAAGGCGAAGCTCAAGTACAAACACAGCGTGTGGCAGAAAAACAAAGACAACAAGGTATACAAATATCTGAAGGCCAACGTATACAACAAGCTGATGCAGCCGGTAAGCAATTTAAATACAATGCGCAAGAAGCAAGAACAAACCAAAAATTAAATAGAATAGCTGGTCAACAAGCACAGGCACAACAACAAGCAGCACAAGCAGCCGCAGATGGGTCAGCCGCAATGGCTGGTGCATTCAGCGGAATAAGCAGTGCGTTAACAGCTGGTATAGGGGGAAAGTAGGGGCGACTCCTAGTGTAAGTCCTCAAGATATAGTAACAGCAATAAACCCGTTAGCGGGAATTGACTTTTCAAAATAAAGATAATAAATAAATGGGAGCATACGAGAATCCACCAATGATACAATTCGCGACCTCGTCAGCGGGAGATGCATGGGCAAAAGCAGCGGCGGACGCGGGTAAAAATTTTGGCAATGCAATTATTGCAAGGCGGAAAAAATTAGAAGAGCGTCTTAAAAAAGAAAATGAAACTATGCTTAAAGTTGGAAAGCAGCGCTCAGCCCTTGCTCAAGAAGGCCAAAAGCAATTAGAAGCGCAGCTATCTAAAATGGAAGGTTTAGATGATGCTATTAAAAATGCCTATGTAGATAAATTTAGAGATGGCTGGAAAACTTATACAGAAGTTCAAGTAGCAACTGACCCTAGTCAGATAGATGCTTTGCAACCTAAGTTAAAAGAATTTGAAAATTTCAGAGCAAATGGAGTAGATAGTGTAACAAACGCTAATGAGCTTTACATAGGTCTAACAGGTAGTCTGGATGAAGTTGCTGAAAAAGAAATAGCTATACCCGGAGCAATAGATCAATTTGATTCTCGTAATAACTATCTTATGGAAGCAAGTGCTATTGAAAACGGCGGAATAACTGGTAAAGAAAAAAGAGAAGTTTCTTTTAATAAAAATGGAGATACTATAATTACATACACAAACGCTGAAGGGGTAAAACTTGACCCAATCAATTTAACTAATCCTCCTGTTGTAAATAAGGTACCTAAGCTTGATGAGCTTTTTCAGCCCAAAGTAGATGCTACAGGTATATTTGTTGGGGAAGGAAAAGACAGAACATTGTCAACCGACTATTTGTCTACAGACGCTACGGGTAAGCCTAAAATGATTACGACTACAGAAACTTTTGTAGATGAAAATGGTAATAAAAAACAAAAAATTATTACGGGGCCTGATGTAAATAAAAATAATATCCAAACTGCTTATGCTACTCAAATAGAAGCATTAGGACTTACTGATGATCAAAAAGTTTCTATATATAAAAATATATTAGTTGATCAATATAGATTAGACCCTGAGGCTTTATCGTATAATCCTAAAGGTGCTACGCAACTTGACACCGATGAGCAAAAAATTTTTAATGATGCAATAGCTATGTGGGGTAAGACAAAAGCAGATAATGATGTTGCTGCTGTTACCAAAAGGATGGGCGGTTCAGAAAGAATAGTAAACGTACCAAAAGAAGAATTAAGTAATAGTCTTAAAAACACTAGGTTTGAATTTACTAAATTAATTAAAGGCGAACAAGAAACTTTAGCAATATCTAATTCAACTTATTTTGCAAAAGATGAATCTGGTAATTGGAATGTATTTACCGTTGGCTCCCAGTTAGGTGTGCCTAAGCCAAGATACGAAAATGGTAAAGCTAATGTAATTGATCTTGTTGCTGATTTGCCAGCGTCATTTAATATAGACAAAGAAGCATTAATAAAGCAACTTCAATTAGTTAATTAAAAATTAAATTATGTTTGAATTAAACGGAATTCAATATTCTCTTGAGGAATTGCAGCAAGCTGCAAAAGACCAAAACTTAGAGTTTGAAGAATTTATGGAAAAAATGCGGGCTAAAGGGCTTGTAGAAGCCGGCGAGCAACAAGCAGAAGTTGTTGAGGAACAGGAAACAGAAATTGTTGAGGAACAAGAAACATTTGAGGATCCATTCCTCCAAAGCGCAAAAAAGATATACGGCCCTGTAGAGGAGGTTGCAGTTGCAGAGCCGACAACAACAATCGAGCAACCAGATACGGAGTTACCTTTGGAAGATACTTCTTCGGATTTAGTAGAGGCAATTGAAATACCAGAAATAAAATCTGAAACAAGATTAACAGGTAGGCAAATACAAGAACGTAATGCAGCAATAGCCGCGGCAAAAAGAGAAAAAGAGCAAGCTATTCAAGAAGCTATACAAACACCTGAAGAATTTAAAGCTGAGCAGGCTGATGACACTAGTGTTGAAAAACTTTTAGATCTTACTCGCCCATTTGCAACAGCACCAGATGACGCTACTAAACAATATAAAAACTTTTACAACAGGGACGCTGATCAAATTAAAGCTGATTTAGAGCAAATGTATCCAGGCATTGATATTACATATATGCCTTTACAAAAGTCAAGTCAAAGCGGTAAGAAAAATTTAAAGTTAAAAAAAGGCGATAAAGAAATAACCCTTTGGACAGAAACACCTAATAGGGATTTTAGAACAAACCCTGAATTAGAAAACGACAAACAGCTTAAAAAATTTTTAAAAGATGTTTATAGTAAAAAAGATATTTCTTCAGCGGTAAAAAATATTGAATTTGCAGAATCCGAAGCATTAAAAGTTTTAAAATTAAATGATACCGAAAAAGTAGAAGTAGCTGAAAATTTAAAACAATATGATTCGCCTGATTTATTTAAACCGGTTACAACTAGAAAAAGTTATATAAACAATAGGGGCAAAACAAACAGCATAGTAAAAACGGTTAAGCCCTATGAAGATAGGCTTTTAAATACCTATGCTAAACTTAAAGCAGACCCCACAACTTCAGATTTAACAGAAGACGAACTAAAAGAACTAGCTGGTGCAACGGTTAGAGAAGAGCTTAAGCAAGAAGAAATTTATAACTATCAGAACGAACGTATACAAGATTTAATTGCAGATATTGGCAATAGAGATATACGCAAGCAAGTTCAAGGGTTTTTAAATGTAGGTTACTTAAATGCTAATTATAAAAACCAAGTAACTTATAATAGGATTAAAGTTGAGCAAAAAGCTACTGAAATTGCGCAAAGAATAATAGCTGGTAAAAATGTAGAAGAAGGAGACAGCGATAGATTTATTGAATATATACAGCTTTTGGATATACCTGTAGACACTTCTTTAAATAACCCAATAGAATTGCCTAACGGCACAGTTGTATCAGAAAGCTTTGTTCAAGCAATTAAAGGTTTTCAAGCTGCGGCTTGGGCGGATGATATTTTATATTTAAAATCTTCCGAAGAAAAAAACAAAGCTCTAGGTGATATATCAAACATAGATGCCGCACTAAACGCTACTAAGCGTGATTATGATCTTGAAGATAAAGCTTTAACAACAATAGGCATAGGTACATCAGATATTGTTGCGGGCGTTGGCGTTTTAGCCGGGAAAGTTTTATCTCTACCTGCATATTTATTGGGGGGTTATCAGCCTATGAACGAGGCATTGGATAAATTTTCTGTAGCATATAAAAATACTACAAATGAAATTCGCGAAAGTTATGTAAGAGATGTTTCTTTTGATGAGGCTTTTAATGACCCATCAAATTTTGGTAAATTTGCATTACAAGAAGTATCTAATCAATTGCCTATTATAGCCTCTATGATGGCGTCAGGTGGGGCAGCAATGTATGTTATTGGGGCAAGCAGCACTGGTAACCAAATGATGGACATGCAAACGGAAATAGCTTCCGGCACTAAAAATTACTCCGCTGCTGAAGTTTGGTTAAAGTCTTTAGGGTTTGGTATTGCTGAGGGTGGTTTTGCCGCACTTACAACTATACCTATATTAAACAGGGCTAAACAAACATTTTTAAAGGGTAAACCAATTAATAATTCTGTTATTGATAACGGAGTTGCGGCTTATGCAAAGCAAAACTATAAAGGTATAATTAATGATACTTTTTTAGAAACAATTGGTGAAGTTGCTACAATAGGATCGCAGAATCTTATATTAGGAAACCCTTTTATAGAAGGCATGGATCACGCTGGTTTTTCTGGTGCTGCTTTTGGTTTAGCATTTTCAGCAATACCATTTATGCGTGGAATGCACTTGTCAAGATATTCTGATTATTCTAAATTAAAAAGAGTACGCGAAATACAATCTGAATTACGCGGGCTTGGTATTGAAAGAAATAATGCAAGTACAGAAGCCGAGCAACAACGCATAGATGAGCAAATTAAAAAGCTAAGCGTTGAAGCAGCAAATGAAATATCAAGACAAGAAAAATTTGTTAACAATTACATAACGGCTAAATCAGGTCAATATGTTATAGATATTACCAATAGACAAGCAGCAATACAAAACGAGGCTAAAGCAATAGTTGCTGATCCAGATCTTTCTAAAGAACAAAAAGCAGCAAGATTAGATCAGTTGCAAGTGGAATCTAGCGAACTACAAAGCGCAAAAGAATCAGCGCTTACTGACGCCGCTAAAATGAATTTTGAAACAGAATTTTTATTGCTTAAGGGCACTGACAAAGCAAAATATAATGAATATTTTGACGATGCTGCTACGCTGCTTAACAGCCAAAACCCATCTAAAACGCTTACTGATAAAGCAATAGAACAAAAAGCTGTTGATTTATATTTTGAAGATCAAGTTATTGAAGAAAACAATAAGGCCACTAAAAATTTAGGTGCTAATTTTAAATCATTTAATACGGTTAAAGAAGCAATTAGTTTTATAGAAAATAGTAACACTATACTTGATGCTGATAAAAAAACGTTAATTGAAAACTTAAAACAAGGTGATGATGGTGCTGCTTATGTAACTCCTGATGGTAAAAAAACAACATATGCAGTTGTGGAAAACCAAGTATTAAATAAAAGAAAATACATACGCACACACGAAGTTGGGCATCAAGTATTTTGGGATATATTTGGTACTAATCCAGATTCATTTGTGCCAATTGCGGATCAATTATTACATACAACAAAAGAAATTAGTCCGGCTTTGCATGCAAAATTATCACAAGAAACATCAGCTGTTGAAGTGGTGGCTAGGTTTTTAGAAGCGGCCGCTGCGGGCCAAGTTGATGCTAGAAAGCCAAGTACCAACAAAGCTATATCAGGATTGTTTGGTACAATGTTGCAACAAAATGCTATTGATAGCTACGACTTTAATTTTACAGGTGAAACAGATATGTTTAACTTTGTAGTTGGACTTGGTAAAAAAATTGCTTCAGGCGAACTTTCAATGGCTGATATACGCGCTGCTAGAACTGGTCGTGTTGTGCAAATGCCTCCACAGGCAGAACAAACTACACTTTCACGCCAGGCAGCATCGGCAAGATCGGCCGGTACATTAGACCAAGCATTAAATAAGTTTTCACAAAATGAAGACGGCTCTGCTAAGTTTGCTAGTAAAGAAGAATGGCGTAAATCATCTGAAGCAGGTGAAGCATACTTTACTGTGCAACAAACAAGCTTACTTGACGGTGAGATCAGAAAGCAAGCAAGATTAAAAGGTTTACCTGAGGATATTGATATTAGCGAAATTAAAGATAATATTGCGCTTCGTGTATTTGAAAACTATGACCCATCTAAAAACAATTTATTTGGTTATCTTTTAGGTAAAGTTAATATTGTAGAAAAAGCAGTGCTTGATGCTGCTAAAAAGTTTGGTACTCGCGTAGAGTCTACGGCCGCAAGTATTGATACAACCGCCGGCGAAACAGGTGCGGTTGCTGAAATTGAAGCAGATGTAACCCCGGTCGAAGAAACAATAGAACGCAAAGAAAGAGAAGCTACAGAAGAAGCCTCTACATTTAATTTAACAACCTCTAAGGCAATAGAAGCTGAAACAGTTAAAAAAGCTAAAGCTAAAGTATTAAGTATTGTTAGAACACTTAAAAACAAATTAGGCCAAGCAGTTTCTAAAAACGCAAATACTGTACCAGTTGTAAAAGAAGTTATACAATCGTCAGCTAAATCGATTGACATTGATCTTAAAAAACAAATGGGTGGCAAAGAAGATTTAAAGCTGCGCAATTTTGTAATTGATAATAAGGCTGACATTATTAACAATGCCTCCGCTACATACCTAATGGGTAAAAACAAACCAGGAAGCACTGAAGTTAAAGGTGGTATGCCTATCGCTATTGAAAAATCTGTAGGAGGTAGATATACTGGTAAAAAAATTAAAATAGATGTAGGAGGCAAAACTATTGAAGTTGAAGAGTTTATACCAAACTTTGTGCCATACCCAGAGTGGGCTGGCAAAGAAATTGACCGCGAAAAAACTGCTGAAAGAGGACAAACATCAGGTAATCAAATTGTAAGAAAAGTTGATCCTGATGAAATTAGTGACAAAGATTTTGCAGACTTCATTACAGCTGAAGATGGTACGCCGATTCGCGGTAGAAAAGAAGCATTAGCAAATGAACTTGCCGGTAGATTAGGCGGTCAGATATTTAAAGAAGCAATGACTGATCCTGAGTCAGATATATCAAAAGCATTTGAACAAAATCAAGATTTGCGCGGCGCTGTGCTTTCAGATAACTTTAGAAATGAAGTTATTGAACAAACTGAGCGCGGTCTTATTGCAAGAAGTGCTAAAGCAGATGCTTTAACACAAGAAATGAACACCATTATTAAAGATGTGTTTGATCGTAAGTCCTATAAAAGCATGGGGGAGGCCTTAGGAAGACTTGAAACAATTAAAGGCGAATTTAAAGAGCTAAAATTAACCTCACAAATTAAAGAAAGCATAAATACAATTTCTAGAATAATTCAAGATATTGTTTGGGGGGAAAAAAACAGGGGTGTCCAGGCTGAAATAGAAATGGTTAATGCTATTAAAAAAGCAGCTAAAGTTGTTCCTAATCTTTATATAAATCCTAATTTTGATCCAGCTGGCACAAAAGGCGGTGTTCCTGATATTGTATTTTATGTTGATGGCAAAAAAATAACTTTAGAAAATAAGCTTACAATATATTCACAAATAAAAGCTTTACCCGCGCTTTCAATAACAAAAGACGGTATTGTGCCTATAAAAACTAGCGATCCAGAATTAGACGCTAGATTAAATAATGCTGTAAAAAACCATAAGCCTTTACAAAAATTAATTAAGCTATTAGCTGAAGATGGCAGGGGTGAATACTCAACTCTGCAAACTGGGCGAAAAACAATTAGAATAAAAAAGAGTGAAGGCGTTGGTGAACAACAACAGGGGTTTTATTGGCAAGCTGAAAGATTGGTTAAAGAAGAGTTTAATACGGAAAATATTGAACTTAAAGTTAAAGGAACAATAAAAGATCTTAATACAGTATTAGGCAAAAATAATTTTGAAACTAATGAAATTCATTTTATGGATGTTGGATTAGTTCAACTTAGTGAATTTAGTAAGCTTAATACACCTAATAAATTAAGCCTTGATGATACTGTAGACATTAGATTTGTAGTATATAGAAATGCTAGCACAGATTCTAAAGGTGATATTAAACATTATAATTTAACAATAAAACCAACATTTGTGTTGTCAGATGCTTCGAGGGTAAAAGTTTCTGCATCCGAAACTATAAATTTTGTAAACCCTGCAGATATATCAAAAGCTACTAAAAACACAGTTGATAATAGTGCCACCCAAGCCGCTTCAAAAGGCAAAGCAGAAGTTGAAACACTTAATAAACAATATGATGAGCATCAAGAAAGTTTAATTGCTAGAAGCAAAGGTAAACTAAGCCCTGAGTTTAATAGAATTATAGAGCGTAAGTCTGGTATTGGCGCAAGAAAAAAATTATCTGCAGTTGTTGCCCGTAAGATGGGCAAAAACAAAGGCATGTTCAAATTATTTTTACCACCCTCGGCAGAAGACTTTAGAGGATTGTATTATATGATGATTGGCAAAGGCCGCCAAGGCGAAACAGACAAAAAGTTTTTTAAAGAAAACTTAGTTAAACCCTATACTAGAGGTGTGGCTGCAATGGAAAAAGCAAAGCAAGCTTTACTTAATGATTACAAAACACTTCGTAAAGCATTTAAACAAGGCTTTAAAGATGAAGGTATTAAAATGAAACAAGAAATACCTGGAGCTAAATTATCTGTTGAACAAGCTATGCGCGTATACTTATGGTCTAACTCTGATATGGAAATACCAGGGCTTACCGCGGCTGATCAAAAGAAAGCTTTAGAATATGTATACAAAAACCCAGTTATTCAAGCTTATGCAGATTCGCTTCTTGCTATTAGTAAACAAGAGCAATGGTCACAGCCTACTGAATATTGGGACGCTCAAAGTATTCTTTCAGATTTAACAGATATTGCGCTAAATGTAAACCGTAAAAAATATCTTGAAGAGTTTATTGCTAATAAAAATGAAATATTTAGCGAAGACAATTTAAATAAAGTTGAAGCCACTTACGGCAAAGAGGCAAGACAAGCGGTGGAAGATATTATGTATCGCATGGAAACGGGAAGTAATAAACCAAGCGGGGGTGATACAATTGCTAAAAAATGGAACAATTGGTTAAACAATTCTGTTGGTGCTATTATGTTTTTTAACCGTCGTTCGGCTACCTTACAGCTATTATCTACGGCAAACTTTATGAATACAGGTGATAATAATCCATTAAAAGCAGGATTAGCATTTGCAAATCAACCACAATATTGGAAAGATTGGGCAATGATATTTAACTCGCCTAAACTTAAAGAACGTAGAGGAGGATTAAAATCAGATGTACAAGAGGCTGAAATTGCAGCAGCAGCAAAAGGTGCTAAAAATAAACCATTAGCAATAATTAGTTATTTACTTAAAATAGGTTTTACACCTACGCAAATTGCGGATAGTGTTGCTATTGCGTCAGGTGGTGCCGCATTTTATCGCAATAGAGTAAACACATATAAAAAACAAGGTTTTGAACAAGCCGAAGCAGAGGCTAAAGCATTCGAAGACTTTAGCGAAATATCTGATGAAACACAACAATCAGGTGACCCAATGCTTATCTCTAAACAACAAGCAAGCTTAATGGGCAGGGTTATATTGGCGTTTCAAAATACACCAATGCAAATTACCCGTTTTCAAAAAAGAGATTTTCAAGATCTTATTAATAGAAGGCGTATTGAAGGCAAAAGCCAGTTTCAAAGTGATGCAACGTATTTAAGTCGTATTGCATATTATACAGCAGTGCAAAACCTTATATTCTCTACATTACAAAACGGGTTATTTACATTGTTACCTGGATTTGATGATGAAGATGAAGAAGGATTGTCTGAAAAAGAAATTGAAAAGTTGCAAAAGAAAGATGAGCAAAAAGTACAGAATGTATTAAATAGCATGCTTGATACCACACTTCGAGGTTCTGGCCTTTATGGGGCTGTGGCATCTACAATTAAAAATGTAATTATAGAATATATGCGTCAGCAAGAAAAAGATCCTTTTTCAAAAGATAATACAAGAGTGTTATTGCAGGCAATTAATCTTTCACCGCCTCTTGGGTCTAAAGCTCGTAAAATTTATAACGGTCTTGAAACAATGGACTACGAAAAAGATGTTATAGCAGAAAGAGGATTTGGTGTAAAAATAGACGGCAAGTTTCAGCTTAGCCCATCTTATCAAGTACTAGGTAACCTTACTTCAGCCGCAACAAATTTACCTCTTGACAGAATAGTATCTGAATTAGATGTAGTTGCCGAATCATTAGATTCACGCAATACAGAAATGCAAAGATTAGCACTTGCCTTAGGCTGGAAAAGCTGGGAGGTTGGCGCTGAAATTGAAGAACACGAGGCTATTAAAACAACAGCTAAAGCAACCAGAAAAGCTGAAGGTATTAAAAAACGCAAAGAACAAGCGGCAGCAAAACGTAAAATAGAAACTGATGCAATACAATCCATGAGCAATGAAGAAATTAATGCTTATGCAGATTGGAAAACAAAAAACAAAGGCAAACGCCTTTATGATTACTTAAAAGAAACAAATCAATTATGAAATCAAACTCACCTTTTGAAAAAAAAGATGCTTGTTACCGAAAAGTAAAAGCAAAATATAGAGTATTTCCATCTGCTTACGCAAGTGGGGCAATAGCTAAATGTCGTAAGGTTGGTGCAGCTAACTGGGGCAATAAAAGTAAAAAGTAATGGCTGTTCGCAAAACCAAAAAAGGTGCATCACTTAAACGTTGGTTTAAAGAAGAATGGATCGATGTTCGTACCGGCAAGCCTTGTGGTAGAAGTAAAGGCGAAAAGCGCGGCGTACCTTACTGTAGACCAAAAAAACGAGTATCAAGTAAAACACCAAAAACCGCTAGCGAAATGTCCGCTAAAGAAAAGACAGCAAAAATTCGTGAAAAGAAAAGACTTGGTCAACCAAAAGGAAAACCTCGTCGTGTTAAATCTGTAAAAAGAAAAAAGAAATGAGTTTAAATGAACTTAAGCTTTACGCAATAAATGGCAGCACGCTTGGCGTTACTACATTTGCTCAAATAGAAGATAGCTTAAAAATAATGTTATTGCTAGTTACTATTGGATATACAATAGCAAAATGGAAGGATATTAAAAAAGAAAAATAATGTCAGAGCTTAGTGAAAACACAAAGTTTAATGTTAATGTAAAAACTATTATTGCAATATGCGCTGGACTTTTGTCTGTAGCCGCTGTGTATTTTACATTGATAGCTGAGATACAGCAAATGCATGTAAATATTATGCGTATGGAGTCCGAGCTCGAAATGAATTCTGAGTTTAGAATTAAATGGCCCCGCGGAGAACTGGGATCGCTGCCGGATGATGCTGAGCAAAATATGCGCTTAATATATTTAGAAAAGTATCAAGAAAAAGTTGTTAATGATGTTGACAAACTTAAATTAAAAGTTAAAGAAATAGAAGCTTGCGTGAACGAATAAAAAAATAAATTATGTTAAAATATTTTAATTACTCAGAATTTGATAGCCCCGATGTGCAAGGTTCCGGGCAAATGATGGACAAGGATTTTTTAAACCTATTAGATCAAGCAAGAGACCGCTTCGATAAACCAATCAATATAAACTCAGGCTACCGGACACCACAACATAACGAAAGCGTTGGTGGGAAAGAAAATTCTTCCCATTTAAAAGGTTTAGCGGTTGATGTCGCATGTATAGCATCCCGCGATAGGTTTGAGCTTATAGATATATTTTTAGATTTAGGTATAAATAGAATAGGTATTGCAGATACTTTTATACACATTGATGTTGACCCAAAAAAATCATCAAATGTAATATGGACATATTAACAGAGAACAAAAAAAATGAGCACCATACTCAAACGTTCCTGTAAAAAAGAAGGGCCCTCAATTACGAAGGCCCTTTTTTTATTCATTATATTTAAGTTTACCCATCACAACTTAAACAATCTGGATCCATTGCTTTTGCAGCAATATCACCCCTGAGCACCGATTCGGTACGCATATAATATAAAGTCTTAACACCTTTTTTCCACGCATCTAAGTGTACTTGATTAATCCACTTAGGCGATGCTTCAGACGGAAAAGCTAAGTTAAGTGATACAGCTTGATCTACATATTGCTGTCGTATGCCAGCTTGATTAACCAGCTCTAATTGGTTTATTTCTTTAAAGGTTTTAAATACATCTTTGACTGTATCAAAGCCCGTTAAATCGAGCGATTCTTGCTCTGAAATACGTGTAAGCTTCTTATTTACATATCCCCAATCATCCAACTCAGGTATATCTTGTATACTACCCCCGTCAGCCATTATTTTATCCCACGTTTCATTAGTATTAATACCTGCTTTACGAAGCACTTTAGTTAGCTCTTTGTTTTTCCTAATGAACGTACCCTTCGCGCTTTGTTCAGTGAAAACATTAGCGGCCCAAGGCTCAATACCAGGACTAACGTTACCGGCAAGCTTACTATTAGACACAGTAGGAGCAATAGCCCTAAGATGAGTGTTACGAAACCCAGTGCCACGGCACCAAAGAGGTTCGCCATATACTTCAGCAAGAGCCCTAGATGCTCTTTCACTTTCAATTTTAATTTGCGAAAATATTCTTCGCGTTTCAAACTGCGCTTGTAATCCTTCAAACGGGATGCCGTTTTGCTGGAGGTAGGTGTGCCACCCAAGTACACCAAGGCCGATAGCTCTGCCTTTTTCTGCAGATCTGACTGCATTTTCAAATCCTTTGAGTCCTTTTGCTTTTTGCAAATACTCTTCCAAGACGCCGTCAAGAAACCATATAGCGTCATATATAAGGTTCGTATTTTTCCATTCTTCATATTTAGTTAAATTTACTGATGATAAACAACAAACAAAGCTATGTGACTCATCTGTATGCAATGTAATTTCACTACAGATATTTGTCATGTGTACTTTTAAAGCGTTGTCTTTATATGCTTTTGGATTTGCTTTGTTAACATTTCCTTTAAACATGATGTACGGCTCTCCAGTTGCTTTTCGTTTTCTAATAAGTTTACTCCATCTAGCCCTCGCATCTGCATCTCCTTGTTCAAGACGTCGCATAAATTTATCGCCCACAACTGCGCACTGATGAAGGTTAAGCGATTGTCTATTGACATCTCCTTTAGGTTCTCTAATTTCAAGCCATTCTTCAAAATCATCGTGTTCAATGTTGATGTTAACACTTGCTGCTCCTCGTCTAACAGACCCTTGGTTAGTTGCAAGAATTGTTGAGTCATATATTTTACAAAAGGGTACAACTCCGTCTGATGTTCCATTACCTGTTATTGTTGCTCCGGCAGGACGTATCATATTTAATCCGATACCAACTCCCCCACCGTGTTTAGCTAGTAACATCATTTCTAAATTTTTACCTCCTATGTCAGCAATGCTATCACCTACATCAATGCCAAAGCAAGAAATAGGTAACCCACGATCAGTACCTGTATTACTAAGTACAGGGCTAGCGAGGTTAAGCCAGCCTTTCCAAATATAATCAAAAAACGTTTCACTTAGTTCTGGTTTGTACAATCGTCTTGCGACTGTTGTTGCAACTCTTTTGTATGCATCACGAGGCGACTCACCCTGCAATAAATATCCCCCGGATATAGTTTTCTTGTATACGTCGGTATCTCCCCAAGCTGGGTAGTCAATACCTTTTTTCCATTCATTATTCCACATTATTTAAAAAATAAAATTGCGTAGGCTATAGCTACATTTAAATTAACTAATACTAAGTTCCATTGCTTTGCTACAAATACTTGAGGAATTGATATTACTCCAGCAATAATATATGTAACAACACCTGTTTTGTCAGGCAGTATATGTGGGGATAACATCATAAATGCTGTTCCCATATATCCTAATCTACTCGATAATCTTTCTATCGGTGTTAACCTCTTCTGTCTTACTAGGCTCTTTAGCCACTTTCTTTTTAAGCTTTTCGATTGCATTATCGTATCCTTCTAATTGTTTTAATATTTCTTGATGGCCAAACACCATTGTTTTTAAATTGTTAACTTCGTTTATTAATTGCTGCAACACATTTGTTACTGCGGCCATACGCTTTTCAAGTGCGTCTGTTCTACTTTGTTTTTGACCTTTCATAATCTATCATTTAATTCGTCCCACATTTCATCTTCACTTAGTAAATTACCAAATGTCTTCAAAGTCCTCGCCTTCATTAGCTTTTGAATAATCCGTCGGCCGAACCGCGAAAAAATCAGTATGAGTATGCCCCCCGGTAAGATGGTAGAACCAATCAAGATTGCTTGCTGCGTTTTTGTCAAATGGGATATGCGACTTAAGATCCGCGTAACCGAGTTCAACGAGTTTTTCATTTGTTCTCTTTTTTATAAAGTGTTTTAAATCATTTGCTTTAATGCCCTCAATGTCACCCATCTCAAACATTTTATCTATATACTTACATTCAAGTTTTACCATTGTTTCAGCAGCGTTTATTATATCTTTACGACATAAATCTGCTAATTGATTGTTTTCACTGCACATATCGCGGAACAGTTTACAACCCATTTTACTGTGTAAAGATTCATCGCGAACACTCCACTTCATTTGTTGTCCGATACCTTTAAGTAGATTGCGTAACTGGAAACTATATAAAACAGCAAAAGCTGAATAGAGACTAACGCCTTCTGCGAAAGCTGAAAAAATTGCCAGAGACTTTCCAATACCAACAGAGCTTGAACCGCTGTAAGCAACCAAATTATCAAACCTTTCTGCCGTAGCAGGCTCGTGTAAGAATGCTTCATAATCTTCTAATCCTAATGTTTCATTTAAATAACTATATGCAACTGCATGTATTGTTTCTTGCGATCCAAACATCATTGCCATTTGTTGTATTTCGTGTTTAGGAAACCAACCAACTACTTTTTGTGTCCAATAATCTGACACTGCGCATTCGGTTTGTGCAAAACCTAATAGTATATTACCTACTAAGTTTTTTTCTTCATTCGTTAATTTTTCTTTCCAGTCTTTAACATCGCCTTGCATTGGTATTTCAGTGTGTAACCAAAATGCTTGCGCTTGTTTTAACCAGCCTTCATTATAATAATCAGGATATTCAAAAGGCTTATATGCTATACGTTCATCAAATAATCCCATTAGTTTTCTATTTCAATTGCAATATCAATAAATGGTAAATATATAACGTGTTGATGGTGAGTGTCGCCATGATATGTGCGCATTCCCACTACAATACCTGGATATGTTCCTAAACTAATTGACCAATCTTTTTTCTTTTTATTATTCATATACTTTTATATTATGTTCATCGTGTAATTTTACTATATCTTTATATTTTACATATCCTTTTTGATTGATAGACCACTTAACGAATTTATCAATCTGCCGCTCTTTATACTTTTGGCGGGCTACGTGTTTCGAGAGTTTAGGATTAACTCTATTGTTCTGTCGCATTCAGCTTGATTTTGTGGTTTATATAATGTGTAACTAGGAAACTGCTGTGACACTAGCAATTTAAATAGCTTCCAACGTATTGGAAAAGATTCATTTGCCCTGCCCTTAGTTTCAATAATAAAGTCTTCGCCAATAAAGTCAGGTGTATATTTTATTGGTAATATACGTTTACTGCCTCTATTTTGATAGCTGCCTTTACCATTAGCTTGTCTTTCAAAAGCTTCGTTTTCAAAATGAAAACCATTAATAAGCACAAAAGTTTCACCTTCATACTTAGATTTAATTTTAGCTTTTTTCAATCCCATATACATATATCGCTCAAGGCCTGAGGCAAAGTTGATGCCATCATATGATACCTTCTTCGCCTGCACAGGACCTCGCTTTTTTCTTTTAAATGTTTTTCTTCGCATCTCTAATATAACATTCTTCTACTTCATTACGAAGTACCATTCGTGCTTTTTCTAAATAGTTAACAGCATCCATAAGTTCTTCTTGTAAGTGTTGTAGCCATTTATCAAGGGGTTGATCATCATCGGCAAGTGTAACGCCATACTTTTTAAAGCCAACGTCAGATCTGCTTTGTATCTTATCAACTACTTGTTTAATTATTTGATCTCTCATATTGTATCTTTTACGAATGTTCCATTCACCATATTTCCAGTTCTATTACTGATCTCGCCATATGCACTATCGATACAATGCTCAATGTTGACACCAACCAAAGTGGAAAGATTGGTAAGTACCACAACGGCATCACCAATAGCGTCAATAATATCCAATTTATTGTTTTTGAGTATGGCGTCCGCAAGCTCACCAACTTCTTCGAGTAACTTAATATATTGTGTTTTAACATCTCCATTTTGTGTTATGCCACGAACATCAGCCCATGAACGAATTAAATCAAATGTATTATTACCAAGTGCAGGTTCCTCCATAAAAGCAGCGTGATAAGCTTTATTATATATATAACAGCGATCATTGTTGTACATAGAAGGTTTTACGTTAGCCATTATCCAGGGTATTGTTTTATTTGATATTTCAAATTTTCCTAACCAGGTTTGCCAAGTTACACCTATATTATCCATTAGTGCTCCCCTTAACTTATTTACAGGCATTGGGAATGTTGTTGTTTGGTCTGTCGGGTTTATTTTCATTTTATTAAATTGTAATTGATTATATTTCTTATGGTCAACTTTATAGCCATAAGACTTTTGAAGTTCTATCTCAAGATCGGATATATAATTTATATCTTCACTTTGATCAAGAACTTCGTATTCAGAAGGCTTATAGCCCTGTTGTTTAGTAACGCGTATAAATAAATTACGTGTCACTCCTATCTTCTTACCTGGTATGTGATATAAATAATACATAATTTATATTGCTACAGGTGCTGGTATATGAGGACCGTGTTGATAATCAACTAGTCGCACACCTTTGTTGGTACAAAATTTATATGCAGGCATTGTAAAAGTTTTTTCATTAAGATATTTGTTAACCGCTTCAATCTGATTTGTGTATACGTGGGCATCAATTATATTAACAGCTAACTTACCTACTATAAAACCAGTTTTGCTTGCAACATAATTTAATACCAGTGTAAACAAAGCTACATCATACGGCACACCTAAGTACACATCTCCAGACCTTTGTACAACAAACATATTAAGTTTATCGTTTTCTACAAAAAATTGAAAATACAAATAACAAGGAGGCAAAGCCATTTTTTCTTGCTCAGCTGGATTCCACAAAGATATAACATGACGGCGGCTATCTGGTTGCTCACATAAACTCCATATAACGTCCTTCATCTGATCAAAACCTTGACTATTAAAGTTTCTAAGCTGATGCCCATAAACAGGCCCTAAATCGCCATTTTCGTCAGCCCACGCATCCCAGATTTTTACACCTGCTTTTTTAAAACGCTTAATGTTTGTTTCACCATTTAAAAACCATTTCATTTCAGTATTAAAAACTTTAGGAAACATTTTACGTCCTGTAATTACTGGAAATCGATTACTTACATCAAATTCCATACTTTTATTAAATACAGAATAACAACCAACACCTGTTCGGTCTTCTCTATAAACAGAATTATTACTTAAGCATTGATGGAGTATATCTCTATATTGCAATTCATAATCCGTATTTTTCATAATAGAATACATATAATTCAAAAATTTTAGGCCATATCTGATGCTCATCGTACTGATACGGGCTACGTTTAACTTTATTATTTGCTTTAACATCTACCCACCATTTACGAGGCTCGCTACCGGCTACCGCAAAGGGCGAAATTGCTATGTTGTTTCTTACACACCAAAGATAAGCATTATTTTCCAAATCGCTGCGGTTATAAGGCAACATTGGTTTAAAAAATCCTTTCTTTTTTTTACTTAAACCGCTTCCCATGGTAGGGGATCATCATTAATAGTTACATCTTGATGAGGTATAAAACAACCTGACTTTGGCTCCCATTTAAAATGAGCTTCAGCGCCATTCTCGCCAAGGTTTTGAAACTTAACTTTTAATACTTTAGCTTTAACGGTTTTAGCTTCATAATTTCTATGCACTAATATACCATGATAACTTGCATCATACCATTCGCCGCCACCTTTTATGTTATACATTGTAGGTTCTTCTATTTGACCATCTGAACCTTTATACATTTTAGTTGGGTGTGCTACAATAAATACTAATACATCATACTTCTTAGCAAAGATTTCGATCTTAGTTAAGTATTCCATAGTGTATCTATTTACATCTTCGGTTTTGCAATCAACATCTCTTACTTTATTAAACGGATCTATAACAAGACACTTAATGCCTTTACGTTTAACAAGCTCAGCACCTTTGCGAAGCACTGACTCAAGCGTGTAACGCTCCATATCTATAAAGAAAAAGTTGTCGTTTACATGCTCAGCCACTTGATTCCATTTATCACCCCCAATATCTGCTTTACGCGGCATATCCTGCCACACTTTACGCATTAGCTTGTGTGCGTGGAGATAAGTCGGAGCATTTTCAGGCGAAGCGAAAGCTGTTTTCCATCCATAGTTCGCATTATAGCCGACACACATTTGATCGACAAAATCTGATTTACCCGAACTTGGTATACCAGTGACTGTAATAAATTGACCAGTGTAAGTTGAAAATATGTCATCGAAATTTTTAATACCAATTTGATACCCGGGTTTGAAACCATTCGTAACAAAGTCGGTAACTTCGCCTTCAATATCTTTGAACGTTGTGACGTTTTCAAGTGGGACAGGTCGTGCTTTGGTAATACGCTTTGCCAGTTCTTCTTTTCCATATTCTAATAAGTATTCGTTTGCATCTTTGCAACCATTAAAATCAGCAAGGTAACACACTTCAGCGCCAAGCCTTCTTACAAGCTCTCGCTGCAATGCCTGTCCTGCTTCATCTGCGTCTACTGCTATAATTATTTTTTCTTTGTCTTCAAAATAATCAATACAATTATCTAAGTAATCTAAGTTGTTTGTATTTAGTGTAGCGCCATTAGGAACAGATACTACATTATGTATACCTGCTTCATATAACGAAAGGGCATCCATCTCGCCTTCTACTATAATAGCATATTCATAACCGACTACGCTATTAATATTATAGAAAACCTTTTCGGCACCCTTGTATAATTTAAAATTCTTACGACCATCTCTGTATTTAACATTAATAAGTTGGTCGCCCATATAGTAATTAAACTGTATGGTATTCTCGGTCTTACCGGTTTGTGGCATAAACTCAGAACCCTCGGTTACTTTGAGAGCTCTAAGTGTCTGCTTTGATATACCGCGCGATTCAAACCACTTCTCAACGTTAGACGAAACATCGTGTATAGCATCAGGCGTTTCCGGTCTGATATATACTTTTTCGCTAGCGCCTTTACGCTGATAAGTATGTAATTGAAATGTGCTGTCACAATTATGGCAAGTTCCGAGACCCCGTTCCCAATCATAAGAAGCACACTTTGCTTTCTTATTTTCAGGTTTCCTATCTTCAGAACACATAGGGCAAGTACCCTGTGATGCCCCTACTTTTAGGTCATGTTGATTAAACTGGTCAATCAAATATCCATTGATCTCCGAATTGTTAACTTGCATTTAATTTAATTTATTTTTACCATTTTTCTTCATCTCTACATTCAGGGCATATATCGCAAAAGTCATATTCCTCTTGCGATATTTCCTGATTACAAAATTCACACGTTGGCATTAGAACGGCAAATCTTCTTCAACAGCAGCCGGCTGAGCAGGTGCTCCATCTCTAGGTGCAGCAGCTACATTATCGCCATTAGTCCACACTACCTGCACATTACCAAGGTAAACCTTGTTTTCTTTTGCGTCACGCTCTTCTTTAGATTGTGAAATAATAACAGGCCCTTGATTATTAAACTGATCAAGTTCGTCGTTTATAGTTATTGTAATAGGTAAATACTTACCTTTCTTACCATCGATAATTTTAGTTTTATCGATTTTTGTCAAGTCTATACTTGTTTTAATTATTGAAGCCATACTCGTTCAAGTTGTTGAAGGTTCTACGTAAAGCATCTAGTGATACGCCGTTGTTGCGGCGTAAGTTATCTACTGCTTTTACATGGTTTTGGTTATTATAAAAATTACTCTCACTGGTTTTAATTCCAGTTACATTACACACTTTCATTTTTCTTCGTGCCATAATATTTGGTTTTAAAGGGTTTTATTAATAAAATAATTAGTAGGATCAAAATCCTCGTTGTTGTAAAATAGATCGTATGCAGCACTTGCATCTTCTACTTTGCGTTTACCTGCTTCATAAAAATCAGGCGAACAGTCAAAGATACCAATAATATGCGAATTTTTGTCTATTGCAATGAATAAAAATTCGTAACCAAATAACTTACTATAAATGTAAGCTTGACTATCGTAGTTCCACTTGCGTGCACTTGAACGAAAACCATTTACGTTACTTGTTGTTTTCAAATCAATAATAAGCTTCTCATCGTGATTAACAATATCAGCTTTACCTTTCCACATATTATTCTCCAGCTCAATTATGCCGGGTACTTCATAATCTACATTATCACCTTGAATTAAACTCTTTGCAGTATCATTGGCTAAAAGTATTTCTCGCATCTTCTGTACATTATCAACTTCTTGTTGAAGCATACACATCTCTCCGCCAGATAACTCTTTATACTTTTTCGTATTCCTTGTACTTGCCTCAATAATTTTAAAGCGTTCTAATTTATCCGGTTCAAGTATAGCCGTGTGAAAGTAGCTACCAATAATTAAATTGGGTGATGCCTTCGTTGGCTGCCCATACTGCAAAGGGTCATTCAGTAATGTTCCTATATCAGAGTTGCTTAAATATTGTTTACCGAACGCACCGTAGTAATGTTCGTCATCTTTAAGCTTTTCTAAAATCTCAGGCTTGTTCATACTTTTTAAGTTCTGCTTTAGCAGCGGTGTCTACCTTGTACTTTGCATTGATTGCAGTGATTGATCCGCCAGATTTAATATACTGAATTGCTTTATCAAACGCATCAGTGCCAGATTTTAATACCGGCTTTTCTTTCTTTTGGTCACGGCCTCCAGTGTTAGTAGCATCAGCATCCGCAGTGTCATCAATAAGCAATAGATTACCCAATGCATATTTCTTACCATAACTTGAAGCTGATCCAAACTGCTGAGGTACTTGCATACCTTTTTGGTTTAAATCTACACCTACAATAGCTTTGGCTGTTATTTCTGTGCCACTTTCCGCATCTACGGCACCGGCAACACTTTCAATAACGCCTTCACCTAAATAGGTTTCATCTACTTTAAAGTATACATTATACTTTTCATTAAATGGTTTTAAAGCTTCAAGTATATCTTCAGCAGATCGGAAATTGTACTTCCCGAATGAATTAAAGCGACTCTTCTTTGCTTTAAATTCTTGTTGAATTTTACTTAATTTCTCGTGAATTGTCATATATATATTATTACGTATTTATTACTTAACCTACAGATAATCAATAACTTGGTTCGATGGAACGTTATCAATTAACTTTTCTATTGCCGCCTTTTTAATTTCAGATACACGTACGTAATTACTTACTCCGTCTATATTTAATTTAGCAGCGATCTCCTTTGCTGGGTGTTTGTCACAGTCTAAGCCATAAGATAATCTTATTACTTCATACTCTTTATCACTTAAATGCTCACTCATAAGGCCGAGTAAATAAGCATTCAGCAAAGCTATGTTATAAGGTTCGGAATTGTCCGGTACTTGAAACATAGGGCTTTCGTTTTCACTTTCAAAATTCTCATCTATTGATGCAAATATTTGGTTAAAAAAGGTTTCAACTATTTTTTTGTCTTTACCATAATTTTTACGTATCTCATTTAACTTGTGCTCTGGTATACGCATATCACCTCTATTTATATCTATAGCTCTTCTAATAGCACCTCGTATTCTTTTAGCTAAGAATGATTTGAGTGTTTTTTCAGGGTCATCAGACTCTTTAACTTTATCCCAAACAATTCTATCACATGCCACAGTAAGACCAATTGCACCTTCTTGTATAAAATCATTTATACTAAGCACACCTGATGCTTGCTGCATAGTAGAAAACTTCCGAGCTATATTTTCTACTAAAGGCAAAAACACAGTTTGCAGTTCTTCTCTAGTATAATCCCAAAAGTCTTTACTAGGTATTCTTTTTATTACTATATCTAGATCTTGTTTATATCTAATATAGTTCTGCACATTATACTTTTTCATTTAAAAGCTCTTTCTCTTTGGTTAACTCATGTGTCATATTCCTGTACACCGTACGGGTTGAAACACCGAGAACTTTAGCTATTGCTGCAACGGTAATTTTTTTATCATCATCGTGCAGTAACAACATTGTTTCATATATATCCTCTGGGGTTGCCTTACTCCCTCTTCCTATAAGCTTACCTACTATTGATAATTTTTCACTTTTTGTCAACCCTGTATTATCTTTAAAAATAACTTTTCTTAGTTTATTTTTAGGCGGTTGATCCAAATCCATCATACTGATTTCGTAAATCATTGTCTTGAGTAGTAGCTCAGGCATGGTAAAGGTAGCAAATCCATTTGACTTTTCAGCAATAAACCATGCCAATTCTTCAAACTTATCAGGATTTAACTGAGGATTGAGGTACCAAAGAACAAGTAAATGCCACTTTAACGACTTATATGTTGTTATCTGTGCTTTACTTCTAAATAATGTATAGCATTCATGCGTCCCGTGTTCATAGAAATAACCCCACTTATAAACTTGTGTGGGTTTATCACTGATCGGATCACGCCGATAGACTATATTATTATTATTTAAGTAAAACATTTTACGTGACATTAGCCTGTTACTTTATATACTTAATTAGCTAGCGTCACACTTTTGACGTACTAATTTTAATTTTCTGTTTATACCATTCATTATTTGCTATTGCAAATTTATACTTTTTCTGCGAATGGTCGTACAATTTTCTGCTCATTTTTATTTGCTATCTTATATTTATCTCCTTCGTAGTAATTCCAATACGCTGCTATGCTGTCATTTTCAACCTTATATTCATCTGGCATACACTGCGGAGGTTCTGTAAAGAAACCGTCAATCATACCATTAGGAGGAACGTGTAGCGGTATTTTACATTTAGTAATGGTTAAATGTTCTTTGCCATACCGTTTTGTATACTCTCCGCCAAGCGCCATCATATAATTGTACACCCACATATATTGACTTTTATTACTTCTAGTCCATATTGTTGATGGGTGATTGTAATGTGCTTTTTTATAAGGCACAAAAGTTTTGTAATTAAAAACCTCAGCCCAATGATGATGCGCTGTACAAAGCATTTGTGCGGCTTCTAAGACCATCTTAACCTTATGCTTATCGTAATGATAGCTAGCTGCAGTTACGGGGTCTCTATCGAGATAAAATAAATTCATTACAGTTCTTGGTATTTGAATACATCAAACACTTTATTGTGCAATGCTCTACCTGTAGAGTTACTTAAACGCACATCTTCAAATGTACTTTCGTCTACATCTTTATATACATATAGTCTACCGTTTTTGAAGTTGACTAATAGTTTTTTACTGTCATTGTAGTAGCTTACTGTGTCTACCATTGATGAATCTACTAATATGTGTTGTACTTTTGTGCTCATAAATTTCTAATTTTAGTTTCTATTCTATCTATTTTATTCTTAATTATTGCCGCCTTCTCGTATTGCTCCTTATCTTCATAAGCTTGGAGCAGCGTCATAAGCCGGGCTAGCTCAGCTAATAACACTTCTTCATCAGATGCATTACCTTGATTACCAAACACGTCTTGTTGTAAGGTTATTTCAATGTCTTGTCCTGATGCTTTTACTTGTTCAATGAATTGTTGGTCAAGATCTGCTTGTCTATTCATTATTAGTTTAAATACTTTTTCTGCCAACAAGTCCGAAAACTTTTCCATTTCTTCTTCAGTCATATAGTTTAGTTAGTATGTATTTTGTTACTTCTACTCTTCGCTTTGCGTATGCAATATTGTTTTCTTTTACTTCTTGCCAGTCTTCAACGCCCGCCCAACCGCGACCGTCCCAACGCTCTGCATCTTTAAGTTCATTTGTTGCGGCACCGAGCTTAGCCATCATATAGTTTTCTGCTCGTTCGTGTATATCTATTTTGCTCATAATCTTGTTAATTTTACATAGGTTTCACCACAATAACCAGACCCTGACCATTTGTTAAGTTGATCAGGAGTTAGCATGTGTGATAAAGCTTCTATATTTTCAATAGGCATAAGATTTATTTCTTTTGCTCTTTGTTTTTCTGCTTTATTCATAATCCTGATTTTTGTAAGAAGTAATTGTATACCTCTGGTATATGTTTTTTGTAATAAGGTTGTTCTTGTGCAACCCAACGTTTAAGGCTTTGCTTATCCATAAATGGAGCACACATATCAAA
>WLWG01000308.1_pt1 | contig 52429 bp, 49 predicted proteins | sample 6712871 | NCBI WGS metagenome assembly WLWG01 (sample SAMN12718693, study PRJNA515312) | sponge metagenome | isolation source: marine sponge | host: Mycale hentscheli | place: New Zealand: South Island, Marlborough, Capsize Point | collected 2003-05-01 | reverse complement strand
CAGGTTCTGGCAGTCCGACAACTGAGCGAAGCGAGGGCGTCAGTGGGGTATAGCAGGCGTGCAAGGTCACGGAAAAAGCACCCCCTAAGATAAGAGATAGGGAAATATCAGCAACCACGCGGCTTAGAGCCGTTTTTTCTCACCTATACGGTGAGAAGTTCTCATCTATACGGTGAGAACTCGACATACTTTAATGGTGAAACAATGGCGCAACATAAAAGAGGATAATGAAGATATAAGAAGGGAATGCCAGCAAACCCAGTGGTAGCAAGGGGGTATTTTTAAAACCTGACACTGAAATTCTCAGGTTCTGCAAAAAAATTCTCAGGATCGCAGTTTTTTTTCCCAAAAAAACGCAAATTTTGGGAAAATGAAAACCAAGGGTCTGTTTATTTTTCCCATTTTTCTGCATATTATGGGAAAAATATCCCCAAAAACAGAAATCATGGCCCCTTGTAATGACTGAGAAATTCAAACCAGAAAAACACAGAGTCAACCCTTTTACAGAAAATCTTGTTATCACTACCACGTCTAAGCAAGTGAAGGTTTCTCCATTTGGGAAAAATGATAATGTTTTGGTTAATCAGGACACCGGAGAAGTCAAAGGGACACATGTTGTCACTTACAAGCAGGTTGATGATACAGAATTCGTAAAGATGTTTACTGGCAACATTGCTTTAGCATTTGATCTCACTGCTGCTGGAACTAAAGCACTATGGATCACAATGCACGCTTTACAAAAAGCCATACAAAAAGATTCTGTATACCTTGACGAACAAACCCTGGAAGAATTTCTTGAAGATAATCCATCAAAAAAATGTTCAAAAAACACTCTTTATCGTGGGATTACAGAATTATTAAAAGCAAAGATCATTGCTAAAAGTACTCGCTCAGGAGTGTATTTCATCAACCCATCCTTCACCTTTAATGGTGATAGAGTCGCCTTTACAACCGCTTTAATACGAAAAAAGAAGGTAGATAACGACAAACAAGAAACATTGCCTCTTGAAGACTAACTAACCACCCCTTCCCCAGTGGACAGCACATGTTGTTGCAAAGATGTGTAGAGTTCGTGCTGTCCACGTTTTACCGGAGAACACCACCATGCAAGGGCTTTTGAAACAAAACCCACAGGCTTCTATGCCCGGTCAGCCTTCCCCGCAACCCCAAACCACACCACAACAGCAACCACCCCAAGGGCAAGGTCAGGGAGGCGGTCAGCAGCAGATGTATGAAACCATTGTCGGCCAGTCGGAGGAGTACATCTACGGTGAAGGGCTGGAAGATGTGAAGCAGCAAATACAAGCCGGAGCGGGTGATGGTGTTGAAGATGATGTAGGAGCCGTTGTCGGCAACCTGTTAGCCATGAACTACATGAGCGCAGCCGAAGCAGGCCGCACCATTCCCCCAAAAGTCATGGCAGGAGCTGCTAAAGAACTCACAGAGGTCGTCACAGACATTGCTGTGAACATGCAGCTCATCACCCCAGAGGAGGCCGATGAAGCCGCCGATGAAGCTCTGTACTTTGCGATGTCAATCTTTGGGGAAAGAGCCGGTCCCAACATGCCCCCGGAAGAGCAGCAGCAATACGCACAGCTTTTACAAGGGCTTGAACAGATAGAACTGCAAGCCAAAGGCCAGGCGCAGCCACCACAACCCGGAGGCCAGGTCGTATGAACGTAGGAGAAGCCCTCGCTTATGGTTTACTGGGAGGCACAAACAAAGCCGCAGACTTCTACGTGTCCGATTGGCGCGACAGGGTTAAAAGCAAGCGAGACCTCGCAAACGAGAAGGAGAGGTGGGGCTACCAAACCCAAGAGAGAGAGGCGAGTCAGGCATTTCAAAGTACAGAGGGTGAAAAAGATCGCACTCACACCACTCAAGAGCGGAAAACAGGGCAGTTATTCAGTAGTGGTGAAGCGGAAAAAAACAGAGCCTTTCAAGCAGGGGAATCTGCAAAAGGTCGCACCTTTACGGCAGAACAAGCAGATGCAACCGTCGAAAGGCAGAGGAAAATAGCTGAAAATCAGGAAATCATTAAAGCCCAATACAAAGATAAGGGCACCCAATACGCATGGGGGGCAGATGGCAAAACCCTTGTTCCGGTAGCCCCCGGCGAGAATGGCGCAATCCCTTTACCGGTTGGTCAGCTCAATGATGGCAAGTTTTCATACCTTGGCACAGGGAAAGACGGCAAAGGGTTACTAAAAGGCTCAACGGGCAGCAGTAAGAGCACAGGTGGTTATGAAACGGTTAAAACACCAGGTAACGCAGGTATTACGGTAGAGGGAACAATCTACCGTGACCCTGATACCGGCGAAGAATATCAATACATCCGTAACCCCCAAACAGCCCTATTGGAGAAAGCACCTCTACAGTCCGTACAGTCAGCCCCACCAACATCAAACCAGATAACCGAAGCGGAAATGTTCGCAGAACAAGCTGTTGAGGAAATGGCTAAAACATGGAGTACGGATGCAACCGACTTCGCCCCCTGGGGAGGCAGCCGTAAAGCTGCACAGCTCTATCTCACACAGAACTACCTGAACGGCACCCTGTTTGATGCGCAGGGCAATCTTATTATTCCCGGCAAACAGCCCGCCCCGGCAGCCGGTCAGCCACAGGCGCAACCTCAAGTAGAACCACAAGCTTCTGTAGAAGAACAGGTCGCGCAACAGCAGTCAGCCAAGCTCTATCAGTCGTTCACACAGGATCGGCAGCAAATCGTACAGAAGTTTATTGCAGGGTTAGATCAGGGAAGGAACCCCACCAAAATGGCAGAGCGCATGTTAGCCATGGGCTTTACCAGAGAACAGCTCAACACCCTTTTCCCCGGCCTCATCCCGTAACACCCTCGCAGGTCTCCCAATGGCACAACCCGCCTACAACTGGCTCAGAGAACCTCAGCCAGAAAGCCCCTCTTTGTCTGACGATCCTTTTGGGGATATTCCCATAGCAGGCACCCCCACCACTACACCCCCGCAACCACTGCCCACAACACCCGCCGCCAATGAAGACCCCTTCGCAGATATTCCCATTACCCCTATGCAATCACAGGGTCAGCAGGGTGCTTTTTCAAAATACTGGGAGCAGGCCAAAGCGGGAGCCGGGGAACTGGCGTCAGCAGTACGGTTTGACCAGGCCAGACGACAGGCCGAACAGCTCAAGCAACTGGAACAGCCGGGTATGGGGTACAGGCAGGGAGGTGGAATACTGGGAGGTTCCATAATCCCAGAGCAGGCCAAAGCGGGTAAACAGGAGTACGTGGAAGAGCGCATGGGTGAAGCCCTCACCAGTGCAGAACAGTACCGCAACTATGCCGCCAACATTCCTCAGGTTGATTCTGTTAGAAAGTTCTTATCGGGCGAATCCGGTCAAAGTTGGTGGGATGATTTAAAAGATGACCCTGTTGAAATCATTCTGGGTTTAGGGTCTCGCAGTGCCGCCGGGTCAACCGTGGCTCTGGGTGCTGGCATGTTGGGAGGTTTGGCAACGGGCAGCCCAGTAGGAGCCATGGCAGGAGCAGGAGCCGCCAGTGGGCGCATGGAATACATGCACGGCATTATGCAGGGGATGGAAGAGCAGGGTATTCAGTGGACAGACCCTGAGGCTTTCAGGGAGGCGATTAATAACCCGCAGATCATGGAGCCCATTAAAGAGCAGGCACTAAAACGCGGACTCATTATTGGAGCCTTTGATGGTGTTGCTGCATTAATGGGGGGAAAGATCATTGCCCCGAAAGCCATGATCGCCAAAAGTGCCGGTAAAGCGCAGCTTGTCAACCTTCCCGCACAAACAGGCATACAAGGGTTACTGGGTGGAGGCGGAGAAGCCACAGCGCAATACACCACCACAGGGGATTTCAACACCCGTGAAGTGATGGCAGAAGCTCTAGGGGAACTGGTGCTTGCCCCTGTTGAATTCGCAGGCACTTATTATTCCATTGCCAAAGGCAGCAAGGGTGTAGCAGCCGACAGGCTCAAGGCCACCAATGAGCTGATAGACATTCTGCTTCAAAAACGACAACGGGCTTATAGCACAGGCAGTGCCGCCGACATACAGCAGGTCTCTGAAGAGCTGAATCAGTACATGGGTTTGCGGGATCAGTTGCAAGAGAAGGTCGGGCAATCAGACACAGAAACATTGCTGGAGTCTGAACGTACCATAACGCAAGCCATGGATGTATCGCATCAAAAGCTACTGAACACCCCCATAGAGAGCGAAGAGCGCAGCAAAATATCCGACCAGATGGTGAAGCTCAATGCCCGCCGGGAGCAGGTGCAGGAGATGCTCACCAGCCAACCCCGCACCATCACGGGTGAACAGCCAGCCATGAGCCGTGAGGATGCACTGAAAGAGCTTGAAGTCGAACGGCAGCAACGCAGGGATAAAACCCGGCAGGAAGAGGAGGAGCTTTACCGCCAGAAACAAAACCCCATGGCCGCAGCGGGCGAGGCAGAACAAAAAGCCGCACAGGAAGGAGCAGACGCACTCTCCCAACAGCTTGCAGCATCCGGCGCTTATGGTAACGCCCGCAGCATCAATGAAATGGCCGATGAAACAACAGACAGGGAGATGCAACAGCAGCTTGAAGATGAACTCACTCAACTGATGGAGCTTATCCCTACCGCCACAGGCGCAAGACGCATAGTACTGACAAAAAGGTTTAATGATTTAACAACAGGTTTGTTGAAAAGACCCACCTCACAACAACCTATTCCCGCAGAGTCAGAACCCGAAGCCGCACAGGAACCGTACCGTTCATTGCCCGACATACTCCGTAAGGGTCAGGAACGTATACAAGAAAGGCAGCAACAGGCACAGAACGCAGAGCAAGACAGAACCAGACAGGAGACAGAGCAAACCATCATTGACCTTGAAAAACACTTGATGGAAATACAGAGCCAACAAGACCAGGAATCACAAAGGCAGGCAGACTGGGACAGGGCAGAAATTCAAAGGCTACAGCAGGAACTACAGGCACAAACACCCACCAACCCTGCAATGACACAAGCCATGAGGCAGGCTGAAATTTCAGCAGCAGAGCAGCAAGCTGAATCTCAGAGAAAAGTCGAACGCTGGAATCAATACAGCCTTGCTGAACGTCAGCGTTACGCCCATGAATTGATTGATGAAGCCGTGCGTACAGGGCAAATCGGGTTACTCGGTGAACCCATAGCCCGAGCCTATGCTGAACGAGGCGATATTCCCCCCAATCTGGAATCAGTGGTGAGTCAGGCACAAGGTAGGGAGATTGAGCAAGGCTTCCAGTCTGAAATGGGGAAACGTACCGAAAATATAAGACAGGGCGAAGAGATCAACAGGCTAGAAGGCCATATTCAACAACAAGAACAAGTCGATCAAGCAAAGCAAAGCTGGACGGCCGCACAAGCGCAACCCGGAGCCATCCAACAGCAGCAGCCTGTATCTCTTACAGGTTTATTGAAGAGTGAGGCACAGCCTCAAAAACAAGATAAGCCCCCCCAACCAGAAACCAAAACAGAAGACAAAAACACTGTTTCACGTGTAACAGCACCCACTCAAAAACAACAAACAATCAGTCAGAAAGTGGATCAGATTATCAAAGATAACCAGATTCACGGATGGGAACAAAGTTACAACAAAGCATCTTACATCGCCGCAGCTTTACATGAAGAAAATCTAATACCAGAAGAGTTTGATGAATACTTGCAAACACAGATTGGGAATAACGATACCTTTCCCAATTTATTACAGGAGCTTATTAAGCATTTAAAGAATCCAGATTACCCACTCTCCACGGTACAAGATACCGAAACAACAAAACCAACAGAGCAACCCACACAGGTCTTAGGTTTATCAAACGAATCAGGCACCCATTTAGGTGAACCCTACAAACGCACGGTTGATATGGGCAAGGTTGCCCCCAGTGTAAAAAATGTGGCTCGTCTTTTTGTGGAGATGGAGCCGGGTGATCTGTTAATCACCCCACAGGGAGCCAAGTGGGTAGTAACGGAAGTCAGGGGAGGGAAAATCTATAGCAAGGAAGACCCTGAACACGGGGAAATGTCCACACACGTTAATGTGTTCGTTCATAAAGACAATAAGCGCAAACTCACTGAAGAGATACGCCAGTTAAAGCAGGGTAATAAAGCAGCCCCACCTACACCTACACCTACACCTACACCTACACCTACACCTACACCTGCACCTGCACAAAAACCAGAGCCTGAATCCTCGCCAGCAAGCGAGCCTGCAACCGAAAAAGAACCCATTGCAGTCTCAACCCTCACAGGCAACAAAGAAGCTATCACCCAAGAAGTGCAAGAAGGGCTGGCTAATGGTGTGCGCTACTCCACTCAATACGACACCTACTGGATAGAAGACCGCAGTAACCGCAAAGGTGCGGGTTGGGTGATGATGAGTAAATCCCATGATGGTGGTTTTCCAAGAAGCCTTGGTGGAGCAGGGCTCAGTGCCTGGTCACAGGGAGAAGCTGTTAACAGGGTGCTGGAAAATCTGGATTACGCTATTGAGCAGACGGTAGAGAGTGAACCAGCAAGCGCACCAGAGCCCCAAACATCAACCCCAGAACAAATCACAGAGAACTTTGAGCAACGTCTCAGGGAGATCGGCAAAGAGTGGATCAAAGACGAGCAACACCGATTCTACTTTAACGACATCATCAAAGAGCTGTCAGGCATGGATGTCACAATCCCTAGTGATGCAAAGCTCTGGTATGACAGAAACACAGAATTTTATGGCCATGAAAACCTTGATGATGGTGTGTTCGATGTTGCTGTCGAAAGGCTGGAAGCTCTCAGGGCTTCGTTAGAAGCCGAGCAGGAATCGGTAAGTCAGCCAGAGCCGCCCCCATCAGCACAACCGTATGGCGAGAATTTAACCCAACTCCTGCACACCACTAAAAAAGGAAAGCTGCTGAAAGGCTATTTGGATACCTCGCTTACCAAGGAGCAGGCCAACGTCATAGACCCCTTTGCTTTTCAGAAAAATGGTGGTTGGTTCCTGCGTGATTTCAGGGTGGATGAATACAACGAAAAGCTTGAGTCAGGTACAATAGAACCCGTACATCATCGGGAAAAAAAAACAGAGGGCATAACCCATGAAAGTACCGAAAGAACTGGTGAAAGAGCACTGGGAGGAGTACCAGCCGAGCAAGTACGCAACGTACGTGAAGGAGGGCAGGCTGGAGAAGGAAGCCGCGATAATACAGGCGAAAGTAGCGAACATGATCACCAAACTGACGGACGAGGAGTACGGTCTGAGCTGGGAGGAGGCGAGGAGCCAGGCGTACAAGGAGCTGATATACACACCGCCGGAGCAGTCAGTGATCGAGAAACAGGAAGCGGAGGACGAGGAGTACTTCAAGGAGATATACGGCTAGGAGAAGGCCGTGAAGGTGGCGTTAACACAGGAGCCGCCGACCACACCATCACAGAGCAGGATGATCTTGAAGGGTCATCCTTCAAACAGGTTGAAAAGTACAACCACAACATAGACGCGATAAAACTCCTTAAAGAGCTGGGAGATCGCCCCGCCACACAAGAGCAACAGAAGACACTGGCACGTTATGTGGGGTGGGGTGGGCTCAAGCAAGCCTTTTTCCGGGATGATGGCACAATTGCCAAGGGTTGGGAGAAACGCGCCGCAGGACTCAAAGAGCTATTAACCCCGGAAGAATACAACGCCGCCAAAGCTTCCATTCTTAATGCCCACTACACAACACCTTCTGTTGTGAATGCCATTTATGCTGGCCTTGAAAAGCTCGGCTTTACCCATGGGCGAGTACTGGAACCTTCCGTGGGAGTGGGTAATTTCTTCGGGATGATGCCCAAAGAGATGCGCTCAAAGTCCAACATGATCGGGGTAGAGCTGGATAACATCACAGGGGGAATTGCCAGAAAGCTGTATGGTGGGTCAGCTCGTATCACCGCCCCTATGGGGTTTCAGGATTTTGATATAGCACCAGATAGTTTTGATCTGGCTATAGGGAACCCGCCTTTCGGGGATGAGACCATCACCGACCTGAAAAACCGGGATATATCCGGTCTCCGTATCCACAACTACTTCTTTGCCAAAAGCATGAAAGCTCTTCGCCCTGGTGGGGTAATGGCGATGGTGGTGTCCAAAGGGTTTATGGATTCCAGCAAAAACCAGAAAGGCCGGGAGCAGATGTTCCGAGAGGCCAAGCTATTAGGTGCTTACCGTCTTCCCAATGAAGCCTTTAAAGCCAATGCGAACGCCGATGTCACCACGGATATTATCTTTCTGCAAAAACGACCAGAACCGCTTACCCCAGAGCAACTCACCCAAGAGACCACCAACACACAAGAAGCAAGGGAGCGAGGCCCAGACTACCGCAACAGGGCAGAGTTTACCGGCACAGACGGTAACACCATGAAGATCAACCAGTACTTTGTTGAAAACCCTGACAACTTACTGGGCGATATGATTATGAACAAAGGCCGGTTTGGTCCCAGTCTGGAACCTGCCATGACAGCCCGTGAAGGGTTTGACTGGAAAAGCGAACTCAACAGCAGGGTAGAAAAGCTGGAGGGGCACTACCAGCCAGAACACAATGTGATACCCAGTGCTGTGGTCGGCAAGGTGGAAACCTCAGCGGATATAGAGCGAGCCGACATAAACGGGCTTTATATTGCCAGCGATGGGCAGCTTTACCGCAGGTTATCCGACTTGGAAGGAAGCCCAAGGGGGGAGCTTGTTACGGGGTACGAAAATAATCAGGGGAAAACCATCACCTTCCGCCCCGGCGACTTAAAGAAACTGAAAGATGCTGTGCAACTGGCACGGACAGCCCGTGAACTGATTAACAAGCAAGTGCAGGAACTCACCGATGCCGCGCTTCAACCACTAAGGGATCAGCTCAACAGGGAGTACGCAGCGTTTGTTAAAAAATACAAAATGCTCAACAGACCCCATAACAAAAACCTGCTGAACAATGGTGATATCACCATAGCCCCTATGCTGATGGCTTTGGAAAACAACTATAAAAAAGAGAAAACCGTAGCAGGGAAAACGATTCGCAAAGAGAGCAGCAAAAAAGCCGATCTGTTCACCCAAAGAACACAGGAGCCCTGGAAAGAGGTAACAACAGCCAGTAGCCCGGAAGAGGCGCTTATTGTCTCACTGGCACAGACAGGCCGTGTCGATATGGATGTTATGGAGAAGCTCTACGGCAAGTCACGGCTTGAGATCGCTACAAAGCTCACCGGGCAGATATACGACGACCCACAATCAGGGTGGGTGACTAAGGATGAGTACCTCAGTGGTAACGTCAAGCTCAAGCTCAGGCAGGCCAAGGAAGCGGGCAAAGGGTACGAGGACAATGTAAAAGCACTGGAAGAGGTGCAGCCAGCCGATGTGCCCCCGCAAGATATTATGGTCTCCATGGGTGCCTCATGGCAGACCCCGGATGTTATCAACGATTTTTACGAACACTTAGGGGGAGAAAAGCCAGAATCCGCCTTTGTTCCAGAGCGTAATTTTTGGTCATTCAAAGCAAGCAAGACAGTTGATAAGGACAAGGCCCACAAATGGATGACAGGGGATATCGCCCTTAGGGACCTGTTCATCAAACTACTCAACAACAAACCTATCGCCATTTACAAAAGTGACCCTGTATCACAAACCCGCAGGCTTGATGTCACCGCCACAGATGCCGCACAAGCCAAAGCGAAAGAGATACAGGATGAATTCAGCCGTTGGTTATGGCAAGACCCACAACGCCGGGAGTCGATGGCCCGACGATACAACGACCTGATGAACACCAACCAGACCCGTCAATATGACGGGTCTTTTTTGAGCCTCCCAGGGAAAATCAGTGATGCCATTATCAAACTGAGGGAAACACAGATTAACGCCGTGTGGCGTATTCTACAGAGCCCGACAACCCTGTTAGATCATGTGGTGGGCGCAGGAAAAACCTTCACCATGGTTGCCGCCGCCATGGAGCTTAAACGGACAGGGCTCGCCAAGAAGCCCATGATTATTGTGCCCAACCACCTTGTCCCGCAATGGGCAGAAGACTTTGCACGGCTTTACCCCAATGCCCGCGTACTGGCTGCACGAAAAGAAGATTTCAATACACACAAGCGTAGGGAGATGCTCGCACGGATCGCCACAGGCAATTGGGATGCTGTCATCATTGCCCACAGCAGTTTCGGGAAAATGCCCAATGACCCGCAAATGGAGCAGGAGTTTGTTCAGGAGCAGCTTGAAGACCTGAACAAAGCCATAGAAGCCTTGCGAGAGACTGAGGGTAAAACCTCCCGCAGTGTGCGTGATGCAGAGAACCAGCGCACCAAGCTCAAAGAAAAACTAAAGGGCTTGCTGGATAACACCGGCAAAGATGTCGGCATGACCTGGAATGAAACAGGGGTTGATGCCCTGTTTGTGGATGAAGCCCACGAATTCAAGAACCTGCAATTTTACACCGGCATGGACAGGGTAAAAAACATTAACCCAAAAGGTGCAAAAAAAGCGCAGGATCTTTTCATAAAAATCAGGGGGCTGCTTCAGAAGACCAAAGGCAGAAACCTTGTGTTCGCCACAGGTACGCCCATCAGTAACTCCATGGGTGAGCTGTTCACCATGCAGCGATACCTTGCCTATGACCAGCTCAAGCAATCAGGCTTGAACCACTTCGACGCATGGGCAAGAACATTTGGCATGGTGGACACCCGGCAGGAGCGCAAAAGCAGCGGCAAGTTTGGCCCTGTCTCCCGTTTCAGTAAGTTTGTGAACCTGCCAGAACTGATGACCATGTACCGGCAGTTTGCCGACAATATTAATAATGATGATATTAAGGCCGCCCTGGAAAAAGAGGGCAAAGGCGTTCATATCCCGAAAATAAAAGGAGGGAAACCAACACCCGTTATTGCCCCGCGTTCTGTCTATCAGGAAGCGTACATGGGGTTGATAGAACACCGCTTCGCTAACATGCCGGAAGACCCACGGGAAGATAACCCGTTAAAGGCGACCAATGACGCCCGTAAAGCTGGGCTCGATATGCGAATGGTATTCCCTGACCTCCCTGATGTGAAAGAGAGCAAAATCAACCAGTCTGTCAGTAATATGATGGGGCTTTATCATAAGTGGTCGAAGGACAAAGGCACACAGCTTGTCTTCTGCGATCTTAGCACCCCCAAAAGCGCACAAGCCAAAGAGATAGCAGCGTTCCGCAAGCAGGTAGAAGAGGCCGCTAGGGATGATGACAGCGGCAGAAAGACCCGTGTAAAAAACATGGATGTCAGGGAGCTTTACAGTTACCTGGAAGAGTTGGCTGATGAGGGCAACGAGAAAGCTATTAGCCGACTGGAGAAGTTTACCCCTGATGACATTGAAGGGTGGTCCAGTAGCTTTGATGTGTATAACGACATCAAGCAAAAGCTCATGGCCGAAGGTGTGCCAGAGGATGAAATCGCCTTTATCCATAGCGCCAATACCGACCTTCAAAAAGAAGACCTGTTCGCAAAAGTGAACGCAGGGGAAGTGCGGTTTTTACTGGGCTCCACGGCAAAAATGGGCGCAGGCACCAATGTTCAGGAGCGTATGGTGGCCTTGCATCACCTTGACGCACCATGGCGACCCTCTGACCTTGAACAGCGGGAAGGGCGCATTATCCGGCAGGGTAATGAGCTGTTCAAACGTGACCCGGACAACTTTGAGGTAGAGATACTCCGCTACGCCACAGAGCAAACCTACGATGTGAATATGTGGCAGACACTGGAAGTCAAAGCCCGGTTTATTGAGCAGGTGCGCAATGGGGATACCAGCCAGCGTGCCGCCGATGATGTAGCGGGAGAATCCGCCTCAGCCGCAGAAATGAAAGCGGCGAGTTCCGGCGACCCGCGCATTATGGAACAGGTGGAGATCGTCGCCCGTCTCAGGTTCCTTGATAACCTGAAAACAACCTACAACCGAGACCGCACCGATGCCGTTATGGAGGTGCAAAGGGAGCAACAGCGAAAAGCCGCCCTGCCCAACATTATTGATGGCTACCAGGTTGACTTAAACCTTGTAGAACCCCAACAAAAAGGAAAGCCACAACTGAAAAAGCCCAATGGCACAGGGTTTAAGAAGATAAAGGATGCTGAAGAGTGGTTAAGGAAAGAGGTACAAAAACAGGCACTCGACACAGGTAGCCCATTATGGGAAGGAGATTCATTAGGCTTCTACCGGGGGCTGGAGGTTTACGCTGAACTCTACGAGTACCAAACCTTTGAAGGCACTGTACCGGGTATTCGGCTCTATCTGGCAGGGGAGCGAGACTACCAAATATTTAGAATGCCCCTTGAGGATGTGGCATGGGGTGGTCTGTTTACCCGCTTTAATAACGCCATCAATAGCATTCAATCGGAAATGTGGGAAGAAGAGCGCTACCTCAATTCCATCGATGCCACCATTGCCAAAGCCGAAAAAAGAGCCAACGAACCCTTTAAGTATGAAAAAGAGTATCAGGAGAAAATAGCCCGCAATCAGCAATTGATGGAAGAGTTAGGAGCCGAGCAGGAGCCCAACCCAGCCGCCAACAAACAACCGGAATACATTGTCCTTTCAAAGCTCTCAGAAGAGCACAGTGAAAAGGGTGCAGAAGCGGGTACCACAGGGGAGTGGCTGAATAACACAGCCCTTGCCAACCGTGCAGGCAAGCTTGCAGACAGCATCAAATACAGCAAACCGGGCAAGGAACAGGCTGCTGCTGTCAAGGCACTGAAGGAAGCCAAAAGTCAGGGTTTAAAGATTACTCTGAAAGATTTGAAAGTTGCCAGAGAGCAGATAGAGGAGCAGAGCCAGCCAAAAGCACCACCAAAGGCTTCTGCACCAGAAGTGGTAGCCCCACCAGAAACCCCGGTAGAGTTTACCTCAGGAAAGGATGCTGTCGATTATATGATGGAGACGCGGGGAGTCATCACTGCAAACAATGGCACACTTCGCATTGAGCCTTCGGGTCCAGGAAACTGGACAATAAAAATTAAAGAGAATCCGGAGACCAATCACTTTGATAGCGACAGTATAGTTTTTGATGATAAATTGCCTTTACTCTCACAGAGTAAATTCACGCGCATCGGCAATGAAATGGTGCTGCCATTCACGATTAATAAAGCTCACCAGCTTATCCCTTATCTTTATCGTAAACTGGACTTGCAGCCGGAGCTTCACGGGTTATCAAAACCAACCGTTTACAGCCGCACTAACAATGCACAAACCACTACTGGAATATCGGTTGATGCTGCAAAACAGGCTGCACGTCGGGCAATGGAGATACTGGGCGTTTCTGATGATACAGTAGAGTTACTTGTCGCCCCGAATGTGGAGAGTGTTTATGGACCCGATGAAGAGCCCTTCCAAGCAGCCCTCGTCACAAGAAGTGGAAGCGAACGACCTGTACTCCTCATTATCGCGTCCGGTCACGGCTCCCCAGCCGATATCGCAACGAGCGTCACCCACGAACTCATCGGACACATGGGACTTGCCCTCTTTCTTACGCCCCGAGAAAAACAACAACTCCTCAACAAAGTTAAGCTCTCACGAAAAGACCTCAAGCCTGCCTGGGATCATGTGGAGGAAAATTACAGCGATAGGCCAATGGATGAACAGGCGGAAGAAGTCATCGCCTACATTGCCGAAAACCCACCCCAATGGAACAACTCAAGATGGCGGGAAATCGTCAACTTCATAAAGGAGAAGTTGCAGGCATTAGGTTTATTGAAACAGCGTATCACCCGGAGCAAGATAGAAAACATTCTGTCGGCTATTGCTCAGTCTTATCATAACAAGGAAGAGCGCAATCGTTATTACTCTCTGGGTTACGCAGAAAATGAACAACACTTCGGTCCTGGAATAAAAACTGAAGAGCAGCACAACCAACCCCTGAAAACACTGAGTCTGCCGATTTATTTCCGCAAATCCGACAACTCAGCCAGCTTCAGTGCCAAACCGGGCAAAGACCAGCCCTCTCGCTTTTTCAACACACAGGGTTTAGCAGAATCAAGGGTGATAAAAGCGGCAACCCGCACCCGCGACAGCCTGATGGTTCCTATCCGTAAGGGGATGCTGGCCACACTGGGTTTACGGCAGATTGTGGATACCTACGCCCGTATCTTTGAACCACTGGCTGGGGAAACATGGAGTGTTAATGCAATCAGCAAGGGCAACCCCATCATGAACTACCAGAAGTTTGTGCAGGGTATGCAGTCACTGAAATCCAACAAGCTCAAAGATGCTGATGATGTTGATATTATCTGGGGAAAGCTCGCCAAAAAGAACAAGGCCGATTATGAAAACGTCATGGACATCATGCACCGCTCCACACTCTATGAAGTGTTTCCGGATCGCGCCGACTTTATGCCCCACGAAGATGAACGCCAGCTTATATTAGAAATCTCAGAAACCGCAGACCCTAAACAGCAAGCAGCACTGCGCAAACGGTTAATGTTTGAAAGGGAGCGAAAAGCAGAACACAGAAAGCTCCATGAAGCGTACAACGCACTTGGCAAAGACGCGCAGCAGGTTTATCTGCAAGTTGAAAAGTTCTATGGCGATATGTGGCAGGATCAGCAGAAAGCCCTTGAAGATAAGATTAAGCGCACCATTCAGGATGGCGACAGCCGCCGTGCATTCTTAAACCAGATCAAAGCCGCCTTCCATGAGGCAAGAGTCCGTGGGCCTTATTTCCCCCTGCAACGGTTTGGGCAATTCTTTGTTATAGCAGAGGATGAAAACGGGGAGCGTTACCGTTCCCAGCAGGAAACAGAAGCCAAAATGCACAGGGAAAAAGACACCCTGAGTCAAGAGGGTATGACAATACTTTCCTATGGTCTGATGCCCGATTTTACCAGTCGTAGACTGGAGGGAGTGAGTGAGTTTGCCGACCAGTTGCACATGAGCCTGTCAAGTGAAAAGTTCGCAGATGTCCCCACCGGCATAAGAGAGGAAATTCAGGATGAGGTTAATCAGCTCGCCTTGCAATTGATGCCCGATGTCTCAGCCGCCAAACACATGATTCGCCGTAAAGGGGTGAAGGGTTTCACCGACAACGCCCGCCGTGCTTTTGCCTACAACGCCATACACAGTTCAAACCGTCTTGCCCGTACCGTGTACGGGGATCAGATGACAACAGAGCTTGACCGTATACGGGAAGACATTGACGCAAAAACAGAAACACCCTGGATCAGCATGAAAGATCGCACCATAGCCGCGCAGGTGCTGAGTATTCTGGAGCGTCAGCATGAAACCATTATGAATCCGAAGGGGAGCCCTATTGCCGCCCGTATTACCAATCTGGCGTTTATCTGGTATCTCGGAGCCAGTGCCGGAGCAGGGCTTGTCAACCTCACTCAGACGCCTTTGGTTGGCATACCCCTAATGGGAGGGCGATTTGGCTACAGAAAGACCTCACAGGCCATCCTGAAGGCTGTTAAGGACTACACCATTCATGGGTACAACAAAGTCAGTTTACGCGAATCAGTTTTCACCCTGAGCAAAGCGAAAAAAGGCGTGACAGAAAACGAGCGCAAAATGATAGAGCAGCTCATAGACGACGGCACCATAGACACCACCCAAACCAGCACCCTTGCACAGATTTCTGACACAGACCTAAGGGCAGAAGCGCAGACCCAACAGGATGCTTGGGTGAAAGTGAACAGGTTGTTAGGCTTTGCCTTTCACAATGCCGAAACAGCGAACAGGGAAATCACCGCCCTTGCAACCTACCGTATGGCGATTGCAGAAGGGCACACCCACAAGAACGCTGTGAATGAAGCCCGCAAGATGGTTTTTGACAGTCACTTTGACTACTCAGGTGCAAACCGCCCACTGGTGATGAAAAACGACTGGATGAAGGTTTTTACCATCTTCAAACAATACAGCCAGAATATGACCTACACACTGGTGCGTAATTTTGTTGAAAGCCGCCCTTTCAGCAACCTGACAAAAGCGGAAAAAAAGAGGGCGAGGAAAGCCCTCTTCGGAATACTTGCCAGCCATTCACTGGCAGCAGGCACCATGGGACTCCCCCTTATCAGTTGGCTGGGTCCCGTGCTGGCAGCGGCTTTAGGGGATGATGACGATGAATTCAAAGACTGGGAAACCCTCTACCGAAATTGGCTTGCAGATATGTTCGGTCAAGAAACCGGACACGCACTTTCCAAGGGAATTGTTAATGGATTTACAGGTGTTGATCTCCATAGCCGGGTCTCCATCAATGAACTCTGGTTGCGTTCACCCAACTGGGATATGACAGCACGGGAAGAGAACCTTTATTACCTCACACAATTACTCGGCCCTGCCGCAGGAGCTGTGCTGAATGGTTTGGTAGGGGTAGAGCAGATCGCTAAGGGAGACTGGAAAGGTCTTGAAAAAATGTTCCCTAAATTTGTGGCGGATGGTCTGCGCACGTATCGCTACACCACAGAAGGCGCAACCGTTGGCAGGGGTGGGTATCAGGCTGTTGTTGAAGAGTTTACACCCATGGAGCTTGGGTTACAGGCGATTGGTTTAGCACCGGCAAGGTTGAGTGAGGCGTACCAGGCACGCACGGCTGTGAAGAATATTCAGGAACGGTTACTAAAAAAACGACAGGAGCTTACCACCAATTATACAAAGGCCATACGGGAAGGGGACTACCAAACCGCCAATGAAGCTTTGACCGATATTACCCAATTCAATGAACAAAACCCCACATTCCGTATCACTCCACAAGGGTTAAAGAACTCCCTGAAAATGCGTTACCGCTATGAAAACATGAGTGAAGCTGGAATTTACTTGCCACAAGCCCAGCAAGGTTTACTCAGGGAGGCGAGGTTTGCTCTTTGAGCGCGTCTTTTTTTGTTTGGTTTTGAGGGTGTTTTTCACAGATTTGGAAAACAAGTCAAGAGAACTTTCCACTAAATCAAGATCATTAGGGTTTGAAAGCGTATAAAGCAAAGTTAGGAGGCAGGAACGGACAAGTGGCGGCAAATCAGAGGAAATACCAGCAATTTCAAATTGACAGCCATATCCGTTGGGCGTTCTTTTTTCATCGACACCGATCAGCCAACCCGGATTACAGTAGAGCGCAGAGCAAAGTCGAACAATTTGAGCACGGGAAATTTTTCTGTCTCCGACTTTCCACTTGCTGAATGCGGACTCACTGATATGCACAATGTTTGCTAATTCTTTTTGTGTGTAGGGTGACTCCTCTACCAATTTTTGTAATCGTTCAAGGTCAACCGGGATTATTTGGTTATCATTTTTCTCTTCCGACAACTCCCCCCCCCCTCCCTAAAAGCAGATTAAAAGTCAAGTCTCAAGCTGTAGAATTTCCCTATGTTTTCACTTAAAACCATCAAGGGCACTTTCGCCCAGTAGCCTCTGTTGAGGACGTTTGTTGTGATTGGAAAAAATTTCATTGAAAAAGAATGGCTCAGTAGCATAGCAAGCCATAACCCCCTTATTCGGGTTAACCCCATTTCAACCGCCAGTGCATCACGGGAGCATTTAAAAGGTATTGCGGAAATATCGGAACGCATAGCGGGACTGCCACGCACAAAGGAAGCAGATATAGCCCTGGCCAATAATATTAAATTAGGAGAACAAGCCTTTCTGCATATAGAAACATTGCTGGAGACAGAGACCGAGGATCAGCCAGTGTGTGATGTAGCAAAACTGGATGAGGAAAAAAAAAGGGGGTAGGTGCCGGGTGTTTAGACAGGTCAATAAGGCAACCCCCTGAGTATTTATCTGACGACTATTGTATTCCTCAGGACACCCGACATTGCGGCTGTTCCTGTTAATACGGAAATGGCTCCCGCCCTTATTCTGGTGTCTAGCCAGTTCACAGGACGAGCGGGAGCCAGTTTGCCACGGTGAACAAACGTCTTCAAATGTATCAACCCTGCCGGAGTAACTAAGGACAAAAGTGGACTTTCCCTCAAACGTAAGGCTTTACAGGATGAGAAAAGGCTTAAACTAAGGATAAAAGTGGACAGTCACACATCAAAGAGATCCCAATCTTCACCATAAACAGCCTCTGCCTGCCTAAGAAACTCATTCCTTTCTTCTGTCTTCTGTTTATCAAACTCAGCTTGATCTCTGCTGTTTTCACTCACAGTTTTTATAAAGTAAGCCAAGGGTCGTTTGATCGTACTTCCGCTTTGCTTCTTAGTGGATACAGCCCTTGCGTAATCAGCGAGGGACTGTTGCACAATATCCCTCGGATATGTTGCCAAAAGGCCAATGACTGATGCATCTACATCTGGAAATGTCGATACAACATAAGACTTGATCTCTTCATCCAGTTCTGGATAGTTTGGGTCAAGTAAGTCTCCCTCAAGTGCACCCTCTCCATTATCTGAAAGGTGGTTCCATACAGGTTTATCTTGTATGTGAAAAATCAAAGTTATCACCTTTCTTCCCCTGCCTGTTTTCCCTGGCTGATAACTGCATATCAAGTCGGTACACTCACACACTTCTGAAATAGCCGGTTCCAGAAGTTTCTTTTTGAAGTCTTGCCAGACCTTATAAGAATTTTTGAAATCGAGCTTGGCTCGTAGATCGACTAGATCAATCTCTTTATCTGTGTGGCTACGCCGTACGTTTATCCAGTGATATTTTCTTAACCATTGGTATAAACGCATTGATGTGGCCTTTTTCAGTTTTCTGGTTTGGTTAACCAAAAACTGATTGAACCGCATATCCCTGGTAATCTCTGTCAAATAAGGGGCTGCTTTTGGGCTTATCGCAAAAAAAGCCTCATAAGCATTGTGTTTTTCGCCTTTTTTATAACGCTGTAGGGTTCCCTCAAAGACATTGATTGAACCTTTGTAAACGTATTCCTCATCTTCGCCATACAGCGAAACTGCCAGTTTTTGAACCTCTTCGCAGACATCAAAAAACGATTTATAAACATTCGACTTTTTTAACCCAATACCCATGTTAAGTAGTTCAGCAGCACTGAGTCGTATAACTTGCTCTTCTGCTGGTGAGTACGAGTCAACTCGGGCGAGTATTTCATAAAACAGTTTTTGACCAAGGTTTGACAGCGAATATTTTGCGGTTTCAAAGTCATGCCGCATCACCACTTTTCCTTCCGAACTGACACTGGTGTCAAGAAGGGGAAATGCGAGCTGCTGTTCATCTTCTTCCATGAGGAATTCTCCAATCTCCAACTAAGGAAAATATAAGCATCTTCTCTAGCTGGAGTCCACTTTTGTCCTTTATAAACCCCAGTTATTGAAGCCTAACAGGGACAAACAATGCGTTAACTAAGGATAAAAGTGGACTAACTAAGGACAGTAGTGGACTAACTAAGGACGATAGTGGACTCAACTAAGGACAAAAGTGGACAAAAAAGAGGGTTTTAAAGGATAAAAGTGGACAAAATTGGTTAATTTTTAATCGATTCTCCCTAAATAGAAATAAGAAAAAAAGAAATAAGTAATCCGACTAGAGAGAAGATGATTATGTTCATTGCTCAATTCCTCGCCAGACATAATCTCCCTTATCTTCTACCATTGCAGGCTCGTTGTCTTTGCAGGGGCAAATACGTCCGATAAGGTGCTCTGCCACAGGCTGCCAGAAGTTTCTGGTTATACCGTGGGGAACATGGTTGTCTTCATCGGCGTATTCCATACCGAACGCCTTGCAAGCAAAACGAGCCTTGTTTGAACGAAAAGCGGGCGCAATCCCGCTCCTTTAGGGGCGGGTCAAGCCCGATCAAGGCGTCAGCCTTGACAGAGCCTTAGAGGTTTTTACGTTTTTTTCAGAGGGTGGCGTTCTTTGTCCCTCAATGTATTCTTTCACTGTTTCCAGACTGGCACCGCCAACAGATACACAGCAATAGCTTGGACTCCAGAAATGCTTACCCCAAAGCATTGTTTTTATCCGAGACCAATACTCCCGGCGTAGGACATAAGATGACTTCCCTTTGAGCTTGCTTACCAAGTTAGATACTGCCAATTTTGGATGAACAATAACCATCAGGTGAACGTGGTCGTCTTCCCCGCCAAACTCTAATAATTCGCAATCCATCTGCAAACAGGTTTCCCGGTATATCTGCTCCAGCCTGTCCAGCATTTCTCCGGTAAAGACGTTCCTACGATATTTTGTAACAAATACTAGATGAACAGTGTTTTTAAATATACACGATCTACCAGTTCTCCACTCGTACATATAAACCTCATGCTTGACTACGGTTTGCTGTAACAGTAGCATGATGCTGTCGCTAAATTAAGGTGTATCATGCTTCAGGGCATCCGACTCAAAGCCAACCCAACAGATCAGCAAAGGCTGATTCTGTCTCAGTGGATGGGTTGTGCTCGGTTTATCTGGAATGCCAAATGTGACGAACACCGTTACTACAATACCTATGCCCGGAAGTTCAGCGCAAAACGAGCGCCAATAGATCAGAAAACCTCGCAATTCAAAAGTAAAGAACTCACTCCTTGGCTCTCTCAATGCCCAAGCCAAATAATCCGCAACTCTGCTGTCAACTGGTACAATACCTACTGGAAGCACATAGAGGGTTTGTGCGGGAAGCCAAAAAGAAAAGGTAAAACCGATAAGGGCAGCATCCACCTTACCAAAGAGCTTTTCAGGTTCGATGAGTGCGAAGACGGAGTTACCCGGCTATTTATCGGAAGCAAAACCAACAACATCGGCTATCTATCTTTCAAAACTCACAGGAATTTCAACAAACCAAATTCGCTCTATATCAGGAAGCAGGCCGGGACGTACTCTGTCTCCTTTTGTTACGAGGATGATTTAGAAAAGCAGCCTTCAGAGAAAGAGCATTTCAAGTGGCTGAAAGGCGCGTCAAAGGAATGGCTGGAAGATCATGTTATTGGTGTGGATCGTGGCGTAGCTATTCCAGTACATACAGGTTCTCACAACTACGATTTCACCGAGAATCAAAAGGCAAATAAAGAGAAGCGGGAACGCTATATAAAGCGTCTACAGAGACGTTTGGCAAAACAAAAGAAAGGCTCAAACCGTCGCCAGAAAACCAAATACAGAATTTCCAAGCAACATCAGAAAGTAGCCAATATTCGGCAAGACTTTTGTCACAAGACAAGCCGGAAAATGGTCGATAGCAAGGCTAAGGTTATTGTGTTCGAGGCACTGAATACCTCCGGCATGACAAAGAAACCAAAGGCCAAGCAAGACAATAGTGGTAAATTCTTACCGAACAAAGCCAAACAAAAAGCTGGACTCAATAAAGCCATTCTCAATGTAGGTTGGCACTGTCTGGAAACCTACACCCGCTATAAAGCCAACAAAGCAGGTAAGGCAGTCTTCAAGGTGCCTGCTCATCATACGAGTCAAGAGTGTGCGAAATGCGAATACACTCACCCGGATAACCGTAAGAAACAAGACTTGTTTGTTTGCGGTAACTGTGGACATGTTGACAACGCTGACAGAAACGCCAGCATCGTAATCAAGAAGCGAGCCATTAAGTTGTTTTTAGACTCTGGAACGGAGTTGCAGGGTAAGGGGATTCCCCTTCTCTGTACTGGACGTGGAGCCAGCCGTAAGCCGAGAAAAGCCAAGGCCTCTCTCGCAATTGGCAATGAAACGTCAAAAAAGAAGGGAAAGGTTGCTACTGAGGTAGCGACTTAGTACCGGAAGCTCGTTCCTTTAGGGACGAGTAGTTCACGAACACCTTTTCCCGTTTTTGCTGATGCTGATGTGGTATTCCGGCCCCTTCTCAAGATGAGGGTCAAATGGAGCTTCCACGGCAGAAATCACCATCAAGTTCTGTGATAGAAAGTACCAGACATCCGCCCCATAACCCATGTTGAAAGATGACGGCATACTCTCCCCCTGAGTCCATCCTTTTCCTTTTGGGGTTTTCGGTTTGATTACGGTGCTCATAAGGTTTTAATCTTCGTGATAAATACTACAAATCACCGTGCCAAGATGTCGGGTACCACTTCCTTCTGTGAGCATGGGGAATTTATCATTCAAGGCGATAAGGTAATGTTCACCGGCTGCTTCCTGAAGCTCACGGAACACAACACGACCATCAGCCAATAAAGTAAATACACGGCTTCCGCTTACCCGCTCTTTTTCTGGGTCGGCAATCACCAGGCATCCGGGAGGATAGCTGTGCGGCCCATTACACATCATATCGACAGATGTAATCTTAAAGGCATAAGCTTGGTCACTGCGCACAACACCATTGGCGAGAGACTGCCAGTGAATCACAGTAAACGACTCGTCATCTAGCCACTTGGGAATATCACTTAGTGAGAGTAGGGGAACACATAACCCTGAGGGGGGAACATGCTCTCCATTGACCAGAAGCTGTTCAACGGGAATGCAAAATGCGTTAGCAAGTCGTTTAAGTGCTTTGGCTGCCGGAGGGGTGGAACGTTTTACAATGGTGTTAATGTTAGGTTGACTATAACCTGTTCTATCAGCCAAATCATATTGGTTCCAGCCTCGTTCCTGCATAAGCTTTTCAATAATACTGCGCCAGTTTTGAGTCATCACGTATGGAGCCAATAAAAAGTCCGTTTTGAGTATGGGTGATGGTTTCATGTTCGCAAAAAAATAATTATTTTCTTGAAATATAATTGTTCTGGATTATTTTCTATTCATCTGTTTAATAAATAACCCTATTCCTATGACTTTCCTCGTTTTTCTTTCTCCATGAACAAATCTGAACGCGAAGCCCTGAGAGGGCTACCCTGGCTACCACGTATGCTCTATCACGAAAGCATTCGCCCGCGTATGGATTACGGGACGGGCTTTGTCGGGGTGAAAAAAGGCTGTGGCATTTCATGGTGGAGCTGCACAGAAGACTTGGAAGTCGAAGGAGCACCCGGCATACGCTATGATAGACCCTCTGTGGATCAGGTTCGACGAGCAGCCAAACAATTAAAAAAACACGGACTCATAGAATTCCACACAGAAAAGGGTAAGAAGAAACTTGTTTTTCAGTGTCTTTTAGCAACCACAGATAACTCCGTTCAGAAAAAAGCCGCCAGTAAGCCGCCAGCAAAAATCACCCCTCTTTTTAACGACCAAACCCCAGAGGCTGCAAGGGATTCAGAGAATCACGAAGTTGAAAGCCGACAGGCTAAAAACAGCAAAAGCCGCCATACATCCGATATCAGAATAACTATGATTGAATGTGTGAGTGACGCGCGCGCGCGAAGCTCGCCCGATTCTGAAAATTCTGACCACGTTGAGGATTATTCTGTCTGCAACGAAGGGGATTTTTCACCGCAGGAGTTCAAAACCCATGTGGGTGATTACCTGAGCTACTGCCGAACCCATCACTACAAACCCTCCCAGACGGGTTTAAAAAACCTGTTGGCAAGCCGTATATTTTACCGGGAACAACGCAGGAAAACCCAGTACACGCGGGAGTCACTCTACGACGCAAGACGCTCAAAACTCAACGCGATAGCCATACGTGAACTCAACATCGCTGATAATATCCATGATGAAAACATTGCCCGCAGGGCTGGTTTGTGGTGATGGTTATGGTCGCTTCGTGCAACACAGCTCTGACACCCGAGCAAACACCTGACCAGCTCGGGGCAGACAATCACCGCAGCCACCAGTACGGGAAGCAGGCACGCTGTTTACGCCTAAGCCGCGTACTCTCCAGCCCGGAGATCGTCAGGCAAACAGGCACACCAGAGGCGTATCAAGTTTGGGTGTGCGACCAACCCTGTGTAATAACCGGCTGCACAGGATGCAACGCACAGGGAAAAAACCATTTTTACTCGGTTAAGCAAAGCCTGCACAGTCATGACCCGCGGTACGTAGGTGTCTCCCTGTGTGAGTCTGCCCAACACTGCCTACAAGCCAATGGTCTCGTAGCGACCTTGCAGTTCTACAAACTGGCCACACAGGAACCGCAGGAATGCGCCCGTGCCTGGTTACAGTTGAAAGCGATGGAGTTACTGCACAGTTGGGTTTGGGAAACCCTGAAAATCAATCTGGGTTACAAGCACTGGTACGATGTCCCTCCGCAGGCTTTTGTCGGTTGGGCAAAGGCACACAACGTGGGTTATCTGGTTCCTCGGCATTATGTACAAATCCACTGAGCAAGCACTCTACAGAGCGTTCAATGTTGTGGAGATGTTTTATCAGTCGTCTCCTCTGGGTGATCTCTACAGGGCTCCTGACTGGGAATCACACCCAACCATGACGGAAGCCATGAACAAAACCGAACGCATAGAGCAGGACTGCCAGACCTACATGAGCTTGAAAAAGCAGTTAGCATCCAATGACTTCGCCATTTTGCAGGTCATTTACTGCCGTTCAATGGGAGTGGATGAATGGCGAGAAGTACTGGATCAGCTAACCCCCTGCATTCAGAATTTAACAGGGCGTATAAAATTCAACAGAGTGGTGTATGAGTACATCTGCATCAGCCATTTAACACAGAACAGAATGAAAGAAATTTACTTTAAAACCCGATCAATACGGCACAATAAACGCCTTGTATGTGGTGCGCTCAACACCCTCAGTGACAGGGCACACCGCATGGCGACAGACGTACTCTCCCAAAACAACACCACAAACGGTTAACCCATGGCCCTGAATCCAAAACTAACGCCAACCAGCCGCATCCTTCAATTTTTTGCGTACAACCATCTTCCAGAAGGCTTGCAACGCATCAGCCAGCCCGTGTGCGATCTCGCAGAAGAGATGGACGCGATCTTGCCCGACGGCCCCGAAAAGACCGCAGGCTACCGCAAACTGCTGGAAGCGAAAGATTGCTTTGTGCGGGCGAAGGTGGAAGAAGAGTTGAGTTAACTTTGCTCAATCTTTTTGTAGGTGGCTTTTAACCGCCAGAGCTTGTGACAGCGATTCACGCTCCCTTTCCGACTGGGATAAATCATGCTGGGCTTGCGAGAGCTGCTTTTGAGCCTCGATAAGCTGAGTCTGCACCTGGGGTAGTGTCACCGCTTGGGACTTCGCGCTTTCAAGTTCGTTTTTAAGTCGGGCAATGTCTTTCTCCTGACTTTCTTTTTCTGTTTGCAGCTTAACAGAAACGGTTTTTTGTTCAGCAATATCTCGCTGTATACGATCAAGCTGTTGTTTGTTTTGTTCATACTGAGTCTGTTCTATTTCCCGTTTTGCTTCTTCGATGGTCAGCAGTTTGACCTGTTCTCGCAGTGCTTTTGTTTCATGTTCAAATTTGTCTGCACTCTCTTTCGCGGCTTCAATCAGTGTATTGGCACGTTGTTCGGCTGCATTGATATTGCTTAAAGCATCATTTTTATCAGCTTCAGCTTTGCCTGTTCGTTCATGGGCCTTCTCTATTTTTTCCTGGGCTTGTCTGTTGGCTTGTTCGCTTTTGAGCTCGGCTTCTCCAACTCTACGAAGGCACTCAATTTCTTTTTCATTCAGTAGCTCAATCAGCTCTTCCATTTGCATTTTCTGACGCGTTATCACCTCGTGAAGTGCTGAGGTTTTACGGTCAACAACCAGTCTGATTTCGCTTGCCAGTAATTGCGCTATGTGGCTGCTACCCAGCTCATCAGCCATGAGTGCCACTTCGGTCTCTCGTTTTTCAAAGAAGTCCCTTAAAAAACCGGAAACTGTTTCCGTTTTTCCACCCGTTACGCTGATAACACCGCGTACTGTGGGTTTTACTCCCTGTGACAGCATTTCTGAGGCTGTTTTCTCAACTTGCTCGAAGGTTACGCTGGTTTTCTCTGACACAAATCCTTCCTTATAAATTGTTCGCTATTTCAGGAAATTTTATCAAAATAAAGGGAAACAGGAAACGCTTGTTTCCCATTTATATTGTTTCCCTGAAAGATAAATACCGGTAATATTAATTACCGGCATTAATTTTCAAGCTATTAATCCTTCTGTAGGTTCCTCGCTCGCATCCACTGCATCCCCTAGATAGTGCTCGGTCATCACTGTGTTAAAGTGTCTGGCATGTTTCTGGATGGATCGTAGTGACTTCCCCTGCTCCAACGCCGACACCATCATTCCTCGCCGCAAGCTATGGCCTGAATAAAACGCCGGATCATACCCTGCCAATTCGCAATAGTGCTTCACTATGCTGGCCGCTGTGCGCCCTTGTATGGGGCTGTCCTGCACAGCGTTTCTCCCAAGTATGCGACGGAAAACAAACCCTGAACTCACCCCGGAGGCACTCTTCCAGGCTTCCAGTGTTTTAAGGGGGCAATAGTCCCCATTGGCGCTTGCACAGACAGAGACAGACTGCCCTTGTCCAAGGGTGTCTGTTTTTGAGTGCTGAAGAGTGATCTTCAATTTCTTGCCATCGTGCGAGATATGAATATCCCGAAAGGCTAACTGTGCAACTTCAGAACGCCGGAAGGCTCCGTAAAAGCCGAACAGTAGCAATGTTCTATTACGCAGGCCGTGTAGGGTGTCTGCTGGGCAGTGGTCAACAATTGCCTTGAGGTCAGCAGCCCGCAGAGGCTCTTTCTGAATAGATTTATTGCCCAGCCCTTTATTACTGCGCACCCGTTTTACTTTTCTGATAATGCGAATCAGGATCGGGTGGTTCACAGGGTTCTCTTCATCGGCAATATCATGGATGGTGTGCAGCCAGCGCACGGCTGAGAGCCGTTGGCGGATCGTATTCGCTGTTAGCTCTTGTAGGGTCATCGCTTCCAGCCATTCCAGCACCACAGAAGCAGGTAAAGGGAGATCATCATGGTAGCTGTGGTCGGCAAGGAAGCGGCTGAAGTAGCGCAGGTTGTAGCGGTACTGTTTGTAGGTACTTGGGAGGATGGTAGTCAGGTCGCAAAAATCGAACCCGTTTTTCAGGGTGGGCACATGGCGCAGGAGGTTAGCTGGCATAGTCTGGACTGCTTAGAATGTAGTGATTTAGGTGTTCGAGGAGGGAATAGCTATAAAAAAGCCACAGTATAGACGGCAGATTTATTATATCTCCCGGAGTACCTAACCCTCCCTAATGAAGATTGTTAGATGACTCTCAATGGTCTCTTATATGCCCTAATGATAACTCTGTGAATCACCTATAAAGCAGTAAAGAATGTTCTGTGAAGCTTCACAAAGTACAAAAAGAAACTATAAAGAGGTTTCACAGAATACATATTACGGATTGACACGGTACACCTAGGGTTATTAAGCTGTACGGTGTGAGTTATAGAAAGTGACTCACTCCAGACAATGAGTGTCAGACAAACAGACGGGAAAAAAGAATGGCAAACCGTAAAACAGAGACGATCCTGGTCGGTGCGGATATAGGCTACAAAGATACGAAGCTGGTTTGGCTGGATAAGGGCGAGCTGAAGAGTGTCGTCATACCGAGTATGGCTGCTGCTGATACCCCCATGATTGACACCGAAGGGGCACAGCAGGGAGCCTACCGTATTAATGGAACTGTCTGGACTGTTGGCGCAGAAGGACAATCCACTCAATACGATGCTTTTCCATTTTCAGATCAGGCGAGAGCGTTATTTCACCACACACTGAAGCAGGCAGGGTTTAACGGAGCACACATCAAAGCGGCATCCTGCATCCCCATGAGCAAAGAGTATAAATTGGATGGCACGCTGGATAAAGGCAATATCAAAAGCAAGCGGGATAATATCAGTGGTATTTGTGAATGGTTGCCGTCCGGCAGTGTGAATGTAGAGGCCGGTGGTGTACTGGCAGAAGGTCTCGCAGCCTGGATAGATTACCTGGTTGGCTTCGACGGACAAACCCGCAGCATAAACACATACGGTGTCGTGCTTGATATTGGTGGTAACACGCTGGACATTTCAACATGCCGGGGAACAACCCTTGACCTGTCCCGTTCCGACAGCGTTTACAACTGTGGTGTCTACCGCGCCATTGCAGACCTTCGCAAACATTTGGCAGTCAAGTTCCCAGACCTCTCTTTTTCCCAAAGCGCACTGAGCACAGCGATTCAAGCCCGTAAAATCGTGATCTTTGGTGAATCACACGACATTAGCCGTGAAGTAGATTCTGCCCTTGAGCGCACAGCAGAGTTTATCAAAACACAAATCGACACCAAGGTCGGCTCACTGCATGAGTTTGGCACCATCCTTTGTGCAGGTGGGGGCGCTCCTCTGTTCTTCCCTTATCTGCAGGTGCATTTCCCTAACATTGAAATGCCAAAACGCCCGAACCTTTCCAACGCTTTAGGGTGCTTGAAAAAACTGATGGTGGCAGAAGGCGTTAAGTTGGCAACAAACCCAGCAGAGAGCGAGTCAGCCACAGCAACCATTCAAACCAAAAAGGCCAAGGAAGAGATCGCCGATTAACACCCAGGCGACACGGAGCGAACTTTCCCGGAGAGACAGATGACGAATACACAACACGAAGCCATACGCGCAGAAGCCAGAAAACGTAAAAAGCAGTCCGATTCCAACCGAACCTACATGCGCGTCGGTGTTACCCGTGGCCTGCATTCACCAGAGCATCCTGTGTCTCAGTTAGTCGCTGAATACGAGAGCATTCCGAATAAACAAAAAAGTGCCTGGCTGATGGACCTCCTGTTGGTTGGGTGGGAGTTCCACCGCTACGGCATGTCGGAAGCACTGGCAGGAATGGTGCGTGACCGCTCAATAGAAAACGCAGGGGGCATTATGCAGGTAGCAGAAAAGCTCCACGCCCTAAGGGGTGGCACCTTGCCAAAACAAGAACAAGCACCCGAACACACACAAACCGCTCCTCCTCAACAGACTGTGAATAACGATGAGGAAGACGACGATGAACCTGTACGGCAGGAACAGGCGGTAAGCCCAGCCCCACCTTCGTTGTTGTCATCCATGGATGATGATAAGGATATGGGGTTTTGAGGTTGCATATTGGTCAGGCGTTCCGCTGACCAATAAGGGGTGGATGCGCCCGACTAACGTCAGGGGAAGCGGCGTTGATCATCATGTGTCATGACACGAGATTTATTTCTCCAAAACTTGACAAACTCTGCCACTTTTCTATTTTTTTTGTATGCTCGCCGTAGGTGGGTTTGAACAGAGAAACACGCAAGATAGCTTTCCCTCCCCCAAAAACCAGCAAAAAACCCAGAGTTCTCGCCAATGGATAATATTGTTCCCCTCGTTAAAGGTGAGGTGGATCGAGCTGTTGTCGCACGTCTTGAAATGTTATTGAAAGAAGCCAGGAAGGGGAGTCTCTTCCATATTGCATTTGTTGGCCTATGCAACGATGGTCGTATTATTGAGTGTGTGACGCTGGGAGAATCCATTTATGAAACGCTTGGAATTGTGCATGTATTGGCAGATCGCGTCAGTGGGTTAATAAGGGAGGATTACGAAAATGAGCATAGGGAATAGCGCCAAGTGCTTGACATTGAGAAAGTGCTTTCCTGTTCAGCTTTACACCGATTTTCCACAGGGGTATCCACATAAATTGTGAATAAATCAGGATAACAATGTCTTCAAAAAGCAGCCGCACAATAGACTGGCGAAGCCTGTGTTATGGCGTCGATAAGTACATGGATGCCCCGGAGCCCGCTTACCTTTTCCCCGGCCATACTTTTTACCAACCGATGAAACGCAACAGGTCTCACAATGGCCAGAGCAACAAAAAAGAAAGCCGGTAGAAAACCTATTCAGGTTACTCCTGCATTGTGCAGAAAGGCCGAAAGGCTCGCAGCAGGTGGTAGAACGGAAAAGCAGGTAGCCGTTAGCTTGGGGTTTAGTCAGGAAACACTCATTCAGAAAAAAAAACAATTTGCTGAATTCTCTGAAGCTATAAAGAAAGGGCAGGCCAAAGCCATTGTGGAAGTTGAAAACGCATTGTTCGTCAATGCAACAGAGAATGAGCAAGTCGTCGCACAGATATTCTTTTTGAAAAACCGCAATCCTGATTATTGGAAAGACAAACAAGAAGTTGAACACAGTGGTGAAGGTTTGGGTGATTTGATTAAGGCCGCCAGAGAACGTGTCACACGCGCTCCTTCAGAATCCTGAAGAAAGGCAGCTTGCTTTAGACATTGCTCGGTATTATCACAACCCCCTCGGCTATGTGCTCTATTCATTCCCTTGGGGAGAACCGGGTAGCGAACTTGCCAGCGAAACGGGCCCGGATGAGTGGCAAACAGCGCAACTTAAACGGGTAGGCGATGCGTTCACCCAGAACCCGGAAGCCACAATACGGGAAGCAATAGCATCAGGGCATGGTATCGGCAAAGGTGCAGAGTCAGCCTGGTTGTGTTTGTGGGCAATGAGCACACGACCCGATCTCTCCGGTGTGATTACCGCCAATACTAAAAACCAGTTAGACACAAAAACATGGCGGGAGCTGGCGAAGTGGCACAAGTTAGCCATTAATCATCATTGGTTTAAGTGGACGGCTACGCGCTTCTATGCTGTTGAATCCCCGGAAGACTGGTTCATAGCGTCAGTCCCCTGGAGCGAACACCACAGTGAAGCCTTTGCTGGTCTCCACGAAAAGCATGTCCTGATTATTTATGACGAAGCCAGTGCAATCCCTGATGTGATTTGGGATGTCTCCGAAGGTGCGATGACAACGAACAGGGCAATGTGGTTCTGTTTTGGCAACCCAACCCGCAATACAGGCCGCTTTCGTGAGTGCTTTGGTAAGTTTTCAGGCTTGTGGACTCATCACCAGATTGATAGCCGTACCTGTAAGCGCACCGAAAACAAAGAACAAATTGAGCAGTGGAAGAACATCTACGGGGAAGATTCCGACTTTTTCAGGGTGAAGGTCAAAGGGGAGTTTCCCCGTGCAGGCAGTACACAGTTTATTCCCTCTGGTGATGTTGAATCTGCCAGAAAGCGAAACATCCTTCAGTCTGTTTATTTCCATATGCCCATCATCATGGGTGTTGATGTGGCCCGCTACGGTGATGACCAGTCAGTGATTTGTGTCAGGCAAGGGCGCAAGGTGTTGGAACAGTACAAATACCGTGAACTAAACACTATACAAATGGCGTCACGGGTGATTGAGAAGATGCGCCACCACAGCCCCCAAGCCACATTCATTGATGTAGGGAACACGGGTGGAGGTGTGATCGACTACATCACAGAATTGGGGTATCACGTTGTCGAAGCCAATGCTGCAAACACAGCCGATGATAAGGTCACGTATCTCAACAAACGCGCAGAGATGTGGGGCCGTATGCGCGAATGGCTAACCGGCGAGGTTGATATTCCTGATGACCCCGAGCTAGCCGATGAGTTGTGTGGTTTAGAGTACGGTTACACCGCACTGAAATTTCAGATTCAGCTTGAGAAGAAAGAAGATATGAAGTCACGGGGGCTCAACAGCCCAGACTGCGCCGATGCCCTTGGTTTCACCTTCTTTGAGCACGTTTCCCCAGGTGATGCCCATAACGAGATGATAATGCCCGATGACATTGAGCTGGAAGAGGGTTATGGGTATGGATAGCATGTCCTTCCTCATAACAGACCCAACAGACCAGCAAACAGCCATAAGGGAATCATACATTGCTCATGCAATGGGAAACGCCCTCAAACGTGCTTACCCCGGCAGGGATTGGGTTATCAAAATTGATATTGAAACAGGTGTGGCCTCTGTTCACTGCCCCCATATCTCTATGGCGTATGGAGCGGTTATCTACCTCGATACACCTTTGCATATCATTCAGAAGAAAGCTGTCCATTTTGGTGGTCAACTGCTGGAGAGGTTCTGTTTGTCACGTTGCATAGTCAAAGACGGTGACGCAGAGAACCTACCCCGTACAGCTCTCGGTTTTGTTCAACGTGTGAAAGAGGGTGGTTTCTAATGCCACAAGCAGCGATTGCCAATATTGATTTTTCAACATGGAAAGCAGAAGCCATTAGCTTGCTAGAGGAGTTGCCAAGTTGGTCTGAAAAGGCTGTTGAAAGTATCGACTGGAAAGCTTGGGAAGATTACTTCATGGCAGGTTTAACACCAAGCGAAGCGATTGAGGAAGAAGTGTATTCCGCAGGTGCTGATTAACCCTCATCATGCTCGAACAACGCCACGACAGCCGCAACCCTGACCCCGCAATAACGGGAACCGATCAGGCAACCCTGAGTGATACAGAGAACCCCTGGCTTAAAAAAGCCGCTGATGCTTACATCACCAGTACAGACTACTGCCGTACTAATGTGTGGCGGCAGTGGCGAAAGAACCTTTGTCATTTTCAGAACAAGCATGATTACGCCAGTCGGTTTTCCCAAAAGGGTTATGTGGGTCGATCCAAATCATTCCGGCCAAAAACCCGTGCCAGTATCCGCAATGCTGAATCATCCTTTGCCCGTGCTCTTTTCTCGAATCAGGATCTCGTCAATGTAACAGCCGGTGATAATGGCAGTGATGAACAGCGAGCCTCAGCCGCGATTGTGAAAGAGATTTTGCAATACCGCCTCACTAAAAAGCTCGACTGGTTTCTAACGGCTATGGGAGCCTATCAAGACAGCCATAACTACGGGCTCTGTATCTCAAAGCAGTACTGGGATTATGAAACCCATGAGGAGCACAGTGAACAGCCTTTGGTAATGGAGGGTATGCAGGTGCTTGATGAGCAGGGCGAGCCACTCTCAGAACAACAAGTTGAAAACCGGGTTGATGTTGACGATTTACGCATAGATTTACTCGCCCCTGAAAACTTCCGTTTCAGCCCTATGTCGGATTGGCGCGACCCTGTGAAAACCAGCCCCTATCTTATTGAGTTAATACCCATGTATGCCGGGGAAGTGTTGGAGCGCATGGGGCAAATAGACGACAAAACAGGCCAACCACAATGGAAGCCCTATAGCCTGGAACAAATTGTTGCTACAGATTCCGATGAGTTTAATGAAGTGCGCAGGGCACGGGAAGGTTATAACCGTGTGGACCCCGCAGACCAGTTTGAAGGCACGGACTTTTCAACGGTTTGGGTGCATCACAACATCATTCGCCACAAGGGGGAAGACTGGTTTTATCTGACCCTGGGCACACGACTACTTCTTACAGACCCTCGCCCCCTCGATGAGGTGTACCCACACGGAAGGCCATATGTGATTGGTTATTCCGTAATAGAGGCTCATAAGAACTTTCCCGCAGGTGTCAATGAGCTGGCTGCACCCTTGCAGCAGGAGCTGAACGAAATCACGAATCAAAGGATTGATAATGTCAGGTTGGTACTGAACAAGCGTTACTACGTCAAGCGGGGGCAACAAGTCGATTTAGAAGCACTCAAGCGCAATATTCCCGGCTCCGGTGTGTTGATGTCCGATGTAAACGCTGTCAAAAGCATTGATACCAACGATGTCACATCCAGCAGCTACGCAGAGCAAGACAGACTCAATGTAGAGATGGATGAACTGGTCGGTAATTTCAGTCAGGGCTCTGTGCAGTCAAACCGCAAGCTGAATGAAACAGTGGGTGGTATGAACATTCTGACAGACAGCGCGACTGGTGTGCAGGAGTACACCATCAGAACCTTTATAGAGAGCTGGGTAGAACCTGTTCTTAGACAATGCATCAAGCTAATTCAGCTCTATGAAACGGATATGACAGTGGTTGCCCTGTGTGCCAAAAACGCACAACTGTTTCAAAAGTTTGGTGTAAAAGAAGTCACCGACACCATGCTCGCCCACAGTATGACAACAACCGTTAATGTCGGGATGGGCAATACAGACCCTTCTAAGAGGGTGAATAAACTCATGTTGGGCATTAACACCGCAGCCAATTTACCGGGAGCCGCTCAAAGGCTCGATACGGATCAGGTAATTAATGAACTGTTTGCAAACCTTGGCTATCAGGATGGTGAACGGTTCTTCAAACCGGAAGAGGAGATGGGCGACCAGCCCCCACCCCCTGACCCGAAGATGGAAGAGATAAAAGCCCGTATTCAGATCGCACAACAGGAAGGCCAGATACGGATGCAGCAAATCAAGCAGGAGATGCAGCTCGCACAGGCAAGGCTCCAGAGTGACAGGGAGGTTGCCATGATGAAGTTAGCACTGGAGAAAGACCTGAAGCTTTCAGACCTGCAAAGCAAATTAGGTATTCAGCAACAGCAGTTTGACCAACGGGAACGGCAAATACAAACAACCCGTGATGTTGCAGCCCTTCGGGAAAAAAACAGAATGATTGATATTGACTGGAAAAACCGATTCGCAGAAATGAAGTACGGCGACCAGCAAGCGCCCCTCAACCAATGATAGAAAACCCTCAAAAATGGACCCAACGGTTGAAAAATAGACTCAAAGAGAGCCGCTACTTATGGCCCTATTGGGCAGGGTGTCTGGCTGCATGGGTGCTGATACTTATTGTTGCCATTTTTCTTCTCGCAGGCTGTTCCCCCATTCTGGCTACCGGGTTAAAACCTGACGCTATGCGTACAGCACTGGATGAATGCGATCAGAACAATTTGAATGTTTTGCTCTACCAAAGGCCAGACGGCAGCGTGTTTGCTCTTCGTTGTGTTCCAAAAGAGGAAGAAGTCTACAAAGTCGTCACGGTTAGACCTCGTGTGCCCATGCGAGCAATCCGCCCCTTTCTGGAAAAAGAATTTATGGTGAAGATTGAAGATGGAGATTGAAGGTGAACAGCCCTGACACACCCAAAACAGGAGGCTTTGAAGAGTTTATAACATTCCGCAGTGAAGACGAACGGGCACTGTTCACCGAAGCCCGTTTAGGTCAGGAGGCTATCAACTTTCTTTCCAGCCCTTTGGGGCGTTTATTACAAGGTAGGGCAGAAGCCGAGCGTCAGGAAGTGGCAGAACAATTATTGGAAACAGATTGCAGTGACGCCGGGTTAATTCGTGACCTGCAATGTAAAGCGCAGGTAGCAGGCAATTTTATACGCTGGATTGGTGAGGCTATCCAGAACGGAAACAACGCCGAACAGCAACTGGAAACTCTCGCAGAGGATGATGAATAATGCCAACTCCAGAAGAACCTGAAGCCATCCAGCCGGACGTTTCAGGCGAACAGGAGAATACAGACTCTTCAACCACATCCCAACCAGAGGAACAACCAAGAGAACAAGAGCAGCCCACACTTTCACCCCGCGAACAAGCTATGAGCCGTATTGTTGAAAGGCGGGAACAGGAGCAGTCTGAAGAGGCACAGGTTATTCCTGTTGAAGCCACCGATGCAGACCAGACCCAAGCCAATCCACAAACATTACGGGTGAAGGTGGATGGTGTTGAGCAAGATGTTCCTATGGAAAGGGTCAAAGCCGTACTGCAAAAGAACATGGCGGCTGACCAAAGGCTGGAGGACGCATCATTCAAACAGCAAAATCTGGTGCAGTGGGAACAGCAGTTGTTAGCCCGCGAACAGGCACTGAAAAATACCGCACCACAAGGCGAACCAGCAGGAGAACCTCCCCAAGAAAAACTCAAAGAACAGATTCAAACGGCAGTTGATAAACTGTACGACGGTGATACCGATGATGCTGTGGAAGCACTGACAGGAGTCTTTCAGGAGCGGAGGCCAACTCCCACTCTTGATCCGAACCAGATCAGTGAACAGGCTACACAGAATGTCATGCAGGCATTAAGGCAGCAGGATTGGGACAGGGAAGTACAAACCAGTAAAGCTCAGTTTGAGAGTGAGTATGGAGAACTCGCTACTAACCCTGAGCTTCACGACATGGCAGACAAAAAAACCATCACATTAATGCAGCAGCACCCCAACTGGACGCCTACCCAAGTCATCATGGAGGCTGGGCGGCAAACACAGGAATGGGTGAATAGCATCAGAGGTGAAAAGGGTACGCACCAAACACGGTTGCAGCGCAAAACCAACCTACAAGGCTTGCCAAAATCACAAGGCAGTGTCGCGTATCAGCCACCGGAACCCAAACAGGGGCCAACAAAACCGGCTGATGTGATTCGTGAAATGCGACACGCCAGAGGGCAGGCATAGAACAGTATTCATATGAGGTAAACAGCTATGGCCGGTCAAGTCTGGGAGACCAACACTCTCGGGGGCTACATGGGTTCCCCGTTGCTCTCCAATAAACTCCGTGTGGCAGTACAGCCGCTTACACGTTTTCGCCAATTCTGTGATATTAAAGAAGCACTGGGTTATCACAAAGGTGATAAGTTTCACTGGAACGTCTATTCCGATGTAGAAACCCAGGGAGGTGCGCTTGTAGAAAGTGCCGCCATGCCTGAAACAAACTTCACCATCACCCAGGGCACACTGACGGTGACAGAATTCGGGAACAGCCTTCCCTACACAGGCAAGTTAGACGACCTGAGTGTGCACCCTGTTACAGAAATTATTCATAAGGTTTTACGGTTTGATACCCGTAAGACTATGGATATTGAAGCCTACAACGAATTCAACAAAACAGTCCTGCAAGCGGTCGGTGAAGCTAACGGCGCTATTAACCTGAGTGAGAATGGCACCCCTGCTGCACAGAATGACCAAGCTCTGACGACAGACCATGTGAAAGGTATTGCCGACATCATGGAAGAGCGGAACATTCCAACCTATGACGGTGAAAACTACATCTCTGTTGCTCGCCCTCTCACCCTCAGAACATTTAAGAATGAGCTGGAAGACCTTCGTATGTACACACCAGAAGGTTATCAGCAAATTATGAATGGGGAGAAAGGCCGGTATGAAGGTATACGGTTTGTTCAGCAAACCAACATTGCTACAGAAGGGTGGGGCAATGACAAAAGCGATGCAGCATTCTTCTTTGGCAGTGATACCGTGGCAGAAGCGATCACAGTACCGGAAGAGATACGCGGCAAACTCCCCGGCGATTATGGTCGGAGCCGTGGCATAGCCTGGTACGGGTTGATGGGGCACGGACTAAGCCACACAGGGCGCAATGCAGCCAATCAACCAGATAGCACGCAGGCTAAACAAGTGCGTATCATCAAGTGGGCATCTGATGAAGGGCCGTCAGCAATGACGGCAACCTCACAACCTCCCAGAAAAAAGGCATCCTGACATGAAAGATTCCAGAGGCAAAAACCCGGCAAAGGGCACAGTCCCCATGGGGCTGAATGAGCGTAGCCAGTTTGACAGCAAAACAGCAAAACCGGCGGAAACCAGCAACCAGCGCCCCAAGAAAGAGAGCATAGCTACAGGGGGTAAGCAGGGGTTTTGAAGTCGATTTTAAGGTGCGGCAACCCTGAATCTGTCGCCGTTAACCGGCAGATAGAATTCAGGATGAATGCACGAGTGAAATCATGCTAAATCTCAGTTTAATGAACCCTGTTTCGTTGGATAGTGGTCAGCTTTGGACGCCCAACTATAACGGGATAAATTCTTACCTCAAAATCCCTGACTGGCATCCAAATCTCGATGGCAATGGCGAACACCACTGGGCATTTGAGGCTATATGTCAAAACCGCGACCCTACCGCTATCGAATACATCTATGATGGTAGAAATGAAGACAATTTATTTAATGATGGATATTTTATACATACAAGCACTGGAAAACTTGATTCACCATTCGCCTCAACCTTTGTTAATGGCGTGGCAGAAACACATGTTACTGACGCTCTTCCCCATACCATAAAAGCTGAACACACAACAAAAAATCATGCTCAAGCTCTCCGTTTCATCGGCATAAGAAACTCTTTCAATTACCCTTACGCCGGTCAAATACACTCAATACATATAATGGATTTTAATGATCCTTCAAACTCACGATTCTATGAATCCATTATTCGCTCTAAGGAAATGCCCACTTCAAACTTCATACTGAACGAACTTGATGGGTCGAACAGTTTAGCTATCAAAGATACGTCAGACTGGGTTGATGAAGGTGGGGGCTGGTACAGAAGCACATATGATGGAGACACTGGTTCATCGTTATCGAGGATAACTTTTGCCGGAGAGCTTGGGCACGAAAATGTTCAGTACTTAATAGAGTTTGAGTCTATATCTGGTAGTAAGAGTCTGGGTTTTGTGTCAGGTGAAGGAGGTGGGTTTGTACATATGAAAGATGGTGTAAACCTAGTCAGTGTGGGGACAACTTCAGATGCTATTTGGCTACGCTCTACCAACGGTCAACATGACTATCGGATTCGCATAGTGAGTGTGAAGCAAGACGGGACTGATGGCCAACTCATAAACTTCGGCACAGAACAACCTTGGGTAGCACTCATCCGATGAAAGAAACAACATACACCGTTTTTGATTCCACCTCCGCAACACCCACCATTGATTCGACCATTCCCGAGTACTTTCTTCCCCCGCACAACCCCAGAAGAAACCTCGCTGGAACACGGGCGATTGCAACCGGTCGGTTTGAAGATGCACCTGATGCTCAATTACTAACACAGACGGAAGCGGAACAACTCATGTCCAGCCAAGAATGGACAATGCCAGAGCCAGAACCAACTGGGAGTAACCCATGAAAGCCGGAACTGTTCATTTGCCTGTATTTAGCCCCACACGGTTCGTTCAGGGAACAACCACCGATGTTAGCCATGGGTCTATCTGGTGCGTATCAGACGATACAACTTATCAGTATGACAGCATGAGCCAACCTGTTCCCGTGAAAGCCGGTATGGTTCGTGGTGTACCAAACGGTGCTTCATCTATCACATTTTCTGATGCAGTGACGATTGAAATCCAAGAGTAAAAAGGTAGATATTTTGAAGGTAACGGGTGAAAGTGCTTGTGTTAGCCCAGCCAATTACGATGTTGAGATAGGGACAAAGGTTGCAAGGGATAATGCAAGAAACAAAATCTGGATGCTGGAAGGTTATCTTTTAAAAAACAATATTCATGAAGGGTTATACACCGAAACCCCATGAATGATCGCACACAACACCGACAACTCTACAAAAAAATCCCAATTATTCGGTGTGGTGGATACACCCATGCTGACATGCCCCCACGGATGCAAGCCGAAGACGTTGTTATCAGAGAAAGCAGGGGAATCGTTGAGTGAGGATTACATCAAGCTGATGCTTTAATGTTATGTAATACGTATTATGAAATATAACATTATATTTATGGTTTTTTGTTTTTACTATTTTTGAAATTCAAGACCAATAACCTCATTTATCGGGCTGGTCGCCCAAAATCCTCCGCCATAGCCTTATGGTGTGTATCAAAGCCAATCGCAGCCACACACTGAATAACGATTCATTTTTCCAGTCAGACCACACAAACCGTGCAGCATTTTTATTTGTTTATGGATAATCGCAAGGAATCATGTGATTAATTTTGCATTCAAAACCCGCGTTCACCTGAACAAAAAACAGCGGTCTGTGTTCAATCGGTGGGCAGGGTCACGCCGCTATGCCTTTAACTATGCTCTGGATTTATGCAACAGATACAGAGACAGCAATGAAGGCAAGCTACCTATCTCACTGATCGACGAATACGACAAAGTATTCAATGCTGGAAAATATCCGCTCGGCTTCGTAAAAAAAACAAGGTCACTCCCCTGTATAGGTACAGCACAACACGAATGGTACCGAGAGGTTCCAAGCTCTATCGGTCAGGCCGCCATAAAAGAAGACCTAAAAAGAAGCTGGAAAAGTTTTTTTGCAAAGAAATCAAAACAGCCGCCGCAGTTTCAGGGGCGCAGCCGAAAAAAGAGCTTTTACCTATCCAACGGGGAGTTGAAACAGACCCACATAACCGTCAAGTCTGTCTGCTTACCAAAAAACACAGGCACAGCAAGACTGGGTGATCTCCCCAAATGGTTCTCACGATCACACCTGATGGGAACAACCTTCTCCCTCAATGCCGGAAAGTGGTACGTTTCTTTCTCTGTAGAGATGCAGGACGAAGACTTTTACCGCAAAACCGAAGAGCGGGAAAAATCTGTTGGTGTGGATATTGGGGTTGTCAAATACGCAGCTCTCAGCAACGGGGAATTCTTTTATGCACCCAGAAAACTGAAGAAGCTGGAAAAAAGAACAGCCTGTATAAACAGAAAAATATCAGCAAACGACAGGCATAGGGTTCTTTCTGTCGTAACCAGATGCCCCACCTGTTGCACCAAAGAGATAAACGGGTATCAGGATAAAAAGAAATTCTGTAACGAATGCAAAGAGAACCTGAAAGGCTTATCAAGCCGTAAAACAAAACTACTCAACGCATTGAAACGTACAAAAGCAAAACAGGTAAGCATTAGAGACAATATGAGCCATCAGCTCACGACCGACCTGGTAAAACGGTTTGATAAAGTTGCCATTGAAGACCTGTCTGTAAAAGCCATGACACAATCAGCCAAAGGCACGGTTGAAGAACCCGGCACCGACGTTAAGAAGAAATCACGGTACAACAGGGCTTTGCTGAATGTAGCACCCTACAGATTCAGAACACAACTAGGCTACAAGTCGAGCAGGTATGGCGCACAGGTTGCCTTGGTACCCCCTAAAGACACCTCAATAACCTGTAGCGAATGTGGTCATATCGAAGAAGACAACCGCAAAACACAAGCACGGTTTGTCTGCCAAAGCTGCGGCTATACAAAGAACGCAGATGTAAACGCGGCCATAAATATTGATAACAGGGGCAACGCTCCTGAATGAACATCTGGCTTTTATGCCAGTGTCGGGCGTGGTTAACGTCCGTTAACGGTGGTGGAGGCTGTCCGGTTACGGAGCTTGTGAAACCATCAGCAGGTTGTTCTCAGCGTAAAACCTGCACCTCTTTTGAGGCAACCCATGATACACATACGGGAATAAACCACGGTGGTTCTTCTATGATGCCCTAACTGGCTGTTTTGAAAGAAACTACTGGTTAGAGTGTTCCCCGTGTGTACGGGGTTGAGCCGTTAAAGTGTCCCTTTGGTGGGATCATAGGGAAGTGTTCCCCGTGTGTACGGGGTTGAGCCGGGGGCTTGCCCCCTTCGCTTCGCTACCCCCTGGTGTTCCCCGTGTGTACGGGGTTGAGCCGGCTCACCGATACACACATATTCCCTATATGGCGTGTTCCCCGTGTGTACGGGGTTGAGCCGATATTACCGTGAGCCGCTATACATAGTCGCCTTTTCTTAAATCTCTTTTTTCAGGAGCAAACCATGCTCAACCACACACTCCTCTCTGATGAAGAACCAAGCAAACAAGCCAACATCAAAGACGGCTTGATCGAAAGAAAACCCCTCGGAGCTTGTAATGATCGCCCATTGGTTCAGATGGATGCTCGCAACCAGTGGTCAGACTACTCGGTTATACCGGGCTACGAGCAAGGCATACCAGGAAACCCCGGCTCTCTTCCATGAACTTCCTTGAACTGGCTGTCGATCTCAGAAAGGAGTGCAGCGTTTCAGGAGTTGGGCCTGTTTCCATTGCAGACAACCGGGCAGAATACCAGCGCCTTATAGTGTGGATTCGGGATGCTAACGCTGAGGTGCAAGGAAAGTACGCCAACTGGCGATTCCTGCATGATGACTGGCGTTTTGAAACTGAGGAAATGAAAGAGCACTACAAGCCGGGTCTGGAATTGCCAGAGAACATTAACCTCTACAGACCTCACGCTTTTTTACTGGATGATGAAACCCTCACAGATGTGGACATGTTTGAATACAATCCACATTCCCACCCGTTCGAGTACGGCACACCCTCGCTGGTCATCATCCAGCCAGACAACAGCCTCAAGTTCTGGCCAGTGCCAGACAACACCTACGGCATCACTTGCGAGTACTACAAACAGCCGCAAACACTCAAAGAGGCTGAAGATGTACCTTTAATTCCTGAGCCCTGGCATAAACTCATCGTCTACCGCGCCATGATGATGTACGGCAACTACGAGAACGCACCAGAGGTAAAACAGGCAGGAGTGGAAGGCTTCTCAAGCCTTATGCCGCAGTTAGAATCCAACCAGTTACCAGGGCAAAGAGACAGCAGCCTTGTGAATGAAAACGATATTGTTGTGACGCCTCAATGAAAAACGATACCTCTCAAGTAGAAACGTCCAATCCTTATGAGCAATTGCAGATACTTCAACGCGAAGAATCGAACATAAAACTAATAGGAAGTTTTCACGGCAAGGGGTTAGCTACGCACAAGAGAAAGTTAAGAACCATTAAAGGCGAAATAAAAGTACTCGCCAAAAAGGTTCAGTGTGAACTGGAACTAAACTGTTGAACTGTTAAAAAACCATGCCCCAAACCCAAATTGCTCATCATCCGTTTACTGGTGGTTTGGACCTCGTATCGCCCGTCTTAAACATCAAACCCGGCTTTCTTCTCGATGGCATTAACTACGAGCCAGACATCAATGGCGGCTACCGGCGCATTCCAGGCTTTGAGCGGTTTGACGGGCAAACCTCACCAAGCTCCCGCACAAACACCGTGTTACAGCTCGTACAGAGCGAAGTCTTCCGGGTTGGCGATACCATCACAGGGCAAAGCAGCCAGAGTACAGGCCATGTTGTTCTGGTTGATGAACGGTTGCTATGCCTGTGCTCTGTAACAGGGGAGTTTGAGCTGGAAACCGTCAGCAATGGCACAGAAACTGCCGTTGTTAGCAGCCTTGTTTACACCGTGGATGCTCTCACACATTACACACGTCAGGAACGCTGGCATGCCATCGAGAGCCACTACCGCGCACTGATACAACCACCACCGGGAACAGGCGCAATAGAAGGTGTTTGTCACTATAAAGGCACAACCTTTGCGTTCCGGGCGAAGGGTGAATTTGTCACAATCAGCCGCTCATCGGCAAATGGTTGGGAAGAGTTACCGCAAAAGCATTTTATGCGCTTTAACAAAGCAGGAGAACAAACTCCCGCAGAAGGCGACACCCTCATAACACCGGCAGGAGCCATTGCTACTGTCAGGCGGTATATAAGACAAGGAGGCAGTCAGGATGATCTTTCTGTTTACGGCTATTTCCTGCTGGATAATATCAGCGGCACTATTAATAAAGAGGAACGGCTAGAGCTTGGTACCCACAGCGCAGGCACCGTTCACAGTACCGGCTACCTCACATTCACTGTCGAGAACATAGCGTTAACAGCCACACTGCCAGCCGTGGGTGAACAGATCAAAAACCAGAACGACCCACCCGCAACAGCAACCGTCCATGAAACAATCCTCAGGCAACCCGGCGACACACCCGATGTCGTCAATTGCTGGTTCCTTCTATCCGATGTAACAGAAACCTTTAGTGATGGCGACAGGGTTATTCGTGTGGTGCCGGAAGGCCAAACAGAAGCAGAGCCGTTCGGTAATATCAAAGGGCAACCCTTACCCGCACTGCGTATGAACCATGAGGATGTGGATGAGGACAGCCGGCCCGAAGCGGGGGATGTTCTGGATATCGCATCAGGCACAGGGGAAGCACGGGTATTCTGGCAACAAAGCTACGATGCAAAAGTACCGCAGTATGGGGAGTTGTGGCTCACAACACAGCTCACTGTCGGGACAGGCTCAGATAACAACTATGTCGGCGCAGCGTTTAATACCAATGGCTCTGTGATTACCGGAAACCTCGACCCAAAAGCTCTTGAAGATGAAGAGTTCCAGTGGTTTTGCCGCAAAGATAACAAGTACCTGATTCTCCGCTTCATCAACCAAAACACAAAGCCAGATGACTGGCCAGACACCATAACAGTGCTTGCTGAAAACAAACGCTTGGTACTCACATGGAAAGACAGAGACACCGCTACAAACACAGAAGCAGGCTATCAGGAAGATCAGGGGATCAGTGATACCTATGACCCCTGGGATATGGCAAACAGAGACGGCCAGAATATCAGCTTCACCCTCTATAAAGGCAGCGTCACGTACACTGATGAGTTTCACCTTTATTTAGTGTTGCAGGAATCAACAGGCACCATCAACCCGGATGATACGCTGGATGTTATACAAATAGCCGGGTACGCCAGTGGAGCCGTGCAGCCCGTCACACTCCGCTCAGGAGGTCGGTTTACATTCCGCGCCTGGAACTTCTTTGCAACCCCAGACCTAGAGCGTATCTATGGTTGTAATGGCAAAGGATGGTCGTTTGAACTGAACCCCATTACCGGGCAGATATGCCCCATCTTGATGGATGATGAAAGCCAGCTTAACAACCCCCACACAGTCGAAGCCCATAAGAATCACCTATTCCTCGCATTGCCAGGGGGAATAGTCCGACACAGTGTTATTGGTGAACCCCTTAACTTTAACGGTCAGCTCGGAGCCTTTGAAGTGGGCGCAGGGGATGAAGTCACAGCGATGATCTCCCACCCCGGCGATGTACTAGCGATTATCTGCCGTAACCGGATACAGGGCTTGTACGGTCAAACCATTGATGACTGGCAAATGAACCTGATAGCGGAAAATACCGGCGGGTACGCACATTCTGTGCAGATGCTAGGGCAAGCCTACATGCTGGACGACAACGGCATTATAGAGCTGCAACGGGTCATGGCCTACGGCAACTTTGAGCACTCCACTATATCACGCCTTGTCCAGCCCCTTATCAACCAGTACAAAACCAGCATCATAGGTTCTGCTGCATTGCGGGATCATAACCTGATTACCCTGTACGGCAGTGGTGGAAACGGTCTCACCTTCCGCCCCAACCCCGGCGGTACTCCAGAGATACTCAATTTTGAATACCCGGTCACAGTCAACTGTGTTCACTATGCAGAAGATGAAGCCGGAGCCAGCCGGGTCTTTTTCGGCAATGAGCAAGGCTGGGTATATGAAGCCCGCAAAGGCTCGAACTTTGATGGACAACCCATAGAGGCCGTCATTCGCACAGCCTACAACCACCTAAAAAGCCCAACATACCGCAAATCATTCAAACGTCTGGAGCTGATGCTATCCGGCGGGTACGACGTATACCTGAAGGTCGGTATGGAGCTGGATTATTCAGCAGCGTATACACCACAACCCGTTATCAGAAGCTTCACACTGTACGGCGGCAAGGGAGGATTCTGGGATGAAAACGAATGGAACGAATTCTACTGGTCAGCACAAGACCTTTCCACAGGGGATGTGAGTGTATCCGGCACCGGCAAGAACTACAGCCTGATGATTTACAGCAATTCCGAATGGATACCTCCTTATACCTTGCAAGGTGTTATCGTCCACTACATACCCCGGAGGCTGGATCGTGGCTAATTCGTACTATGAACGCATAAACAAATACCTACCCAGAACGCGAGCTGTCGGGGAACAGGTAAAAGAAGATTACGATGGCATAGAAGCAGGGTTCGATAAACTCCCTACTCCGAATGGCAGCGGTACAGGCTTTACCGTCAGTTTTATTGTTGAGAATCCTGTCCAGTCACAAAATCCAGTCCCTTATCATCAGTGGAAATTATGGAAGGAAGATGTGAATGGTGGCGGTTTCCATTTAATGAATATCGGCCTTGCTCAAAGTGATGGTGATGCCGCCAGTCTGTTAATGGTTAAAACACATGTTTACAGTTGGCAGCAGCAGGTAGACGCCCAACAGCAGGCATTAATTAACTTGAAAGACCCTGTAGACCTTCAGGATGCTGTTAACCGCCAATATCTAGTGGCCTATGTTAATGAACACATTCGACCTGATGTTCCCAATGGTGGAATCAGTTGGTCCGCTCCCGTTGCTCAGGGTGGAGAAACGATTATTGACCCACCTTTCATCTTTGATCTGGCTGCTGTGTGTATTAACGGAGTCGTGCAGGAACAAACGCGAGGCGCATTCAACATAAGCAACAGCACTATTCGGCTGTCACAACCTTTAACCGTTGGTGATGAAGTTCAGGTAACACTGGGAAGAATGACGCCACCCGGCAACAGTGAGTGGACGTTAATTACCGAAGATACCGATGCAAGCAGTGGGCAAAAGTTTCTACTGGACAGCAATTCAAGTTCTTTCACAGTAACCCTGCCAATGGGACCCATTGATAATGATCGGGTAGATTTTCTGGATGTAGGAGGAGTGCTTTCAACCAACTTTGTCACTATAGCCCGCAATGGTAGTTTGATTATGGGCAGTGATGAAGACCTTGAGATACGCACCGATCATGTGTCTATGGCTCTGTTGTTTTGTGGGCTAACGTACGGTTGGAGAGTCCTCGAATGATTTTGAAAGAGTGCCTGAGAAAAGGTGACACTCCCCGCCTTATCAGGCGGTCTATAGCGACTGGATTTACGAAAGCCTCCATCAGCAGTAGCCGGGTGCCCGTAAGGGCAGACCTGATGCGACTTTATCAGGCTACGTACAAACACTCAACCGGAACGCTGCGCGTTCCCGCCTTGTATCCCCGCCCGATTGGGCGAGGGTTTACGGCGATTTTGCTAACCGAAATACAATACACATTGGGCTATCAGGATTTAACCATTGAGATTAACAGTGTTACCCAGGAACGAAGCCCAACGGTTTATGCAGAGTCCAGCAACGGCAACCAGATAACATTCCTATCCCATTCATATTGGCGACAGGTTATGTTTCTCGATTATACGGATAAATTGATATGTCTTTGACGCAAGTAAAGGGCTCAGTTTTCCCCGATGAGCAAACCCTTCAACCCGGCATGATTATGATGTGGGCCGGGAATGAGAATCAAATCCCCACAGGATGGCAGCTCTGCAACGGTAGCGGAAACACCAGCAACGGTATCTCTGTTCCAGACCTGCGCAACAGGTTTATCGTTGGCTCAGGATCAACGTACGACACAGGCGATACAGGCGGGGCAACCAGTCGAACAACCAGTAGTGCCGGGAATCATAGTCATTCGGTTACTGTGAATTCTGGAGGGAATCATAGTCATTCTGTAACTGTGAATAGTACGACTTTGTCTGAAGGGCAGATGGGGGTTCATAGCCATTTATCACCCGGAAAACGCCGTAGTAATAGCTGGGATATTAATACTCTTTATGATTTTGGTGAAGGTTATACCGATGTAGGTACACTGCAATATGGAACAGGGGTTTATTCTTCTACCTATCCCATGGCATTGGCAAAAACAGATCAGATAGGAAGCTCCCAACCCCACACCCACACAGCCAGCACCAACAACACGGGGTCACATACACACACGGCCAGCTCAGGCAGCACCGGCAATCACTCCCATACCGTAGACATCTTACCCCCTTATTACGCCCTTGCTTACATCATCAAACTGTGAGAACGATCATGCTGCTGACTATTGTAAAAGACGATAATCTGGTGATTGTGGATCAGCACCCTATACGGTTTGACTTAACGCCGTTTGATTTAGCTGAAAACTTTCATGCCTTGCAATGGTATAGGGATTATGGTGAAGAAGAATTCAATGATGGCACGCTTAACCATTCAATTGATGATATGTCTTCTTATCAACCCATCATTGATGAATACAACCGCTTGAAAGAGATTGAAGACAACCCAACACCCCCAACAGAACAAGAAAAATACGCAACCCTGCAAAGCCAGCGCAACGGATACCTGAATGAAACCGACTGGTTAGTCACACGACACCGCGACCAAATGTTAGCAGTGGATCAACATAACGCACTCACAGATGACGAGCATCAGGAGCTGCTAGGTTGGCGACAATCATTACGCGGGCTCGATGACATATACACACACAGCGACGACTGGGTATGGACACCAGCCCCGGAATGGCTAGTGCCTGGTTATATTGAGAATTATCCGCCCGAGGATAGTTAGTTATGCAAAACCAAACGCCCCAACCAACAGCAAGCACACTGTCAGCCAGCTCCCCAAACAGCTACCAAAACCCAAGCGGAGCGTCGTCTATCGGTAGCCCACAGTTAACCACCACAAACGCGCAGCAGCCCCTACAAGCCACTTCAACACCCAACCCCACCCCAACCGCAACAAACACCCTCAACACCAACACAGACACACCCACGGCCAATTCAGGCGGCATAAGCGGCAGTGATTACCAGGGCGGCTGGAGCATTCCCACGGTTGACGATGAAATTAACAAAATCACGGGCAGTGATAGTTTAACGATGCAGCAGGCCCGACAGCAGGGTTTGAGGTCGGCAGGGGCAAGAGGTTTGCTGAACAGCTCCATAGCGGGTCAGTCGGCAGAGCAAGCCGCAATACAGGCCGCAGCACCCATTGCACAACAGAACGTCACGAACCAGCTTCAACAGCAACAATTCGCGCAGGGCATTACCGCCAACACCCACGGCCAGTACATGCAGTCTGTGAACGAGATGCAGAATCAGGCGCTGATTTCAATTAACGAGATAGAAACCTCAACCAACATTTCTCAGGCAGAAAAAGACAAGATGATTGCAAACACCATTGCCCGACGTGATGAAGACATGAAGTTTCTACAAAAGTACTACTCGATGATGCCAACCTGGTCAGGCAACTGGGTCAACTTCCCGGTTATGCCAGAAGCCCCCGGCGTGAAGTGAGGAGAACAGTATGGATTGGTTAACTGAAGCATGGGATTCATTCAATGAGTTTATCCCCGTCACAGAGACAGTATCCAATGTTGGAAACTGGATGCAAGATAACCCCGGAGGAGCTTCATTCATCGCAGGGGCAACAACAGGCGCACTCAGCTACATGGATTCAGAAAAGCAGCGAGAATTCGATAAACGCAAAATGAGAGAAGAGCGGGCATGGCGGGAAAGCCGCAGCCAGGGCTCATCAGGAACCGGGAACTATGGCAGCCATACCGCGAGCCTAACGCAAGGGTTGTTGAACTGAACCAGAAAAGGAGAAACCCGTGGACTCAGACTCAGACTCAGAATCAAAAGGCGCAGGCAGAACAGGCAGCCGCAACAGAAGCAGGGAAAGAGACAGCAATTACAGTGTTAGTGACAGACGCTCCAATAGTTACGGCAACAGAGGCGGGGATGGAGGCCGCGACACAAGCAGCAACACATCCACAAACACCAGAGGCCCAGACAGCGTAAACGGAGCCAACCGCAGGCAATCGGCTATCAGCTCATTTTCGCAAACTATATCGGATACGTTCAAAGGTCTAACCGAAGGTATTGCTGATATTGGACAAGATTTAGGAGAAAAGCTTGGTTACGGTCACGATCCGGAGCCCACGTTCAAAGGAAGCCAGGACTTGAGTAAGTTAAATACTCACACTCAAGAGCAAATGAAAAAAGGGGAAGATTTAGCCAGAAGGGATCAGGCAATCAACACAGTAGCAAGCCTATCAGGTTACAATTCTGTCACTAACGCAATATCTGGATTGCTATCAAATACACTTTCCCCTACCGCAAAAATGGGGTACGACGAAACTGAAGAAAAAGGGCTAAGTACACTGACCAAGACAGGAATCAACACAATTACTAGAGGTTTGTTAAAAGGAATTCCAGCTCCTGGTATATCAACTCTAACTAACGCTGCAAGTTACGCGATGATGTCAAGTCCTGAGGAAAACACAGAACAAACCAACACAAGCCCACAGGAAAACAGGCGACGTAATGCGATAAACGCTTTTTCTGGGTCAGGCCGATCAGGTTCACGAAACATATCATCGTACACCACGAACAATCAGCCCAACCCACTAACATGGGAACCAGCCACTTATGGCTTCGGTAATTATGGCAGCCACACTAGAGGACTACTGAAATCATAATTTTTCTAAGCTCTCATTAATAATTCTGATAGCTGTTTTGTACTCCCAGTCATCAAGAGTAATAACATGGTCTCGTGGTATTGCTTTGAGTATGACACTTTCACTGAACATACCATTTCCTTTTTTTCTATAACCATGAACAAACAAAACATCCTCATTGATGGTTGTATCACTAGGTGTACAGGTGTACCCATAAGTACTGACAGATTTGTAATTACCACTACAAAAAGAGCTTGACCCCTGATAAAGAACATTTGAAATATCAGAACGTCCACCAAAAATGGTTGATTCAATAACGTCCCATTGTTTTTTATTGAACTGGGCTTCAGTGAATTTCAGATAAAAGCGATCATCCCCAAGAGAACTCTGGTCTGCAAAGCACAATACCTTCATGGAAAGATTGTTTGATGCACCTGTTTTTAGGGTATTGCAGTCATCTATAAGAGAGAATTTTGCTGGATAAAAATCTTTCCAGTCCAGAACGACCTTTTCCACAGGTAAATCTTGGTCTTCATGCTTCAGTGACGCACACCCAACCAAACCAACAGCCAGCACAGCTGCTACAGCACCACGAATAATATCCATACACCACCCCTGTGCAACATCAATACATCCAAGGTCATCTTACAATTTCCGCTCTGGTAAACAAAGACGGGCAGGTTCTGATAACCAAGGAGCGCAGCGAACGGTTATCAGGTTCTGGCAGTCCGACAACTGAGCGAAGCGAGGGCGTCAGTGGGGTATAGCAGGCGTGCAAGGTCACGGAAAAAGCACCCCCTAAGATAAGAGATAGGAAAATATCAGCAACCACACGGCTTAGAGCTGTTTTTTCTCACCTATACGGTGAGAACTCGACATACTTTAATGGTGAAGGAAAACTCAAGACTATAAGAAATAAGAAAGAGATTTGCTCTAAGGCCTGTGATAGCAAGGGGGTAATTTTCAAATCACAGACTTCAAGGCTCAGATCACCGACTTGTAGCATCAAAAAAGGCTTGCAAATGAGCCTTGAAATTCTTTAGTTAAGACTCTAGAGATCAAAAATAAGTAGTTTATGAGCCTTGAAAGATTCAAAACAAACCCCTCTTGAAGACTAACTAACCACCCCTTCCACAGTGGACAGCACATGTTGCAAAGATGTGTAGATTTCGTGCTGTCCACGTTTTACCGGAGAACACCACCATGCAAAGCCGCCAACAAGACACTACGGACACTATCCATATTTCAGTTCCTACTGTGCAGTACATCCAAGTTGAATATTACCCAAACATGTGACTACAAATCATCAAAATCACACCAATCATATGGGGATTTTTCTGCCTCTCCATCTGCCTTTGTTTTAGCTTCAAACTCCGTCTTCTGTTTTTGCAGCTCAATTACAACCCTAAGAAAGTAAGCAACTGGATCACGAATATCTTTTCCTTTTTTGGAAATCACACGACCATAAAGAATCAGTGACTCCATGACGATTTCTTTGGGGTAAAGCGCAAGAGTTGAAAGAGTAGCTTCAGTAATGTCTGGAAACTGAACCCGGATAATCGTAGCAACCCCACTATCAAGAACAGGTAACTCCTGTTCAACCAAAAGCCCCTCAATAGCTTTTGCCTCTGAGTCATCAATAACCACAAAGCGATTGTTATTTTCAATGGTAAACTCAAGACCCGTTATCCTTCCACCACGCCCAGAACGCACAGTTGTGTAGGATAACTTGAGATCAGTGTGGTCGTTTATCTCATCAATAGAAGAGTCCAGAATACGACGCTTGAAATCTCTCCACAACATTTGCCGATGTTTTTCATCAGAAAATGAAATCTTGGCCCGAAGCCTGTCAACGGAAATTTCTTTGATAGTTTGCGATCTTGATATTGTGAGCCAATGGTACCGCCTCGCCCACTGATACAGCCTGGATGATGAGGCTCTTCTCATTTTTCTGGTTTGAGCGATCAGGAACTGGGAGAATCGCATTTCTGCCGTAAGTTGAGTTAAGTAGGGCGCAATATCATCGTTCAATACAAAATGCGCTTCCAGAAGTTTGGATGCCTGACCCTTGCCATCCCCTCTTTTGTACTTTTTGTGAGAGCCGGTAAAAACATTCAGGTCTGTAATATACTCATGCTCAGAATCCCCTGATAACAACCACACCTTCATGTCGCGTACCTCTTGGCAGGCTCGGACAAAGTGGTTGTAAATTGTGCCACGGGAAAAAGAAAAACCCATTTTCTCCATTTCGGCAGCAGATATTGTCACAACCTGTCTTTTGTGACTGTCTCTAGAGTCGAGCTTTCCCAAGACTTCAAGAAATATCTTTTGCCCAAAATCACTTAACGAGTAGGTAATGTTATCTTCAAAGTCATGTCTGACAACAACAACGTCCGTGTAATCAACCTCTGGATACACAAACGGAAAGGAAGATTGCGATGCCATTTGGAAATCCTGTCCAAAATTTCAGCTCAAATAATGCCACCTCTTTGAAGTTGTGGCAAATATAGCCAATTCAGGACGAAATGATTTCAAAATCCGCCACATCTTCAGGCGATTTAGGTCATATGGCTGAAAAAGATGTGGCAGATTTTAGACAACTTGTGGCAGATTTTAGACAACTTGTGGCAGATTTTAGACTTTACGTGGCAGATTCTAGACAAAGGTGTGGCAGAACTTAGACAACTTGTGGCAGCTTTTAGACAAAGTTGTGGCAGCTTTTAGACAAAATCCAGAATTTGGCCCCTCACCTCTCTAAAGGAAAGAGAAATATAAGAAAATAAGAAATAGAAACAGACAGAAGGCGAGCGGACGTTATTCCCTTTTAACCTTCCCCAGTGGACAGCACATGCGTTCGTAAGGTTGAGCATATTCGTGCTGTCCACGTTTTAACGGAGAACACCACCATGCAAGGGCTTTTGAAACAAAACCCACAGGCTTCTATGTCCGGTCAAGCTTCCCCGCAACCCCAAACCACACCACAAGGACAACCACCACAACAGCAACCACAACCACCCCAACAAGGTCAGGGTCAGGGAGGCGGTCAGCAGCAGATGTATGAAACCATTGTCGGCCAGT
>WLWG01000302.1_pt1 | contig 52757 bp, 34 predicted proteins | sample 6712871 | NCBI WGS metagenome assembly WLWG01 (sample SAMN12718693, study PRJNA515312) | sponge metagenome | isolation source: marine sponge | host: Mycale hentscheli | place: New Zealand: South Island, Marlborough, Capsize Point | collected 2003-05-01 | reverse complement strand
GTTAAACTTAGAATCGAAAGAAGAGGCTAAAACTTTAGTAGACCTCTTGAATGTTAACGCAGACAACAATACTGAGTATAATGTCGCAAAGAATAAGTAATATGGGTGATTCAAAAAGACCGAAGTTTTACAACAAGGAGATAGAAACGTGGGATTATATAGCAGCTCACAACTTGGATTTCTTCGAAGGAAATATCATCAAGTATGTGACTCGCCACAAATCGAAGAATGGTTTGGAGGACTTGGAGAAGGCAAGAGTTTATTTAGATAAATTAATTTCAATAACTTATAAAGATTATAATCATGATTTATAGAATGGGAAGTAGAGGACGAATGGTAATGGAAATTCAGTCCTTTTTAGGTGCTATCGATGTCGATGGTATATTTGGTCCTCAAACAGAGGATGCAGTAAAGACCTTTCAAAAGGTAAGAGGTTTAGTAGTTGATGGACTTGTTGGCCCTAAGACATTAGAATCTATGAGTCTGTTAGATACGGATTTAACCGTAGACAAAGCTATCGACTCGAAGTTTGCTTATGACACTCACTACCTGCCTACAGGAGAGTACCTAAACGGTCCTACTACGAAGGAATATGCGTTCTTGCATTTTACAGCAGGATGGCATAACCCTTACAAGTGTATCGACCATTGGGGCAGAGACAGCAGAGGACGGATTGCAACTGAGTTTGTATTAGGCGGTCCTTCTATCAAAGGTGACGATGCTATCTACGATGGTAGAATGGTACAAGCTTTCCCATCAGGAGCGTATGCTTGGCACATCGGTAGAAATGGTTCTCAGTATATGCACGAGCATTCTGTAGGATTGGAAATTTGCAACTGGGGATACCTCAAAGAAGGTAAAACTTGGGCAGGTGTGAAAGCAGACCCTTCCCAAATCGTAACTTTAGCTGAACCTTTCAAGGGTATGACTGAGTGGCACAAGTTCTCAGATGCACAAATAGAGCAGGTTCGTGAGTGGTTGTACTTCATTGCTGAAAGAGATGGCATTGATATCCGTGAAGGACTCCCTAAGTGGATTAAGAAAGAAGGTGCTAAGGCTTTCGAATGGAAAGAAGAAGCGTACAGAGGTTTGATTAAGGGTGTGTTATCCCATACGAATACAAACAAGGGTAAGTGTGACATTCATCCCCAACAGGAGATGATGGACATGTTAGTTAGCTTATGATGAAGATAGGTTTAAATATGATTGTGAGAGACGAGAGTAAGGTTATCAAACGTCTCTTAGATAGTGTTGCTCCTTTTATCGACTGGTACACAATAGTGGACACAGGGTCTGAGGACAACACTAAAGCAATCATCAAGGAAGTGATGGGTGGTCACGGTATCGAAGGTGAAATAGTAGACCACGAGTGGATTAGTTTCAGCGATGCTAGGAATAAAGCTATACAGTCTATGAAAGGTAAGGCTGATTGGGGGTTTATAATTGATGCTGATGAACAACTTATTTTAGATAACTTAAATAAGGAAGAACTGTTGTCTTTTCTAGACGGTCACAATCAAGCTGATGTCACCGTAAATTTTGGTAGCACAACCTACAATCGCAATGCATTCTTAAACGTAAACTACGATTGGGAATGGGTTGGACCTTGTCATTCTTATCTTAGATTAAATGATGGGGTTGTCAGTAATGCAGGTGTTAGACAGGACATCGTAATTAAAGTTAACACAGATGGTAATAGTTGGGGAAACTCTACCGTATCGGAGTTGAAAACAAAGTACATGACCAAGGCTCTAATACTAGAAGACTACCTAAAGACTGACCCTAGTCCTAGATGGGTATTTTATATTGCTAACTCTTACAAAGATGCATTCGAATACGAGAAAGCTATTGAATGGTATGAAAAGAGATTACTACTTGGTGGTTATTGGGAAGAGAAATATATGTCTCAACTATACATGGTTGACTGTATGCTGAAGTTAGATGATAAAAATACATCAGAAATTTTGCATAAGTTGAGTCAATGTTGTAAATTAGACCCTAACAGAGCAGAACATTTGTACACTATGGCATTGATATACCAACAATTAGGAAACCATCAGATGTCATACGCAATAACTAAGTTTATCACAGACAAGTGGGAGGGTAATCCTTTCCCAAAATCTAGTTTGTTTATCAATGATGCTGTGTACAGCTGGGGAGCACTTGACCTGCACTCTATTAATTGTTACAAATTAGGGTATCAAAATGAAGTGATGGAGCTTCTTAACAGCTTACAACATAGGATAACGAATGGTGTAGTGCCTGAATCAGAGGTAGAAAGGATTGAAAAGAATATAGAGTATTTTTATAACATGTAAATAAATGGATTATAATACATATATTAAACCTTTCTCCCATAAATTTAAATTAATCACACTTGGCGATGATGAATTAGAAAAGGTAAGAGTTTTTGTAAGTTCAGTTATAAAAGAAAAGAGTGGAGAGAATCATCACCGTATTGACAACAATTCTAAATTTAAAAGATTCTTCAACGGAATGATAGGTGAAGTAGCTATCGAAAAGCTACTAGGAATGCAGGGAAAAATAATTGATTGGAGTGTAGGTAATAGTAATGATTACCATAAACCTGACCTTTCTTCTCTTGGTATCAAAGCAGGGGTTAAGACAGTGGAGTATGGATTATTTCCCGTAGTGTTCAAAAATTCTTATTATCCCGAAATAATAAATATTGCATATAAGAAAAAATATGTATATATTTGTGGAGTCGCCTGTCAAAACATTTTGAATACCTATCAGGACGATTCATTAATTAAAGATGAAAAACTACGCAAGAGAGGGACTAAGACAGGATTTTATGGGTTTGAACACCTTAAACCTTTCTCTAGCCTTGAAGAACTAAAAAATATTTGTAAACACTAATTAATAGTATGATGGATTTTTTAATAATAGGTGGAATAATAGTAATTGTATTTGGAGTGATAGTTTTAGTCGATTTTATTTTTCCCGATAAAAAAGATTGATTATGGTAGAGGATAAAAGATGTATGGACTTGATAACCACACACCCTATCAAGAAGTCAGACTTAGGTTTCCACGCTAACTTGTTTGGAGGTAAGTTACTAGCTTGGTTAGATGCCGCAGGAGCAGCTTATGCTTCGGAAAGTTGCGATTCTCCAAGGATGCTTACTATAAAGATAGATGAGTGTGTATTTAAACGTCCTGCTAAAGAGGGACAGTTGTTAAAAATATACGGATGTGTTGACAAAATTGGAAATACTTCCGTAACTTTGTATATGGAAGCAAGGTCGCACAATGTGTATAGTGGGCAACAAAAGGTTATCCTATCCACAAAGATTAAGTTTGTAAGGGTAGATGAGCAAGGTGACCCTACTCCAATATCAGATAAAGTAAAAACAAAATATAATAAACTATGTACGTAAACTTTGAAGTCCTTGACAAGGCACAAATGACATATCCTTCATTTATCCTTCTTATTGCCGTCAAACAAAACGACTGTGATAAGCTATGGATGGACTCTGACCATGTAGAAAAGTACATGAGTCTCTTACTTAGAGATGGTTTAGTTGACCATCGTAAATCAGATGATTGGTATAAGATAACGAAGAAAGGTAATGCTTTCCTGAGAGATATAGGTACTGCTGGAGTAACGGATGAAGTAAAAGCAACTTTCCTAAAGTTAGTACAGCTATACAAAGATTATGGTCGTAATGTAGGAAGTGCCAATAAGGCATTAAAAGTTTTTGCTCAATTTGTTGAGGAAACCAAAAATTTGTTTACCTTTGACCAAATAGTAGAAACCGTAGAGGAGTATCTAATGAGTAGTGACCCCCAATACACAGCAAGGTTAGACTTGTTTATTTGGAAGCCTGCAAATGCATATGCTAGGAAGTTCACTATCGAAGACAGCAGACTCTATACAAAATGCAGACAATATGCCAATAATATCAGCTAAACAAAAGACAGACGAAGCCGTAAAGAGTATAGCACAATTTCAATCAGGTGCTATCAAGCCTATATCTACAGGATTCCCTTGGTTAGATGGCCACTTGCTAGGAGGGTTCCTCCCTTCTACGATAATGACTATCGGAGGATTATCTAATCATGGGAAAACATATCTTATGCAGAAGATAGAAAATTACGTTCTTGATACATCTGAAGATATTGTATTGTTACGATGTAATTGGGAGTCTGCAGTGTACAAGCTGTTGTTACGTAAGATAACGCAGAAGACTAATATGAAAATGTCAGAAGTATTGTTTAACCTCCCTGAGGGAAAGAATCTAGAAGACATTAAAGAGATATGCCAACAAGAGCGAAGAGACGGTCTATACTACTCAGAAGAACCCCTGACAGCTTGTCAGTTCGGAGAGGAGGTGGCAACATTTTTGCAGGAGAATATAGACAAGAAGGTCATGATAACAATCGACCACGTTGGCCTGGTGAAAGGAAGAGAGAAGTCTGAGATAGATGCCCTTTTCGAAGAGATGAATAAGCTCAAGAAAATGCATCCTTATGTGTTCTTTGTTCCTCTGATGCAACTCAAAAGAGACCTTCTTGATAGAGTTGGAAACCACCCATCAGAAGCACCTCGCCAGTTAGATTTCTACGGTTCTGACCAGCTGTTTCAGTTGTCAGACCTAGTAATGACTGTGTACAACCCTTATAAGGTTGGGTCAGTCGGTAAGTATATGGTGTTCTCCAAATATGGATACGAGTACGTAGACATGGAGTTCATAGTCGAAGGAGGGGGAAAATATAACCACTTCAAGCCAGAGGGTAATTACTTTTACCATATGCTTAAATCAAGAGATATTGAAGACATGGAGGGTTTTCAAGATGTTTGGGTAGAAAAACTATTCGATGTCAAGGAGCCTGAAATTGTGGATAAAACGTCTGAAGAAGTTAATGAAACTTTAGAAGACATTTTGTAGATTTGTATTTGTATTTGTATTTTTAATTAAAAAACCAATTATGGGAAAGACAGTAGATTTTGTCAAGAAAGGGGAAGCAGCACCTCAGACCAACACAGCTGCACAGAACGGAAGTGCTCCACAACAGGATGACTTCAATTATGCAGCCATCGAGAATGAGATGTATCTCCCTGATACAGAGCTCACATTATACGGTGCCGAAATGATGCAGATTAAAGGGCGTTTGGAGAAGTTTCTCCACGATAACACTCAAGCTGTATTTGGTTCTGATAATCAGCCTATGGGACACTTCTTACAGCCTCATGCTCAACCTGTGGCAGAGCTTTATAGCCTTGTATACAGAACTCTTCACAGACGTTTCTATGAAGATGGGCATACGCTAAACTTCGATGATTACAAAGAGAAGATGCAGACTCTTGCTATGGAAGCAGAGAAAGCAGAAGCGGAAACAGCACAGTAATAACCAACCATTGTTTCTTGTGTGGGGGAGCTATTGCTCCCCTTTTTTATTGCCAAAAAATAAGGATTAGTCAGCAGCCTCTTCCGCTAACCAATTAGGGAAATCGCCTACAGCTTTAGTTCGGAAGTAGGTGTTACTTTGTCCCATATCTCCGTACATAACACTATAGACATTTTTGAAAGGCGTTAGCTTAATAAAACTTGCTGTACCTTTGTTAAGTCCTTTGTAGGTTCCTCTAGTAATCTCTTGTGATTCATCGTCAAGGATGAGAGTCGAGAATAAATCCACAGGTAATCCTGTGAAGTCTTTGAAGATAGAAATACCTGCTGAAGGGGACTGGAATACTTTGTATATCTCACTAAATCCTGAAGGTAATTGCACCGAAGATGTCTCTAAGAAAACTCTTGAAGATATATAAGCAAGATAGTTCACTAATGGGTCATCATCGTCATCAGCTGCGGCATTGAGCATTATAAAAGCAGCAAGAGCTGCAACGTATACTTGGACATCTCGTCTCATTCTATTTAAATTCTTACGCTCCATTTCGCTAAGACCTGCTGCGGCCATACCTTGTTGGTAGAATCCTGCTGAACTCATAAAGCTTATAGCCCCCATCATAGCTGATAACAAACCTCGTGTATCATAATTTCTTTTAAATACATTTGAAAATGTGCTATACGTACCTTCTTCTTCTACTCCTGCAGAAAGGTTTAAATTTTTACCTCTAAAACGAGTTTCTAGGAATCTTTGGAAATATCCTTTATGTAGGAACGCTACAAGTTTTATCAAAGGGTTTCTAGCTACAAGACCACGGTCTGTTTCACTAGTAGCACCTTCCACTAACTCTGTAGCCTTTCTAACATTCTCATTCATGTTAGAAATTAAAGGATTGAATTCTCCTTTAAAACCATCTCTACGAGCTTTGTCTTCTTTAATGGCTACTTTTCTTCCTGATGTATCTAGGTAATTAAAATAACTTTTATTACGTAACGTTGCCCACTCCTTATTCATCTCTCCTTGAGAAATCTTTGAGTCTTGGTTTCTCTTCATTTCTTCAAACCTAGCCTTACTCACAAAGTTTCCATTGTAAAGTCTATAGTTGTCTAATACAGCATACATGGTGTTAACCCCAGTTAACTTTGAAAAGAATTTGTAACCTGCTATATCATATAGAGGATTTACAGTTGCTGCCCCTCTTTCTATTCTACTGGTAGCCATTATTTGTTTAAAATAATCTTCATTGTACATCGTGTTACCTGTGAATTCAAGTAGCTTTTTAAATTCCATTTTTGGGTCTAATGACTGCATGTCAGTATTGAACAGAAGCCCTGCATTGAAGTTAGAGGATACAGCAGCCCAATTTAAAGATTCATCACTCAGGTAAATGTTTTCAGCAGCCAACGCTCTTTTTTGCAATAGTGCGGAACCATAACTTGTTAAAGGTACGTATGTATTTAAACCTAAGTTTTTATTACGCATAAAGTCATACAAACTATTTATAGTTTTTGTAGCGGATATGTTACTGCCGAAAATAGTGCCCAAGTCTACATACTTGTTACCGTATACGTTTGATGTAATAAACTCATCAACAGCCTTTAAAGAGTTACTTTGCGTACCTGTTTTACCTTTAAATGTAGATAAAGCCATCGTATCTCTTAACGTAGCTATTTGAGGCAGTATCTTTGACTTTTCCTGATAGTTGTAAGACATTTGACCGTACTTACCTAACATATACCCTAAGTCAGTCGTTAGCTTTGATGGGTCCTCAACAAGTCTCGTAAAATGTGTAGGTATCCTACCTAGGTCCGTCTCTACATTAGAGATTTTTTTATTCGCATCTATGGCCTCTTTATTGAATTCCTCATCCTGTTCAGTAATCTTGAATGTGCTTTCAAACCAAGCCTTAGCTGCTCCCCTTCTTTTTCCTTCTCCTGGAACTCCTACAACTAAATCTTTAAACATCTCATTATCATACTTATACACCTGCGGTAGCACATAATATGTATTAGAAAGATGACTAATAGGTCTATCCATAGCCTCTTTTTCATCTAAGAAAAACTGTCTAAACTCCCAAAGATTTTTGTTTCTTGTTGGTTTATCGGAAAATGGGTTACTTTCATCTATACCAAATAAATCAAAATACTTTCTATTTTTATACTCCTGCATTCTAGTTTGATTGAACTGAAGAGCTTTACCTTGCAGCTCAGGTCGGAAGTTAGGATTTACCTCACGTTCTTGCTCAAACTTCATTTGCCAAAAAAAAGTTGGGGACTTTTTAGTTTGTAGTTTACCTCCTGTCTCACTATTGAACATAGCCCACTTATAGTAGTGTCTTTGACTAGGCATAGGGAAGCCTTGAGTATCTACTCTTCCTGGGACTGTATTAAGACGTTTCCAAGAAGCAAACTCTGCTCTTGGACCTTCTTTCATTTTATTGTACATTCTTTTAAAAGACTCATTAGGTACTTTTTCAAGAGTTACATTTGATTCTACATTTTGGTCTACTCTAAAGAAGCTGAGGAAATGGTCAACTTCATAGATTGCGTTCATTAGATTAGAATCTTTTTCTACAATCTCTCCGTTAATCTCTCCTGACTTTCCTACAACTCTATAAGGTGATAGTAAAGAACGTCTCTTTTGCAAGAATCCTTCATAAACTTGTTGAAGGGTTGGTGTCTCACCAGTCTCTAGCCCTGGTACGTAGACTTGTTCTAACATATCCTCAAATAAATTAACATCGATGTTCTCTGCAGTTAATTCTTCATTGACTAAAAATAAAGGCTGATTACCAGGAAGGAACTCGTCATCTAGAGATTCGTAACTAAAGGTTTGCTCCCAAAGAGCAAAGTCAGCCGCACTCATTTTTCTTTTTGCTCGACTTCTTTCTAAATCAAATAAATCTACAGCTTCTTCTGAAATTTGTATATCATCACCTCCTCTGTAATAGTCTAAAAGGTCGTAAGCAATAGTAAGATTTCTTTCATCTTTAATGGTACCATCTTCATTATACAATGACATGGCACGTTCTCTACTTGACTTGATTGATTGTAGGCGTTCTACTGACCGTCTTGACAATGCACTAACATCAATTCGTCCCGTTACAGGGTCAGTTAATGGTGCGAAGACTTTAGAACGCTCAACTGAAAAATCTCTAATGTATTTCTTAGCTTCTCTAGTTCTGTTTCTAGTATTAGTGATAGGATTAACTTGACTACCTGTGTTTAATCTAGATTCGTATGTACCATTGAACCTTTGTTCTAGCCAACTCTCATTGACCTCCCTAACTTCTTCATCTGATTTAGATTCTAGCTCTACAATTTGTTGGTATTGAGCTGGGTCATTTCTATCTAATTGGCTGATTTGTTCGACATACTTATCCCTAACTGCTTGTACCTCTTTTTTGTAATCAGTCTCTGCACTTCTTCTGTGGATATTTTCAATCATATACCCTTCATCGATTAAAAGCTCTTGAGCTGAACCAATTCTAAGTCTTGCGGATTGTTCTCTCGTTCTCTGAGCAAGAGATAATACTTTAAGGTCTTTGTCGGCATTTGCCTTAGTAACCAAGTGATAGATTGTAGATGAAATAGGGTTACCGTGTGCCCCTAAATTAAATACTCCTGCTGTAAAAGAATATATGTCCTTCATGAATCTTTTGGAGAATATTCTAGATATGTAATCTCCAATAGTTTTTCGGTCATACCCTGCTCGCTCCATCTGTTGTCTAACTTCTTTAGCAGACATTGTAGTGGCAATATCATTGTACTCACTCTGTACTTCGTTCTTGATGCCTTCTACACTGCGAACTATGTTTTCTATCGTACTTACTGCTGATGCAGAAATAATTTCTTGAGTCCTCATCAAATCTAGGTTACCCTTAATTTGAGTAATGACAGCATCAATATTATTCAAGTAAACAATTAAGTTATTTAAATCAACTTTACCCAAAGCATCTGTAATCATTTCTAATCTTTCATTAGAAGACGGTGGGATATAATTAGGGTCTAAAGCTCTTGACTGATTTATTTGTCTATCTACATCATTCTTTGCTCTAATTAAAGAGGTACGAGCATTTTTTAAATCTATCTCATTTAACCTAGCAAATCCCATCAGTGCTTCTGCATAGTGGGCTTCTGTAATTTGAGCAGAGGCAATATCTAGTGCTATTCTCCTCTCTCCTCTCTCCATTCGAGAGTCTTTGGATAACCTTCTGTATCTATCAGCTGCAACCCTCTTTAACTCCTGTAAAGAGTCAACAATAGACTGCTCGCTTTCTGATAAACTAAAATAAAATTCATTGGATTGGTAAGGAGCAAAGTTTTGAAGAACTTGTCCTTGTACAATATCAGAAGACATTTGGTCAAGAATTTGTCCAAACTGTTGGAAGAACTCTCGGTTGCTGTCTGATATTCTAAATAAATTAACAAAGTCTTGGAAAAGGTTTCTAAGGTTATCAAAGATGCTCTTTTCATTAATTCCTGTAGATGTATCCTCAAAATTATCTGCTATCTTCTCAGCAAGTATTTTACCTAGAATCTCTTTTCTAACTTTGTTTTCTAGCTGTTCTCCAGAGGCTTGCTTTGAATACCTGTTTCTATATATAGCGGCTTCCCTTTGATAGGTTTCAGTTTGGTCCACACTCTCCATCATCTTCTGTACTATCTCTCGGTCTGTATAGTACTCAATGGCAAAGTGAGCTACTTCCTCTACGAAATCACCAACGTTAGCATCATTACTAAGTGCGATAACAGAGTTCATCATATCAGCCACCCCCTTTACAGTAGCAGGTGTACCAAATCTTTGCTCGTAGTTTTGTATGTAACTATCTAGTTTAATTACTGATACACCTATTTTTTCTGAGAAAGCTTTGAGTTTGTTAAAAAGATTTACATCGCTTTCTTTATTAGCGTTATTAAAATCTTCTACAGACATCTCATACAACTCCTGAGCTGTTTTTTTAAGAACGTGGGCTTTGACTCCTGCTAACTGTTTGATAGGTCTGCCTTCTTTGTACTTAGCAAATTCTTTTTCAATATCTACTTGTACAGCTTTTCCTTCTGCTGTGTAAACAGTTTTAATTGGACCGAGTTCATCGTCCATCATTCGGTCATCAACGACCATATATGTTTTATCTTGAACATCAACAAAGTTTATAAACTCATTGTCTCCAAACAAAATATTGGACTCTACCTGTGCAGCAGCCCTCCCTAAGTTTCCATTAACTTCAAATACTTGTCTAGTATCTGCACTCTTAGAATTTATTTTTTTATTGGCAATATCCTGTGCTACTGCGTTAGTTAGCAGAGCACGGTCAGTGTAAGTTTTACCTTTGTATTTATAAGTACAAGCCATTTTAATTTATTTCAGTTGGTTAAATGCGGCATCGAGCCTCTATCTTATTCTCTTTTATCATTTCATTCACTGTCAAGTTGATATCTTTACCTGACACTGTTTGAGGTGGAACTTCAAATATTTCGTATGTAGATTCATCTATTTGTCTAGCAACACCTTGCTTAGTTAAATTTTGTAAGGCTACTCTCGCACTTTCGTTGAGTTTAGAAACATCTACAGTCAAAGCAATATTTTTACCTGCTCTGTTTATCATCTCTTGTGTGGCTGCAGCAAACGTCTCAACATACGCATTTGGAGAAACAGGCATATCTAGTTTAATTCTTTTAACTGTAAAAACGTCAGTATCTTCTCGCTTAACTGCCTTGCTGACAGATATTTGAGATAAATTAACACCGTCTATTTTAAGAGACATTTTGTTTTGAGTTTTAGTCTCTGACACTTCTACTTGAACTTCGTCTTCCTCGACTACAGCCTCTTCGCTAAGACTTTCAGCTTCTTTGAGAGAGGTTCTTTCCGTGCTAATGTACTCATTGTTTATAAGCCTGTTCTGTAAACCTACTAAGGATACCTCATTACTAGAGATATTTGTAAGTGCTACTGATACAAAGTCGTTTTTAGACGGCAATACAAAAAACTTAGTCCCTGTAGCCGCAGTAGATACAACCTGCTTTTCAGTGTTCATAGCTTGATTCCGAGTGTTTTCAAACCATTCTCTTCTGTTGAACATTGCAGGTAGCTCGAGGGGGTCTGATTTCTTAACTACCCCTACCTCTACATTTCTATTAGAGAGAACAGAGCCTCTAGCTGCTGTGTAACTTTCAGTGGCCACTACTCTATCAGGTATTCTCAACATGTTGTTGTCTTCACTATTGATAAAAACCATAATAGGTTCACCATTTTGGTCGGTGAAATAGCTGTCGTTTGCATACTTAGACATAGCCGTGTGATACAACAAAGCATCGTTTTCATCTTTCACAAAAGGGAGAGCCATTATTGAATCGAAAAGAAGTGAACGTTCTCCATTTGGTGCAAGTACTTGTTGTACACCGCTACTGTTAGTTTTAATTGAACACGCCATTACTTACACATTTTATCATCTAATTCATCTTGAGCTTTGTTTTCACTGAAGTATTTTTTAGCTGCTTCTGCTGATTCAGTGTTTGGTCTTGGCTTAGTTTGGTCGAATTCTTTAGAAACTTCAGCTTCAAACTCCATTGCTCTGTATACTGTCTTTGTAGAGTTACCATTGACCAAATGTAGACCTGCTACATACTTATCGGAAACATTGAAACCATATGGCTCAAGTAGTTCTTTCAAGTACTCGATGTCATGTCTAACTGGAGCAGTATTGATATTATCTAACTCTTCAGCTGCTACCATCTCCATACCTCCGTTGTCTCTAGGAATCATCAAGGCTTCTCCCAACTCTTCTCTTGTCTCATTGATTTGACTCATTACAACATCATCAAGTTCTTGAGTCAATGCAGCACTATCATTGATAGCTACGAAACTAAATACAGTTCTATCTGCATTACCTTTCTTAGTCTTAGAAACAGAACTGATATCGACTTCAATATTAAAAGGTCTGAGAGTCTTATTCATTTCTTCGAAGAGCATAATCATGTCTTGTTCTGAGACATTCTCATTTAATCGCCCAAAGAACTCAGCCACCCCACCTAAAACAGTTTTAATTTCTTCATCTGCTAATCCAAACAGGTTACGAAGATTTTCTACATAAACTGAGCGAACACCGAAAGTCCCACCTAAAAGACCTTTTACAGTCTCTACATATTGTGCTCTTTGACCTACACTCATATTGTCAACATCAGCCTGCTCCAGTTGTGCTACTTGCTGTTCAACTTCGGGTTTGATACCTAACAATAGGTTGCGTAGATTCTCTGTACGACTCATTCCGTAGGTAACTTCTGCTTGTGTAGCATACGCCCATAAGTAGGTGTATGAAGAGTAGTTCAATATATCTTGTATAGTTTGAATTTGCTCTGCATTCATACCTGCCATCTGCATTAACTCAGAAAGGTTTTGAGGTGTAATACCTTTTTCCATATTTTGCTGATATGTTAGTGCAAGTGTTCTCAAGAAGTTGTCCGCATTTATACCAAAGGCTAATAACAGTTTCTTAGTACTGTCAGTAATGTATTGGTCAAAGTTATCTGTCTCCTCAGACTGTATAGGTTGGTCTCTAAGTGCATTCATTCTATCAGCGAATTTAACCGATATAATTTTATCTCTTAAAGATAAGTTATCTTCATCTTTCTGCAAAATTTCTAACAACTCTGCATCAGTTGGAGGATTGTTATCTAACTCATCTGAAATAAGTTGTGCGTTTTCCCCTTCGACTTCATTGCCGTTCTCATCTACAGTCACTGTGTAACCATCTTTTTCTACAGTGGTCTCACCTGTCTGCTCATTTTTTTCGACTATCTTGACAGTGCTACCGTTACCTAAAGCATATGTCACGCCTACTCTACCTTGCTCTACTAGCCAAGCATCTTTTAAAGAATCAGGTGTTTCTTCAAAGTCTTGCTGGGACTCTGCTATTTCTGCTAATTCAGCTCTTTGTAAAGAAACCTCTTCTACCACAGCGAGTGTCTCGCTATCAATCTCTACAGGCTGATTAGCTTCCTCCATAGCTTCTTGATAAGCTTGGTTGACTCTAATAGTGATAGCCATAGCATCAGCATCATTGTTTAGGTCAGGGTGGTATGTCTTAACTAAAGTTCTCCAAGCTTCTCTAATTTGCTCTGCCGTACTGTCCTCCGAGATGCCTAAGATTTGGAATGGATTAGTTACGTTAGGGTCTAATAAAGGTGATGTAGGAAACTCTTCTTGTACTTCCTCTACAAATTCACCTCTTTCTTCTCTTATCTTGTTGGTCAAAGCCATTGTAAGATTCTCAAACTCAACCGCAGTTAAGCCATTATCTTGAGCTATCTTTCGTGCTTTGTTGAGTCTTCGAGTGGTTTGCCCCAGTATTGCACTTTCCTGTCTTGTTCTCTGTTCAGATGACTTGTTTAACACAGCGTTATACTCTTCGCTCATGTTAAGTCTCAACCAAAAGTTGGCAGCATCTACTACTTCCTGAGGGACAGTCTCTTCTACAGCCTTGATTGCTGTAGCTCTTTCTAGTGCATCTAATTTAGGACTTTGTCTGAAGAATGCCTCATTACTGAATAATCTTTGAACATACTCTTCAAAGGTTTCTTCTGCTGATTGTTGTAAATCGAAATCCTGTGTAGTCTCTTCGAGAGCTTCGGCTTCTTCTTGCTGTTCTTCTTGCTCTAATTTAGTAAATCTACTAGGAGATAGAAGACCGTCTTTGAACAACTTATCAACAAAATTATTCATGGCCTTTTTAGCAGACTCTTTCAAGTTAAAAGGAGGAGTTTCTTGAGCAGTCTCTTCGACTTCTTCAACTTGTTCTACCTCTTCTACTTGCTCTTCTTGAACAGGTACAACTTCTTCTACTGCCGTTTCAGTTTCTACTGCCGTATTAGTTTCTGTGATATTTAAATCATTAAACGCTGTTACATCAGTAATATCTTGGAAGCCATACACAACTTCTTTGTTGTCTAAAGTTTTTGCTGTGACAATCTTAGTATCAAAGTCTACTTGGACTTCTTTTAATGGTATTGTAAGGTTGTCAACTACCACATTAGCTTGTCCATCGACAATACCTTTCAACGCTCTTGTTATGAATGTCGAATGCTTTGCAGTAGTAGTTCTGCCAAGAGTCAAGCTAGAATCATCTATCTCTAATCTACTAGATATAGTAGGGAGTTCTCCTGGTTTAACTGCTACTCCTAGCTCTTCTTTGAATGCTTCACTTTCTAGAGCTTCAGGCTTATAAGTTTTCTTATCATTTCGAGCAGCTTGTATCAAGTGAACTTGTCCCGTCATGTTGTCTTTTATAGACACATATACAGCACCTGTTCTAAAAGGTGACACCCTATCAAACTCAGTTCTACCTTTCTTCTTGTTTTTAGATTCTAGTAGTTGAGGAGAAGTCGCTACAAAATATTCTATAGATACATTTAAATTAGGTGCTGCCTTGGTACGTTTCTCGTACTCCTGAAGATTGGTAAATACCACATTACCTTGGGCATCGTAATTTAGATTTCTTATAGACTGTCTAGCACGAGCTCGGACTGTACCTACAACCACGTTACCTCCTGACACTTGCTGAATCGCAGTAGGTGTGATAGCTGCAGCTCTCATCTGTATGATTCTTTCTGCGGGCTTACTTCCTGCTTCGAAGAAGTCGCTCGCACTCAACATACCAACAGTCACTCCGTTTCTTTGGAACTGTACAACGAGATTATCTCTAAGTTCAGCGAATGCAAGAGCAAACGCTTCTGCGTTGTTATCTGTAATTTGACCTAAAGCAGCAGTCTCATTTTGAAATTTTCTAATAATTTCTTGATTCTGCTCATTGGAAGGTATAACAACTTGTAACTCGTCATTTAATTTTACTTTACCTAATTCAATTTTAGATTCATCAGTAAAATCAGTTTGGTTAAACACACTACCTACAACAGGGCCATTCAAACCATCCTTTCTTATTAGGGAATAGTTATTAGATGATTCTGCAGGTATGTGTAAATTATATCTTGTAGCAAGAAGGTTTCTTGCAGCTTCTGCTGTATTCGCTCTAGATAGCACTAGAATTCTTCCTTTTGCATCTCTTACTACAGCTACCCCATTTGCGGTGATGTTATTGGCAACACCTTGAGCAACCTCTTGTGCGGATAGTTCTCTCACATCAAGAACGTTTTCATTTATCAAAGTATCGTTCAAGTGAAGAGTTATAGCTTGAGTCTTGCCTAACCTTTTGGCAGCATTTACTGCCGCAAGTATTTTAGGCCCTTTTAAAATAAGAGCTGCGGCATCAGGGCTTTTGTGGGTCCTTGCATAGGCATCACCAAAAAACAAAGTAAGTACCCCCTTAGCTAAATCAGCTAAATAGAATCGAGATGTCTGAGAAGTCTCCTGTGAGGTCTTCGGAAGTGACTCAGTTCTTTCAGCATTTTTAGATTCCTGCTCCCTAGCTACTCTTAGCTCTTCTTTTTCTTCTTCGGTTAGTTGAGAAGTTCTAGCTTGTCTAGTTTTACCTGTCTGACCTTTTAGAGTATTAGCTCGTCTTTTAGCTGCATTAAAGATAGGTGCTATAATCTCAGCATCTGCTCCCAATGAATTTAATACTGCTTGGTCTGCTTCTGCTTCGGTATTATAGATTTGACCCCTAAATGTAAACTTGTTGTCAGCTGTCTTTGTGACTCTTCTGAGCCTTTCAACTGTCGTATCTATAATCTCATCTGTGATATCAGAGTTAGTCTGTTGAGCTTCTTCTATGATATCGTCAAACTCCTGTTCGGAAAGAGTTTCACCTTCTACTTGTTCTTCTGCAGCTTCTTGAGTTCCCTCTGCTTCAGCACGATTCTTTTGAACGTTTTCTACTACACCATTTTCGTATACTATACGAGATGCTGTTACACCATCCAAGTACTTTTGAAAAAAGGCATCATTTCTCATTGCATTAGAAAAGAATACAAGAGCAGAGAAGTCATTCTCAAGTTGGAATAAATCTTTTATATTTTCCTCTAATCTTTGTTTGTTGATGGCACCGTCATATTCAAATAATCTATCTGCTAGTTGTTGGGCAACGACCTCAGGTTGGTAACCTTCCTTTAGCTTATTGTTTTCGTCTACTAAACTGTCTCTAACATCTCTAAGAAGTTCTAGGTAGTTAGAATCTTTTTGAATTTGGTTGCGTATTTGTTTTTGATTCTCTTCGCTCAAGCCTTCAGATGCTTCTAAAGTTTGTTGAGAATTTTTAACAAAGTTAGCAACCTCATCTACCTTTTCATTAAGACCTACAGGATTTAAAATTAAATCAAATAATTCATTTAACTTAATTGCACTATCCACGCTAACGTCTTGGGCTAAATTTTCTTTGATGGACTCTACGATGTTGTCCATTCTATCAGCACTATCCCTAGTGTTTAATCTAGATAAAGCGACTTGATGTACAAGAAAATCAAAATCAGCAGAATTTTCTTTTTTAATTTTAGAATTAAATGCGAAGTAAAAATCTTCAGTATCTTTAACGTACTGGTTATATTTTTGTTTTAAATTAGTTTTGGCTTCTGCAATAGTCTGATTAGAACCTAGCATACTATCTAAAAGCCCTGGATTTTCTTTGTCTAAAGCTTCATACTGTTCAAATAGTAAGTCAATCGCCTCACCACTTTTGGAAGTACGATACATTGTTCTAAATAGCCCTCCTTGAGCTTGAGCAATAATATCTTTAGACCTTTTCAAGTCACCTTCCTCCATTGCAATACTACCTTCATTTGCTAAGGCCGTTTGTTCATAGAGGTTCATAGCATTAACACCTGTTACTTGTGCATTACCTGCAAGAGTGATTGATTTATTTAATTCAGTCGCATAATCTTTAGCCATTCGTTCATCCTTAGAACCTTGTCTTTTAAACACATATGATGTTCCCCCTGATACAAGTCCCATAAGTGCTCCTGAAACTAGCTCGTCCCATCCTACTCCATCATTAAATGTTTTTGACCACTCATCGCCAAATGCTTTTAATCCACTTTTTACAGACTTTCCATAACTGTTGTCTGCAACAGAGTAGTATCTTTGAGAAGTTCTAGATGCTAAACCTTGTCCAAGTTCTTCTAAACCTTCAACAGCAATATTAGCACCTAAAACTCGTGCTTTACCAAACTGTTTAAAACCATATAAAGTCTTTCCTAAAGTGCTTTTTATAAGTTCTTTTTGAGTTGTAAATTTACCTTCATTTGCTACAACCCTTTTACCTATTCTAGAAGATACAGCTTTGTATTTTCCTCTAGGCTTGATGATAGTATTTAAAGCAACGACATTACTCATTGTGAGGACAGGCATTTGCCATACAAATGTTGCACTACCAACATCCTTTGCCGCTGTTTGTATGTCTAACAAATTTTGGCCTGTAGGTAATTTGCCGTCATTTTTTTTCATAAACGAGTCCATCTCATGTCTTATGAACTCTCTTTCTGCAATGTTTGCTTCTAGCCTTGCTTCCCCAGATGCCACATTAGCTGACCTTAGTAGGTAAGCTCCCCCAACACCCATATTATTCATTATTCGAGAACTTCTAATAGCATCATTTGTTCTATCAAGAACTTTATTAGATTTTAGGAAAGAGTTAAATACTTTGTAAAGACCTCTTGGTGCGTTTACAGCTGCTCCCACACCTCCTGTGTAATAACCTAGTGCAGCTTCTTCCAGTGCAAAATACCCTAAAGTACCTGCTGTGAAACCCATTTGACCCATGAATCTTGACCAATATGCACCAGAATCAGGAGAAACAAAAGGAACGTACTTCCCTACAGTCTTTAAGCCTTTATTTCCTTTACCTCTTTTGATATCTTCTTCATATTCCCGCATAGCGGTAGAGGTGTAAATAGGGTACTTGGCAGGAACTGCCATTGCTCTTTCAGCAGCTACATCAGCAAATGCAGTATCGTAGAAATTAGAAAAATCAACCGTAGCGAGCTTCGCTACATTGTCAAATGTAGAAAAAGCATTGTTAAGAAATGCATTAGCCGCCAAGGCTCCAAACTGTCTTGCACCATTAAACAGTTTTTCTCTACCTGTTTGTTGAGAAGCTGCAAACGCTTCGTTATCTCTCCCTGGAAAAAAAGAAGGATACTTTTGTACAAACCCTTGATTTGGTCCTATATACTGAAACACATCATCAAATCCCACTTGGTATATACTGCTTCTTTCAGCCGCAGTAAATGTTTTAGGCATTACAGCTGGTAAAGCACTAAAAGACGTAAAATCTTCTGGAGACCCAAGAAGTTCTATCGATTGTATTTTAGCTGGAGGTTGGGGTGCAGGGGCCCCTGTGGCTCCAATACCTCTTTGCGATAAAGCACTAGGAGGCGTGTTTAGGGCTGCAAAAAGCGGGTTTGAAGAGGTAGACTGATTTTGAGAATCATCTGGATTGTTACCTTCAAAATTATTTAATTGGACATCAGTAATAGCCATATTCTATAATTTGTTTAGTTGGTTACGCCTTGATTATAAGGACTACTTATAATTTCTACAACAGCTCTTGGATTATAAGAGGGGCTACCAGGTTGTATAAGGGGTTCTATACTATTGCCCAAAATCTCTAGAGTACCATCAAAAGTTTTTGCTTGATTGACATATTGCTCGTATGAAAAAGTAGTTATACTGCCATCTGCCTTGGTGCCCTTAAAGATAACAACAGGTCCTACAGTATTGCCTGCATCTGATTTTACAAAACTAGCCGCTGTTTGTAGATTTACATTAGTATATTCCACTGTTCTGCCTCTTTCATCTTTAGCTGTTGCAGGCCCGTAGTTAAAAGACGAATAAGTCTTGACTAATTTATCTCCGTCTTTCATACTATCAAAGATGGTGGTCTCATAAGCAAAGTTACGTCTAGTTTGCTTGTTAGCTTGATAATCATCTTCAAGCTCTTCGAACAAAGATGTGCCCACAGGGATAGTGTTCTTTGGTATTACTACCCTTTCTTTTACAAATTCTCCATCATCCGCATCAAAGACTTCTGCTTCTACGTAAGCATTCCCCCCTCCAGCTGTTAGACCATATCGCATACCTCTAACACCTAAATCGCCCATGCTCTTGTTGCCTTCTTCGTCTAATTTTTGGGTAGCCTCCATAGCACTTCTAATCACTTCGCCATCTTGATATGGTGCCAAGCCTCCTAAATCTAAGCCCTGAGCATTAGCTATTTTTAGTATGTAAGATGCTTGGTTACGAGAAGCTGGACTACCACTAGATACTGTGTAACTAGATGTTTGTATAATATCTCCAAATCTTTTCTTAAATACAGCATTCATATCCGACTGGATAGTTGCTAAATTTATGTTTTCAATTTGGTCTTTTGATATTGTAGAGCCACTTGACAACGTTATCTCGTCAGGTGTTCGTGAAGGAAGAGACATATCTAATCGTCCTTCCTTTCTAACTAGCTCTTCTCCAAGTAAGAATTCTACTTCTTTTCTAGTTAACTGATAGTCTTGATTATCTAATTTCCCTCCTTTGCTCACTAATATACTAGTCTGCCAATCAGTTAGCTCAGGATTTCCAAACAAAGGAAAGTCAACATTAAATCTATAAAAATCCTCTCCTGGATTTCTAGTCAGTGTACCACCTGCTAACTCGATAGTTGGATTGCTTCTAAAAAATTCTTGAACTGCATTACCTTCTGTTAGCCCTTCAGCAGCATCAAGCCATGCTGTAACACTTTCCGAAATACTACCCATAACTTCATTGTTAACTCTAGCTATTTGATTGGCCTCGGCAATATTACCTTCATATCTTATTTTAAAAGAACCAAAGGACTCCCCTGTTGGCATTTGGCTTGGAATTGCTTTATTGTAACGATTTAAGACTTGTTCGGAAAAGAATCCATCTTCTCGAGCAAAATCTTTTGATAACATCGTGTAATTTATAGTACCTGCTAATTCAGGTTTACCAAGTTCAGCAGCTTGTTCTGGGGTAAATCTAAATAAATCCATTACTGTTCCCCCTGCTGCAGTTGGGGTGTCACCCCATACAGTAGTATAGAGTTGTGCTAAATCTTTGTTGCTTTGGGCATATTGTGCCTCTGAATCCTCCATAGTTTGACGAAAGTCTCCAAAGGCCATTTCATCTACACCAGTTAATTCAGTTATGGTTACTTCAGGGTTATCTTCTTTATTCACAAAGTCTGCAAAATCTTTTAGACCATATACATCAGTGAGAGGGTTCATATTTCCATATCCCTCCCCTAAATAAGCCATCGGAGTATTATGCAAATTAAATAGTTGCTCGGCTTTTTTTGCAGCTGATGGGTCCCCGCTATTGTATGCATTTATAACATCTGCATAACCTTTCCTAACAGCTTCATAGTACTCTTTTGCATTAGCTGATTGCATTTCTTGCCGCCTCATGGCCATATCATCATTGTGGATAGCCATTCTTAATGCCCCATCATTAGTCTCAAAGCCCATGTCGGTAATGCTCATACGTTGATATGCTTCGGCATAACCGTTTAACAAATCGTTTGTGTATAATTGATACTCTAAGGATGGTCTATTTCTATTATTAACTGAGTTGTTGTAGGTTTTGATACCTGATTCTAGTACTTGAATTTCTTGAGCAAGTTTAGCCGACTTTTCAGGGTCGGTAGAAACAGCTAAATCATATTTAGCACTTGATAATTGAGTAATTAAACTGTCGTAAGGTTGGCTAATATTTGCCTGAGTTTGTGCGAAAAAAGTTTCGTCATCCATACCCTGAAACTGTGCCCAAGAATTTATTCTTAATTGTCTTTGAACATTTGGATTATTAGCAATATACAGAGACACTCTATTTTTAATGGTCTCGGGCTCAATCATCTCTCCTTTTTGAGTGAAGAAAGTATAATTACCTACATCATCAAATGAAACAAACCCTTCTGGGTCTATCTCATCAAGTACATTTTCTCTAATCATAGCATCAAAGTCAGTGAACTCAATGTAATTAGAGTTACCTTTAAATTGAGAACCTGTTTGGCCATCTGATGCCCATTTATTATAATCTTGTAGAGAGTATGCATGATTTCTCTCATCATACAACCCTTCTTCCATAGATGCCTGAGCCCCAGAGTTGATGTTCCTACCAGCTAATGTTCCCATATAACCATTCATAACTCTGTCATCTACTGACTGTCCTATGAATCCTGTGAGGTAGTCACTTCTAGAATCAAGAGATAAATCTCCTGACCCATACTGATTAATAGCATTTTCTATATTTTGAAGCCTATTGTAGAAATACTCTTCATCTTGAGACTTTGCAAAATCAAGACTTGATATCTTTTGAACAGCTTCTTGAACTTTGGCTCTATTAAAGTCATACTTCTCCTGTCTATAAGCGAGAGCTTTAGAGAGGAGATTTTTGTCTACCAATTCTTGATAAGGGGTAAACTGTGTAGGTTGTGAATACGGTGATGCCATACTATAATATTATTAGACGGTTAGAGTACCTAATCCTTGAGTCAATAAATATTGCTTAACTGCTTCCTCATTTATAGTGGGTTGACCTTGAGAGGCAAACATCATTGCTGCATTATTTTTAGGGAACATAACATTAAAGGGGTTCAAGGCATTAGTAAACTCTACTTGACCTGTAATAGGATTAAACCTATAGTTAGGCGATAATGCTTGAGCTACCCCAATGTTCATTCTTTCGGATTGTTCAGCTCGTTCATTCATTTGTTGTTGACCTTGTCTAGTTCGTAAATCAGCTCTTGTCAAGTCCATTGCAGTGGTAGCTAGTTTACCAAAGTTTGATATGTCTGCTGCTGAAGCCTTTGCATTGTATTGGTCAGCTTGGAAATTAAGAGTATCTGCTTGTCTTGCAAGTTGTTGAGTGACTGTGTCTGCTCTTTGTTGTTCTTTTCCATATGCATCCCCAAGTGCAGATAAACCTGCAGCTGTAACTGCTCCTAAAGCTGAACCAATACCTCTACTTGCTGTGTCTATACTTCTATTAAATGCTCTTGTAATGGGTGCAAAATTAGGGTCTACCTTTCTTTGAGGTATTCTTGCTTGTAATCTAGAATCTATTGCTGGAGGACCTTGATATGCATCTGCCTCATATAAATCAGGGACTCCTAAGAAAGGTACTGGAGGACTGAAAGTACTAGCTGGTACATAAGGCATCATGGGAGTGCTAGGTACTGTAGGGTCATCTTCAATTAATCCCTGACCTTCTTCTCCTAAAAACTCAATATCTACTTGGGCTGAGAGACCTCTATCTTGCTGAGAACCGCCAGGAGTCTCCGTTCCAAACTCTTGACCCCCAGCTGCTCCTTCTCCACCTAACCTTTGACCAGTTGCCTCACTAACAAAATTAATTCTACTAGCATCTATACCTCGCTCTTCAAGCTCATTTTTAATAATTTGAATACTTTCGTCTGCTCGTAACTGTGCTAATCTTACGTTAGCTTCATCACTTGTAGTACCCCCAATTTTTGTCATAAGGTCTGGGCTTACTACCATAGGGTCTGAGAATCCTCCAACAGTTATTGTGCTATTGTAAGGCACTCCCATGTTTTCGGCTTGTTCTACTCTCTCAATAATTTCAAAAGTTTTTCTCATGAAATTAGTATAGGCATCCATATTACCTATCAAGTTCTTATCAACTTCACCTGATTCAGTCAAGACATTATACATACCAGGCTTGAAGAATCCTTTATCTATATTATCACCTCCATATGATACTCCAGGTAAAGTTCTAAAGTACTGAGAAGTACCATCTTCATTTTCTCTAACCTGATAGACATCACCATTATTATCAACATAAGTGAATGTTCCATCATCCCCTTCTGTTAATTGGCTCTTTCTGATAGTTGGAAATTCTTTCGGAGTGAAAGCCTCCATAGAATATGGATTAGTTGCAGGATACTGTCTGCTTACATTAGTTACATTTTCATTGTAAACTGTCAATGGGCTATCTGCAGAAACACCTGGAACATTAAAAGGTTCATCTGGTCCAACCCCTGCAGAGTTTTGAATTACCACGTTCTGCCCTGCCTCATCTAAACCAGTTTGAACTTGCCCTAGCACCTGGAACCGCCCGTTTTCATTTCTTTTTGCAACACCATTTTTAAGCTCTACTACTAGATAGAATTTATCAGGTTGAAGAAAAGGTGCAGTAATATAATTATTACTAGGTCTATTGTCCGCACCTATTTCTACAAATCCATAATCGTAGAGTGTTCCTTGATACTTTGGAGCTGCTCCTACCTCTCCACCATCTTCCCAAGTACCGAAACGCTTGTGCCAATATAAAGGAGAAAACGGGTCCTTTGCCTTCGCAGAGTTCTTGCCACCCATTCTATCCCAAAATCTTTTTCTTCTCTTACTACTTTTGTGAGATTTAAAATCTTGCATGCCACGGAAACCTCCCTTGACAATTTTGTATTTTGTTTTACCTCCAGTTTTTTTACGAGCAAGAACTTCCCATTTGTGTTTAGCACCTTTAGGAGCCCTTTTCTTTGCTCCTACTTTTCTAAACCCTTTATTCTTATATCTCTGTGGTATCCCTCCACCATCTGCATATATACCAAAGACTTCGTCTTGTACGTAGTCTTGTACATTGGCATCTCCTATCATGCCTTGCAACTTCCCCACATCTGCATCTTCCATATAGAACTCCCCACCATTAGCATACACGCTTATAGTACCTCCGTCTTCCATTTGTATTTGAGCCATTTCTGCACCTTCAGCTATGTTTTGTACATTGGCTTGTAGTGGTTGCTCATACATAACAGGGATAGGGGCTTCCCCTGTGTTTCCTACAGGGGGATTCATAGGGGCTTCTACGCTTTCTTCAGGGCCTGTTCCTCCGACAGTTGGGGCATCTTGTGGTGGAGGAGCTTCTCCTGATTTGATTTGTTCTTCCCTTTGCTCCATTTGGTTAGCCATTCTAGGATTAAGATTAACCGAAACATCTTCCATAGCGATGTCTTCAGCCGTTGGCTGTTCAACGGGTTTTCTTATTCTAGAATCATTCTCGGGGTTGACTTTGACAAACTCTTGTCGTTCAAATAAAATATCAAAGGCTTGATTCTTAACAGCCTCTGCTTGTTTCATTTCTTGTTGAAGTTCGTATAACTTATCAGCTAGATATTGCTCGTTAACTCTTCGTGTGTCTTCGTCTTGTGTTTCTTCGTTCTTCTTGATTTTATCAAGGAAGGTCTCCATCTCTAGTTCGATGCCTTCTATGCCTAGAGAAAGATTAACTTTATTTAAAGCTTTTGCAAACGAATCTTTAGGATTAACAGTTACTTCGAAAAGTGTTTTAATCATGTCTCTAATCTCCTTACCGACTCTAATGTTGTCAGAAAGAATTCGAGTGCCCTCAGGTAAATTCATCTTCTCACCACCCTCGGTGTGTCTTTTACCTGCGACTTCGGATACAGTTCTATCAGGGAATTGGATAAACTCCTTTGCCTCAACTTCTGCATTAACTTCATTACGCATTTCATCTACACCTGTAACCAGTCTACCTGATATAAGGCTAGGCATATTTACCTCGCCCCCATCTTTAAACTGAGGTGTAGCTGTGTTAGAGAGGCCCTGTAACCTTCTTTGCACTTCTTCTACTGTTATCTTGTTTCGTTTCATTACGCCATATTATTGCCATTAAGCCCTGCTGTCACTGGTGTCATAGTAACGTATCTTCCGTTTACGTTGTCAAAATACAAATTTTTTCCTTCATCTACAAGTATAAATTGAGTAGTGTCAGCAACTTGTGGAGAACTCATTGCGTTTGCTTGAGCATTTACTTGATTTGCCATATTAGCTTCCATAGACATGCCCTGTTGAGCTACAGCATTTGGGTTGTATCCCATATTTTTAACAGCTTCAGGTGCTTTCTCAGCTAGTTTAGCTAAACCAGGATTATCATTGGAGTCAATAGTCTTTCCTTGATACATGTGAGTCCCACCTTGCATATAATCAGCTTGAGCTGCCATAAATTGAGAATTCATAAAGTCTCCTGCAAACATACCACTTGGTCTAAGTCCACTTCTTCTTACTTGGGCATTACCCATCATACCCCCATCCAACATATTTGAAGGAGGTACAACGCTTCCTGTACTATCGACTAGTACTTGTGGTGGATTCATACTTCCTTGATAAGAATACATGCCTCCATTGGCAAGTCTCATCATATAATTTTTTATTGCATCGTTATACATAGTTTTTATTTTGTAGTGTTAATTATTTATAGCCTCCTCCCTTAGCTTTATATTGCTTGGCTAACATCTGAGCTTTTCTAGCAGACCACTGTCCAGGCTTACCACCTTTACTTCCTGCTTTGATTCTATTAAATAGACTTTTACGCATTGTAGGCTTGGTATAATTACCCGCCTCATTTACTTTAGACTTTTTAGCAGTAGATTTCTTTCTTGTAGATGTGCTTTTCTTCCTAGGCATAGTTTCTAGTTAATTTTCATTATTTTGATATCCATCTTGGTCTCATAGTCTTTTTTAAGACTTCTTTGGTTTAGGAAACTTCCAAAGTTATTTTCTGTAAAGTTGGCTAGTTCCTGTCTTAGTTTGTTTTGAGTTTCTTCGTCAAGAGTTTGTTGTATGCTATCTCTCATGGCATCAAAAGGGTTTACACCAAACATCCCTCCATCCATAGCATTTCTTCTCTTACCCTTATGTAAACCATGTCTCGCATGTTGTTTACCCTTTGAAGTAGCTTCTTTTTTCTTTCTATTTGCTGCGGCAAGTTTACGTCTTCCTGAAGGCGTAGACTTTAAAGATTCGATTGTCTTTTTAGGTGCGTATACTTCTCCTGTCTCACTTGACTTTTTACCTGAAGCAGTAGTCCATTTTTGCTTAGTCCATTTATCAAGGCTTTTTTGGGTTTTATGCTTGCCTCCTGACTTATAAAAATTCATAGCCATGTTAACCCCTCCTTGTGTGTACAATGGAAGCTCTAAAACCTTTTTAGAGTTTTGAAACTTGACAAGGGGTGTCCCAGGCTCCATTATAATTTTTTCTCCTGTAAGTTGATTGTTATCATCTAGTCCTACCCCAAGTATGCGACCTGGTACGTTGGTCATAGTGATTTCGTTGCTAGGTACTATCACAGGGTTATGTCGAGAGGTAAATACTCCACCTTGGGATTCGATAACCCCTCCGTCTAATCCTAAAAATTGTTGTGCAGAAGTTCCTGAAAAACCATAGTCTTGAAAAGATGGTCTGCCTAATTCAGCTCCAAATCCCATGTTCAAAGCATCATAGTTTTCATTTGCTTCATTTATACCCTGTACATATTGATTTCCAAACCCTGCTCCTGCTGTTGCATCCTTTGTACCTTGTATAATAGTAGACAATACCCCTGCAGAACCTCCAATTGCCTTCGCTCGTTTTAATTTTCTTTCTTGGTCATCTGTGAGTTCGTCACCTGGTTGGAGACCTAATATGCGACCTGTTTTAAATGCCGCACCTGCAGTAGTGTTGGTGTCAAACATATTACTTGAAAGCAAATCAAAAGGGATACCATCTAAAAAACCTTCCTGGTCATCATCATCAGTTTCTGCTTCCTCAACTTGGTCTCCTGGATTTTGGCCCATTTGAGAATCATCAGACACATTTATACCAAATATTTCTCCTAATGTTTTACCCTGATATCTTGATGGAGATTGCCCTGGTTCAGGAAAACCTTTTTCATTTTCTTCCTTCTCAATAGTTAAAGGACCCACTCTTTCTCCATTTTTTATATTTGGCTGGGGTGTAGTAGGGGCTGTAACCCCTGTTCCAACGGGTTCGTCTGGAGTTTGCATAGTGCCTGGTACTATATTTTTTGTCGCTGCTTTAATTAAGTCTGCTTTGAAGTCCTCAAACCCCTGCTCCATTGCACCTTCAACTCTTGTAGAAAGGTAACCTGCACCAGCTGTTCCTGCTAATGCAGATATAGAGGCTAAGACATTTCCAGCCTTTTGTCCTTTATTCTCTCCTTTTTCAGACATTCCAAATGTAACTCCCATATCCATTAACCTTCTATCTAAATCGAAAGTTCTAGGTTGAAAGAATGTCATTGCCTGATTAAGTTGTTTGGCCTTTTTTGTGTACTCTTCAATAAGTTGGGCTGCAACTTCTGGGTCTACGTTAGATATTAAGTCTTGTAAAGATGCTTGTTCTAACATAGATAATAAAGAATCTTCTGAAACTTCAGTGCCTGTATTAGCTGCACCATACTTCATTTCTTGAACACCTGTTGCCCCTGTTGCCCCTGTTGCACTTGCGTTTTGTGCTGCTGTTACCCCGTCAACACCCCTAGTGTTACCTGTAATAGGGTTCACACCTCGCATAAAATCTATGTCAGAATACTCAAACCCTGTACCCCTAGTTTCCCCAGTAACAGGGCTTGTTTCTCTTAGAAAATCCTCAGAATCTTCTAAAATACCCTGATATTTGAAGGGCAAATAGTTTTTTCTGTAAATATTATTAAGAAATTCAGGATTCATAAGAGTTTATAAGATATATAAATATAGGTCAAATATTCGTAATAACCAAATATATTACAATAAGAGTACGTTATTTGCTATTAAACAGCAAATGGATTGATATTAGATTTAAGTCGTCTTCGTCTGTTTTCTGATGTTGCCTTAGGCGTGTCCCTTAGACTGACAAAATTAGGAGTAGTAGTTTGCTGATGTTTAGTTGCTCCCCCTCCTTCTTGACCATAGAACATTTGTTGTTGTCCCTGTTGAGGCTCTGCTTGAGATATAGTATTAAGTAGTTGTAATGTTCCTTCCATACCAAAAGTAGAAATAAGTTGCATTAGTGACCTATAGTTACTGTTGGCGGGCAAACCTTGTATGGGTACATATTTCCTCCTAGCTTTGTCAAGGTCATCCATAGTGATATCGTAGTTAAATACATCTTTACCCTCTCGGGCAAGTAGTGCTCTAACTTCACTTAACCTCGCTCTTGCCTCAGTTGGGTCTGTAAAATACTCATAATTAACCTGGTCACTCAACATAGGGGTAGGGTCCAGCATGTTATATATAAAATTTCTTTCTACCTCGTCTTTTGGTAGAGCTAGGTCTTCTATAAGTTCCACGTCTTTAAAAGGTATTAACCTTTCGAGATAATAATGATTGTCTCTATCATTCATATTCCCGTTAAATAAGGGTCTATCTGTTGCATGAGACAGTTCATGTATTGCCGCTGTCCTAAGTGCAGTCTCGGGTGTCCAGAGAGGCGAAAGGATAGGAATATCTGCTGGTTTTCGATATATAGTTTGTGGCCTATAACTTAAAGAAGACGCAGCAACACCTGCTGAGGGAGAGGTGTACATCTCCCATGGTGTCATATTCAAGTTGTTTTTAATAAATTGATTTCCTTTAGACTTTTCAAAATTCCATCTCCTCCCCTCATTTAAATAGTCGTAATCATACTCAGGACGGTAGTAGTCTCCAAGAGTTTCGGAATCAGTACTTTCCTTAAGCATTTTTTTATATTGAGGAGAATTCAGCCAATTTTCCGTGAAAACTTCTGAATCATAAAAAAAATCTCTGTATGTGGGGTCCTTAATGTCTGGGTCCACATGCATATATTCATCGCGAATCTTCTGTTTTGCTAGGCTTTTAGCAATACCTACTCTATTTGGTGCATACTCAAATTTTTCAGGGGTAAAGGTCGTTGCTGCCTTAACATAGTTATTGAAATATGTAGGGTTTACATAATTCTTTGCATCCTGAATTGCTATCCTATCTGCTTCACTAGGTGGTGTATACGCATCAGTCTGACTACTAATTGGACGGTTAGGGTCAAGCATTGGTATGTCCCCTTGATGTTTCTTAACAGGTACTTTCCCTCCTTGCTGACGTATAAAACCAAGGTTTATTAAGTCCGTTGTGGGAGGATTAAAATTAAATGCACCCCCGCTTATTTCATTAGACCTTTCAAGATTTGAAGCTTTAAACGGAAAGCTTTTTGCTTTTTGAAAGAAACTAAACCTTGGCAGTAATGTTTCACCCTCTCCTGGCCACTGAATGTCTGTCATATGTAATGCAGGGGATAAGACTGTGGACCCTGAAGGATTGTATATTCTAAGGTGGTCATTTTTTCCGAATGTTTTCTGTACTGTAGGGGGCCGAAAGGTAGGCATAGCAGGGTCAAACGTAGATGTAAATCCAGTAGAAAAGAAAATTTCATCATCACCAACTTCGGATAATCTTTTAAGTTTTATTGAAAAATCCGAAGGGTCCACTACATTTACCATATCACCTCTTGTGCCTCTGTGTAAAATTAGAGGCGAAGAAGTTTTTCCTACTATATTTGGGTCAAATGAAAGGTCTAAAGCGTTTACCCTCTCTCTCAGTTGTTGTAATACATCTTGATACCTTGGGTCTGTTACGTCTAAAGGTCTTCTAAAGTCCTCAGGACTTTTCATATACATAGTAGTACCATCTGGTGAGTACTTAAAGTCACTAAAAATAGTATTGTAAAGTTTAGACCTTTTTGTTGCATAATCATGAAGAGCTACTTGGCCTGCTCGAGTATTATAATCTCTTAAGCCTAATTCAGTAAGATAATTAAATTCTCGTGGTATATCATAATCACTGTACCTACCTAAAGAATTAGGTTGTTTATTTACCATGAAATTTAGATACTCAGGGTCACCTGAAGGCTTATAATTACTTGTTCTAAAGTCGTATAATTTTTGTCTAAATTTTCCAAAATCACTACCAGCAGGGGCATCCATTAGAAATGACAAATCTCGTGCTCCAGGGATGTCAGTTAAATTAGGTGCATTAAATGTGAGTGGTTGATTGTAGGTTTGAACAGCTACTGATGGAGCATTAAAATTAAAAGACAGTTGTTTTCCCAAATTTTGTGTAGTGGTTATTGGGTTAACTAATGGTTTTATAACTTTAGGAAAAAGGCTTAGTTGTCTACCTGCTCTACCTGCTCTAAGTGCACCCCCTACGAATCCTTGATATTTAGAGGTTGTACCTCCGTTTTGTCTAAAATCAGGATTATATCTTCCTTGAGGTGAGGATAACCTATCTTTTTCAAGATTGTAAAGAAACCAACTTCTGTAGTCTTGTAATTGTTTAAAATATTTGTTGTCTAGTTTTGGTCCAAATGCATATTTTTGCATAAGAGGCATGTTGATTAAAAACTGTTCTAAAGGCATTACATCTACTCCAGGTAAATATTGACGAGTAACATCTATGCGATTTCTAGGTACAAAGGCTGTTGCCATTTCGTCAAACGTTGCTCCTCCAGCTAAAGAAGGTGCTAAATCATACCTTCCTTTCCCTAGACGATATCTTGCTGTCCCCATCGAATTCTTTATAGGGTTCAACCCAAATACAACAGGAAAATTATCTAAAATTACTTTTTGCTCTGCAAGAGGAGCATTTTCAAAATTGGCAGTTCTTCTTTCAAATATTTCCTTAAGAGGGGCTCCTTCATATCTCGAATCATTTCTTGTACTATATTGACTTTCTCCACGAAGAAATTCATTATATTTTTCTACAAAATTATTTGTTAAAGGCCTTTGAAAGGCATAATTTAGAGGTGTACTGGGTGAATCTATCATGCCTAGAGAAATGTGCCTCCGATTTTGATGGTCAGCATGTGCAGTGTTCCAATCTCTTAGCACTTGTAATGACCCTGCGAAAGGAGCTCCTCCTCTTTCTATAAGTTGTCCTGTAGGCACTAAACCACCAAACCTGCTAATTGAAGGCAATGCGGAAGACCCTGAACCATGTAAAAATACAAAAGGCTTATTAGTTACTCCTTGGTTTATTAAAAATGAATTACTTCTCAAAACTTGTTGTCGAGAAGCAGTTCCGTCCGTCCCAAATAACATAGGATTTTTAGGATTAGAGCTTCTCACAAAAAAGTCTGCAGTGCGGGGTAATGCTTTAGCGACACTAGCAAAGGTAGTTGGATTCCTATATTTTTCAAAAACAGTTGATGGGGATATACTAGAACCTTCGGTTAAAAACCCAGGTGATTGGTAATCTCTTGCTACAAAATCTTGTCTAAACCCCATATAAGGAGGTCTGTAGCCAATGGCATCGTAATACCTTTTCAGTATATTAGCTCTTCCTTTTCTAGTAAATGGTAGATAAGAATGTCTAGTATCAGGTTTGCTAAACAAACCACCTATACTGGAAAATTTTGTAAGGGAGTTAGCTGAAGGGTTTAAGTTTATTACTTGGTCTTCTGTGGGAGCAGTGTAGTTAGGACGTATAACATCAGCAAATCTACCCATATTAGTGAACATGCCAGTAGGTGCTCCTGCAAAAGTAGTTGCTGCAAAATCAATAACAGGTGTGAAGCCTTTTAAGACATTAGCACCACTCCTTGCAATGTTTCTACCAGCTCTACCTGCTCTGACTAGACCAGCCAATTGATATTTAGGTGCAGATGGCATAGGCTACTATCTCATAAATGGGTTAAACATTACTGTTCCACCTGCCCTTTTACGAGGGGCTGGACTGTCGTCCTCATAGTAGTTCTGTCCTCTAAATGGTTCATACCTTTTACTATTAGGATTTAAGATAAAATAACCATCTGTTGTTTGTACAACACCAGGAAGAAGACCCATATTCTGGATTACTTCCACTTGTTTACCAGCTACATTGATAGTAGGTTCTAACATATTTCTACCAGTTCTTGTATCTATTATATGTACTTTCATAGGGTCGGACTTTGGTGTTATATTACCCATAACAAACTTACCGCTTGCATCTCTAGGACCTGGAGGGAAGAACGCATCAGATACGAATGGTACAGTGGCACCATAATCTCCTCGGAATCCTGATTTCATATTAAATCCATCTCCAGGCTTATACCCTGGATTTCTCATGAACCCTGGAGTTCTATATACATTACCAGTAGGTAACGCAGGTCCTATAAAGCCTGGCATTGGTCTAGGTATTTCAGGAGTTCCTAAGTTATATACTCCTAAACCAGGAAATGAGCCTGCCACTGGAGGAAGTTGTTTTGCTGAACCTAGGTCACCTCCAGATGTTATATTTATTGTAGGTACATCTCTCTTTCTCTTATTCTGTACGTATACCTCGTAATTAAACTTTTTATTATCTAAAACTTGACCCAATTTGGCTAGATTACTGCCTTCAGCAGGAGTAAATGCTGTTCCTGTACTTCCTTCACCTATAAAGAAATCATCTCTATGTGCTTTTTTGCCTGAAAGTCTTGTAGCTGATTTAGGGCTAGTTAGATTTAAATCAGACTCTAAAGGTAAGAATCCTTTATCGGTTTGAGCAAATAAAATAGGCTTCCCATCCCCACCAACATTTTGTACTGCAACAATAGGATTATTATTATTATCCAGAGCAACAACTGTTACGTTATCTCGATTAACATTTATGGGAACTTGTATGTTATCGTTTATCATACTAAGGCGACCTCCCACATTTCCATAATTTGCAGAAGCTTGGTCATCAACTAGTGATACATTTTCTAAAACACTTTTTTGTGTAGTATATGGTATACTTTGTTCTTCTGACAATAATTTATTAAACTTTTCTTCTCTCTTCTTTTTACCAAAAGGAAATTTGCTAGAAAATGCTCCTTGACCTTGTAAAGGTGCAGCAGTTGATGTTGCATAAGGCTCTATTCTAGATTCATCTATACCTAAAAGACCTGCCCCCCTAAGTCTAGATGCTGCTCTACCAAATATAGGGAAAGCTCTCTCAGACAATGTAGGGCTTCGTAATTGAGTTCTAAACTGTCCGTAACCTGTTGCAGTATTAGCATTTATATATTGGTCAGGTCTCATACCTATGTCCCCCCTTTTAGCCCTATCTAGATTGACATCAGTAAGTGACTCAGGTCTAGGCCTTGTGGCAATTTGATACCCAGCCGCAAGTGCTGCCGCACCAGTGTAATCGCCTTCCACGAGCAAGTCTGTTGCTCTATCTATAAGGTTAAGACCCATCTCTCCATCTGTTGTGCCAAACGGAGGTGGTACAAGGTCTTGTCCCATGGTAACTTCTAACCCAGCATCTATGCTATCCTGTGCTCCTATAATTGGTTGACCTTCAGGGTTAATGTTTTGAGCAGATTGTACATCAGCCATGCTAACAGTGTCAGGAGATGTTGCTACAACTTCTTGTGCACCAGATGGTGTAGTAGCAGCAGACGTGGTAGCAGTTGTACTAGGTGTAGTAGTAGCAACAGATGGTGTAGTAGCAGCAGATGGGGTGCCTTCTGCCATATAAGCACTTGCATCTATAAACTGTTGTGCTGTTCCTCTTGCTGGCATTCCAAAGGTAACTCCTAATCCAGCTCCACCTGCAATAGCTGGAGTAAACCCTCCAACGCTAGTAGGTCTAGCAAATCGGTCAAGTGGCAAGGAAGTTGGAGTAATAGCTCCAATGCTAGTAGGTCTAGCAAATCGGTCAAGTGGCAAGGAAGTTGGAGTAATAGCTCCAATGCTAGTAGGCCTAGCAAATCGGTCAAGTGGCAAGGAAGTTGGAGTAATAGCTCCAATGCTAGTAGGCCTAGCGAATCGGTCAAGTGGCAAGGAAGTTGGAGTAATAGCTCCAATGCTAGTAGGTCTAGCAAATCGGTCAACGGGTAAATTTGCAAAGATTCCTTCATTTGCACCAGGAATTGTAACGCCTGTTCCAATACCCTGCCCTGGATTATATACGTTTGCACTAAACTGATTAGCCATATTACTAAATGTTCCAGGAGCAGTTCCTAAAAAAGTTGTACCTGCAACGTCAACTACGGGTGCAAAACTTCTAGCAAAATTAGCAACAGGAGAAGTAAATCGTCTAAGACCTGAAGGCATAAACCTTGTTATAGATGGGCTATAACCTCTAGGGACTATTCCTTGATATTTTATACTTTGATTATTCATAATTTTTTTATTGTGGTCTATGGGGTACCTTGCGGTAATTTGGAACTAATACTTGGTTTAAATGTCTCTCCTCTAAGTAGGTCCCTGTATCCTGTATTAAATCGCATATTTTGGTTAAATGCTTGTCCTTTATATAATCCCGTAGGGTTAAGACCTTGTCTACCTAAAGTTCCTGTAAAGGTTACGCCAGGAGTGAACCCTGGTTTTGAGCCTATATTTTGCGAAAGAATATTTGTTGCTACAGGAGCTTTTGTACCATATTGTGATACAAATACTGGATTTTTACCAAAACCTTGGCGTATCACATTCTCCCCAAATACAGCCCCTCCTGGTCCTTCAAAACTAAAGCTCGTAGTACCTCTTCCTCTTATTTTTTGACCTAATTCGCTAAGCCTATATTGAGGTGTTCCTATAACATTTCCTTGAGGATTTAATTTATATTGAGTACCTGTCTTAAATGGTTTTAATGCAGTTCTTCCGAGACCTTGTGCTGTTGCAAAGGTGCCTCTAGGATTTAGGAATAATGCATTTAACCCTAAGTTAACTCCCATCCTAAGAGCAGGACTTATGTCTTGAAGTGTTTCTTGGAATCTATTAGTTAGAAGTGCATCTGTAGGGTATACTGGAAGCCCTGCTTGAACATCACCTAGGGGAATATATTTATTATTTCTATCAAGACGGTTATAAGTAATATCATCTTTTGGTTCTATCCCCACTTGTCTAAATGGTTCTAAGTTTTTATAATATGGATTAAAGAGCATTGCCTCATCCTGTGCTTTATACATGCCAGGGGAGTAATCACCAGGCTTATTTGGGTTCTCAAAGTTTTTGTAAGTTATACCTAAAAAAGGTCTGTCACTTATACCTTGAAGTTGTTTTTTATAATCGTCACTTAAAAAATCAAATCTATTATCAAGTAATTCTACTCCTTTAGAAACTAATCTAGTTCCAAGGTCAGGGAGTACAGATGTAGCAAGAAGCGTTCCTCTACCCAAGTTTGATAGAATAGGTCTTTGTTTAATATAATCTTCATTTAGTTGAAAAGCTAGTGGGCTATCTCTTTTATATAAATCATAACCTCTAGCTATAGCCTTTCCAGTCAAAAAACGATTAGGGTCGTTCATTTCATTAACCACAAAATTAGGAAGAAATCTTGCTACATTAGGATTGACAGTATAGCTACTAAGTGCAGGTGGTTTATAATTTTCAAAACCCATCAACAAGTAGTCGAGTGGTCCTCGGTTTCCTATGGATGCAGGAAGCTCATCAACGTTTGCATATGGCTGACCTGTTAATAGATTGAGAGGAGCAGGTCCTAAATCAAAATCACCCAAATATTTCACATCAAAATTACCACCCATAGTTTTGGGTTGCCCATGTATACGTTTGTTCTGAAAATGGCTATCAAAAATATCTTGCTGAGTAGCATCGTATACATCACCAACGGCAACATTATACGTTTCCATGGCATCTCTAAATTGATTTTTAGATATGCCTATATCAGCTTTCGAGACTGTTGTTAACACCTCTCCAAGTTGTTCTTGATACTCGGGTTTTAGATTACCTCTTGCTCCATCTGGTAATGTGTAAAATGCCTCTTCTGGTAGGTAAGATGCTGCTAATCCAATAACACTTTCAGCGTTGAAGGGTTGTGTAGTTGGAGTGCTTTGGTCTGCAAACGTAGCTTGTGGTGCAGACCTTAAAGCATAATTTACAGCTCTTTCGATATCTTTATTTTCGGCTTCAACAAGCACTGGTGCTCCATCTTTATTTGTAAATACTGTGCTATTATCTCCAGCAATTGAGTTACCTTCTTTTAGAGCTGCAATTTCTTGTGCTGTAAAATCTTTTGTGCCTCTACCTATTGGTAATCCTTCAGGTGTTAAATTTGAAGAGTAGGGAGGCAACGTTGCTCCACTAAAAATAAGCTCAGGATTTCTTAATCTATTTAAATTTGCTTCGCTTTGGTAAAGACCATAGCCCATTTGTTCCTGCTCCATTCTGTCTAAATATCGAGGTCTAGCGATTTTACTTAAATCGAATGAACCCCCCAATGCAGGATATGATTTATTATATAAATCACTAAATACATCAGCTAATTCAGGTTTTATAGCTTTGCTTTTTACCAAATCTTCAAAACTTTCTCCCCGTGATATTCGTCTTTCAATTTCAGCTGCATAAGGAGAGATAGAAGCAGGGGTTACTCCTAGCTTTTTCATATCCATTTGAGCTGATACCTCATCTGGGGTTAGTTCACTTGGTGCTACTAATAAATTTACAAGAGTATTCCCAATGCCATCTAACTCAAATGATGGTCCTAACCCTACCTTAAGTTCTTGATTATTAATTTTTTCAATAACTTTATTAAAGTTACCTGCACCAAATTGCTCTTTAACGGTGGCAGGGTCAAAGCCTGCAGCAATCATACTAATCATACCATTAAAGTACTTCTGGTAGTCATCTCCATCGGGCATGAATTCAAACCTTGGTAATTGACCTTGACTGCCACTCATATACATGCTTTCGGGAGCTCCTGGTGCTATGAACGTGCCAGTCTCCTTTATAAAATCCTTAGCTAAGTCGCTATCAAGACCTGCTTCGAACCTCTTAAATAGCATATCCTGCATTTCCTCCGCAGTATATAACCTACCCTTGTCTGCCTCTACTCCCCTTTCGAGGTCGTAAAGCCTAAACTTTGGTTCGTCTGTGGTAGTGCCCTGATATTTATTAAGATTAGTAAGCATCGTACATGTAAGAGTCTGTGATGTAGTTTTCAAATATGAACTTCAGTCTCGATTCATCATTTTGGGATAGTTGTACGATTAAGTACTGTCCTCGGATATGATTCTTAAATGAAGGCACGTAATTGAAAGCAGTATTGTTTAATGTTTTATTAACGTTATCTAAATTATTTATCCATAGTGGTTGGGTGTAGTTTTCTCTAACATTATCAAAGAAGTAGTTTACTGACCAAGTATAGTCTTGGTTAGTGGCTAGTATGTCTATACTACTTGCATTGAAGTTAGGATATTGTACGAGTTGTAATTGACTATTCGGAACTTGTGTTATCAAGTTTAGCAGTCCTGTAGACTCTCTGTCATTGTAGAGAACCATAGTATCAAAGTTATCTTGGTAGTAACCGTAGTCAAACTCGTTTCGATATCTTCTAACATCTAGCCTGTATGAGAAATCTTCATACATCTTAGTTTGATAGTTAGTTGGTGCAGGAACTTCGAGAACCCAAGGATATAGTTTACCATAGTAAACTTGGAAAGATTGATTCTTACCAAGCAGGTGATTCCATATTCCTATTTCACTTGACTCACCATAGTTCAACCCCGAAGAGAAGTAGTTTTGGTAAGACACGTAGTAGTTCGGCAAGAAGGAATAGAATGATACCCATGATTGCGTTATTGGACTATAAGCTATCGTCCAAGAGGCTTGTTCAAAGTAGGTAGCATTTTTAGGATTGACTATAGAATCCACTCCAACTGCGTTCCTGTACACAAAGTCTAAATCCTTGATTCTAATACTATTATTTGGTATAGTACCAGTTTCAGGACCTGTATACACTAATATAGTACTTTTTACCTTACAATCCAATTTTGTTACAAACAGCCTTGTAAATCTATCGTCCCATGTCATAGCAAGACCTAAGCTATCAAAGTTGTTGTCTAGCATGTCTTTAGGGATGTCAGGGAATTGCTTCTGTATTCTAAAAGGTAGGCTCTCTCTGAACCAATTCTTCATACCTTTCATGGATATTTCATCCATCTTAGTGCCCCCACTAGCAAGCTGAAAAACTTTACCTCTCTTAGCATCAGCCCAAAAATGTCCGTACTGACAAGACACCATTGCTCTGTGCTGGGTACCCCCATAACCTAACTCAGTTCTAAAGAACTCTTTTGCTTTTTCAGGAGCAAACATACTTCCTGTTCCAAGCTCTACTAAGTTTTGTTGACTGCCTTCTACAATGTTATACACTCGGTAGATAACTGCACCATCTGAGAAACGTACTAAGATATCAGAAGATTCTATGTTGCGAATATCTATTAGGTCTCCATACTTACTTCCGAAATCATAGAAGTTAAGTGCTTGGAATATTCTAAAGTTATCGAATAAATCGTTCTCATTATCGTCAGGTAGTGAGTAAATAACACGGTCTGGGTGACTGAACCTACAGTTATCTTCTGCAGGGTCATAGGCATCTCTAATTCTTGTGAACGGGAATAACCCAGGACTTAGACTATATAAGTTGTTGTAATAGTAGAAGTTATCTTCTATAATAGATACTCTGTTCTCTTGAGTCCAATTTTCATAATCAGCTCTTGCAGGGTAGAAACTTTGTGCTTCATCGTCTCTACCATATCTTAGGTTTAGATTGATTCTAGATTCTGTTATAAAGCCTGGTATACCGTAATATGCCAAGTAGAACTTAGACCCCTGCTGCACGTACAAGGATGTTTTTTGTTTACCTCTTCTACCTCTTCTACCTTTTTTGAGTGTAGTAATATCTAGACAATCAAATTCATAAGCACTGCTAATAAAAGGAGCTCGCATATTGACTCCTAGGAATCTTCCAGGGTCATCTTCTCCTGTTAAATAGTCTATAAAGTATCTAGGATAACCTACGTTTCTTTCTAAAGAATATTTAAATGGAGTCAAGTCTGCCAACCTATTTGGTCCTTGAATCATAAACTTGTTGAAAAGAGGGAACTTACGTTTAGTCCAAAATCTTGATAAGAAAATATCTCCTCCAAATACAATATCACATGTGTTAGATGCTTCAAGGTCAGCACAATATGAGGTTGGTAACCATATGACAGAATTGATGGCCCCATACTGATTTGGTAAAAAGTCTTTTAAACTAACATAAGCAGATGCAATACTGCCAAGGTTCTCTTTAGTTGTAGTACTATCATCGCAACCTAATTCACTTCCAGTAAATCTAGATTGTTCTAACGCTGTAAATCCTGTTGGAGGGGTAACCTCTGTTGGTGTGTATAAGTAAACAGAAGATTCTCTTAAGTTATTATTGATAGATGTCTGTTGTGTCTCACCTACTTCATTTATTCGGAATCTACCAGGTCCTAGATAAAGTTTTTCTGATAAGCCTCTAAGAACATTTCCTTGGAGAGCATCAAAGTTATACTTTTCTTCATTGTTATAGAGACCTACAGAAGTGTAGTAATAAGCAAAGTTTGTTCTGTGACCTAGATTTCTAAAAATAGTTAACCATTCTTCTACTTTAATTCTACCTTTTGAAAAAGCAGAAGCAGAGTGGGCTAGTGCATAAACACCAGCAGCTATAGCTCCACCTATATTAGTGCTCGTTCCTATTTGTAACTCAGCAATAAAAGAGCTTATATTTAAAGTTAAATCAAGAACTATTTCCGTAGTAGCCAACACCTTAGCCAACGAATAAGCTTTAGGGGAGAGGACAATCATCTTAGGGTGATTATCTACTTCTGAAAACACACCTCTTGACGTACCTGAGAAGTAACCTTCGTAGTACATTTCAAAAGGTAAGTCAGGCTTGTTAAATGATGTGTCAGGTGACAAGAAAGAAAACCTTTTGTTTTCTCCATTTGTGCCTTGGTGTTTTACAAGCTTATCGAAGTTTTCGTCCTCGTAAATTAATTCATTATCGCTGTAATCGTTATAAGGGAAGTTACTAAAGAAAGCTCTAGTGTTTATACCAGGGCCATCTTGCTTGTACTCAATCATGTCGTACAGGTATCCTTTACCTACAATAGATTGATTAAGTCTTGCATCTCCTCTTACTATTTTGTAGCTAGTAATAGAATCTCTAAAGTCTTGTTTTACAAGTGAATTAGCTACAGCCAAATCTAAGAACTCATTAATGATTCTATTGTCAATATGCATTCCTATAACGGATATCTTGCTATTTTGACCAGGCGAGTTGTAAGCCTCATCGTATAAAATAGGGGCTTTGTGATTATCAGGAAATTTGAAGTGTCTTATTGGTTTACAGGTGAAGTCAGCATTTGAGTTTAGCTGTCCTGCTGTTAGGTAATAAGTCTCAAAAGCAGTTCGTACCGATTCAAGCTCAGTACCCGTTAAGAATCCTAAATCCAAAGTAGATACGTCAGGTAACATATTCTGACTATTGTACAAGAACTCGTTATTTGGGTAATTGGTTGTAGATTCCCAATATGCAAACCGTCCGTGCTGGTTTGGTATTGGGTCACATTGGATAGGTTTATCTTCAGGGATACAACATAAAGCTGCATATGTACATATCGATGACCCGTTTAGATTTAAAGTATCCGCAGTCGCATCATTAAGAGTAAGAGTCACGCTTTCTAATGCTGGTGTAAATACCCCTAACCTAAAACAGTTCTCAGATGCAGTGGCGTAAGCTTGAGATGTGTTATCTTCTCCTTCTGTTGAAATATCCCAATTGGCTGGGACATCTAAATTTTCTATATTTGTACTTACTATAGCACTTTCGACAGTGATATATAGGTTTTCTATTTGATTCCCATCTGCATCTTCAGTCTTAATACACAGTACTCCGTCTCGCTCAACAATTAGAGGCCCATTCCCACCGACACCGTATGCTACCCCATTATTAGTAGAAGGAGATTCTCCTGCATTTTGTGAGGAAGGTGCATAAAATACTTCCCATCCTGATAGTGCCCCCATCCCCTCGCTATCTAAGTTGACCACACCATCATTCATTTCCTCTCCACTTACCCTGACAAGCTTACAAGCATCATGGTCTTCAGTAGTTTGAAGAAGATTTAAACTTGCATCAAAAGCACTTACCCTAAAGAATCTAGAGTAAATAGCACAGTCTCTATGATGTCTTTCAGGATTTTTAACTTTACTTAAATCAATAATTATAAACGGTGTATCTATGTCCGTTACTTCGTACCAAAGAGCATTTTTATGTACGTGGTCTTCAAACCTTAATGCCACGCTAAAGTCCTGATAACCTGCATCAAGCCCATTGTACTCAGGGGATTCAGGAGTGCTGCCTTCTTGTTCTTCTATACAACATTTACAATACTCTCTTTCATATCTTCTAATAATACTGTCGCCAACAGCTCCTGATTGTCCTGGAGCAAATAAGAATGCATTAGTAGGCACTGTGCTCAAAAGTTGTTGCTTAGTCTCCAACCAAGTTAAAGGTGTACCCCCTCCACTACCGTCTGGATTATTTGGATTTGGAAAGAGGAATCTTATTGCATTTATGTCATTCTCATTAGATGGGTCGTATGGAAGGGCTGTAATTGAGTAAGCTTGATTTGCATTGGTATTGTTTAAATAATTCGGAAACCTTTCAAAAATATTTGGGTCATTACCTTTAAAATCTCCTGATGAATCAGGACAAGCATCTGCACATCCTTTTGCTCTTTGTATCCAATAATTTAACTGACCTTCATTAATATTTTTACCTACTGTAAGTACCTCAGTTTTTCTGCCTTTTCCATCTACTTCTACAGCATATACATATAAGCTCTCACATTCTTGTGTATCAGGGAGTCTTTGGTAGTAACTGCCCTCACAACCTATATATGTTTCCTCTACATTTAATTCACAGGGTAGCCCTTCATTTGTATAGGTGACTTCTGCAGAACCAGTATCACAAGTTCCTTCTAATGATGAACTTTCTGAAGGTCTGTCACAAGCTACTGACGTATTAGTAATTGTAAACTCTGAGCTAACTACTGTAGCAGGATTAGATTCTGTAACACATCCTTCTGGGAATAATTCTGCTGGGTCACAGTCATCACAAAAATTACCATCAGCATCTAGAAACTCATTTTCTAAATCACTTATTGCGGTCTGCAGTTCTGCAGGCAATGATGTAACATTATTTTCGTTAATATAGTCTATTAGAGATACAAACTCTTCTTCAGGGTCAAAGTCAGTCAATACTATACCTCCAGGTGGTACAAATATTTCTACCGAACCTGTAGATACACATCTTCTTTCGATGAGCTTTGGTTCTAATTCTATTTGAAATAAATTTTGACAAGCTTGTTGGCTGTATAGTCTACTATCAAACGTAGCAGCTGTGTTATAAAATTGCCATTTTTGTCTTCTAAGGCCATCTCCACAATTTTCAGAACCGAATCGTAAAACAGAATATACGTCTGTTTCCCAATTAGCAGCTGGATTGTCGTTAGCTAAGAAGTTGTCTATTAATGTTGTCTGGGAAGTTAAGTCACTTTGTGCTGGAAATAAAACATCGTTGTCGTTGCTAAACCTAGATACTAAAGGATAGACAGGAGTCTCATACCCATCTTTCGTAATAAACATAATACCTAAAGGATAAACTTCGTCCCTTAGATATCCTCTATACTCTGCAATAGCTCTTGGTTCTTCGTAGAAGTCTTCATCAGCTATAGCTGTTCTCCATGTAGCAAACTCTCCCATTAAGTTAACTACAGGCTGTAGATTAGGTATAGGCCTTGCTTCTAAATCAGCAAAGAAAAGAGTGTTGTTTGATTTAGCTACAATTTTAGCATTTGTGTAATCAGGTATTCTAGAGAATATAACTGACGAATCATCTATTGCAGTTAGGTTAGCTGAACTGCTGTGTATAATCTCAGTTGTAGAAGTACTAAATACTCCTAAGTCAAATATTCTTTGCCCTCCTGTTAAATCAGTAATTTGTCTTACTGCAATTTTATAATACTCAAAGCTTGGGTCTAAATTCTTAATTTCTAATTTAAGACTTGTATTTGTGACTTCGTCAAGCTCAGTTGGAGCGTATGCATTTTTGTTCAAGTTCTTTACAGAAGTTGCTCCTGATATTGCCGTGTATGGGGTAATCATTTGCCCTGCTTCATCACAGTAACCTCCATAGTATGTGTATTGTCCTTGCTGAAGTTCTCCCCCTACTACGGAGTCTACTACTTCAATACACAAAGGTTCGTGTCTAGGTACGATGTATAACTTATCACAATTGATACAGACATCTACTTCTTTTTGTCCACAATCACAATCTTCATCAACAGACCTTACCGTAAAGTAAAAATTATCTGCTGGAGTACCTCCTAAAGAAGTTCCGAATACTTTTATTCTGTCACCTACCTCATATCCTGTGCCACCGTTTGTTATAATAACATTAGTAATAAGGGGACCAGCAGAGACTACGATATTAAACTCAGCTCCCGTACCACTACCGTCTGTTTCTGTAGGCCCACTAGCGTATGTGCCAGGAGCTACTGTGGTAGGAGTATCAGCAAAGTTAACTTGAAGTATTGCATTATCCTCACAGAAAATAGTTTTCTTAGAGTACTGAGCTATTTTATCTACTTCTAATCTACGTCTTGGATTAAGGTCATCTGTAAAGTACAGTACAGAGCCACACTTCTCAGGTTTGATAACTGCTGATACAGGGTAGTTAATATTAAAGTTAAGACATCCCTCCCCTTCAGTAGTACCGTCTGGACAGTTATAATCTTTAATTACAGTTTCGTACTCACAAGTAGCAACTTGGGTTACATTTTCTAACCCATTTGCTAATATTGTTTTAATGTCACATTTACATTCTGAAGTGGTGTCTGTAGGTAGAGAAGGTTCGTTACCATCGTACTCGATGTATCCTATCTCGGATTGTCCTTCTGCAGTATTTACTAGAAAGAAGTAAACACGATTCGCTCGTACATCTACAGTATATCCAATAACTCTAAACCCACTAACAAATCTAGAACATAGAATGTTACTATCTTCGTTTTGAAGTTTAACTGCATCACCATCTTTATTCTCGTAATTGGCATTGATAGCCTGTACGTATGATTTCTCATCGAATAAAGTGGGGTGAGCATCTTTGTTCATCCCTTTTACTGGCACATTTAGCGACCTATCCTGCTTCATTAGAATCTAAATGGGTTGGGGTTTGATAATGTACCAAATCCAGCTTGAGGACCAGTTTCGGCATAATTAGATTTCAAGGCTCCTAAATAAACATCGTACTTATGCATACGGAATCTATTATGTCCCATAGCCTTAAACAAGGCTGTCATGTTAATCTTAGATGTATCAGCTTTTGCTTTAGCACTTAAATCTAGTTCTTGTTGCATATAAGAGCTGTAAATGTACTGCTTGTTTGTAGTATCATCTGAAAGCATAGCATCTTCAAGTATTTTTCTTTTGATATGATATTCTAGGTATTCTTCTAGGTATCCGTTAGGGGTGACGGGTATGACTGGCAGACAGTTTTCATCCATAGGAATACCATAGTACTGAATGTAGATGGCTCCTTTCTTGAAGTTAGCATATACTGTATGTCCTTTTATGTTCATAGAGTAAGGACTGTCTTTGATATGTCTATTGATACAGTTTGTTTCGCATTGGTTCCTGATTAAATCTTTACCAATTTTGACGTAAACAGGATTTCTGTATAAGACACTCATCTTAGTAGTAGGGTTTAAGTAGAGATTTTCTACCACCCTATCTGCACAACTACCATCTTCACAAGACGGTAAGCACTCTGTACACACACTATCTTCAGGACAGCTTATTTTTTCTGCGTATAATCTAGATTGAACTCTAAGTGGTTCGGTATCATCGGGAACACTAATTAAGTGTGGTTCACAAAACACAGCAAGAACTAAGGATGAAAAGTTTTCAGGGACTTGAGCTCTGTAGTCATCTACGTGGATGACTTGCTCGTATTTATCCATGATGTTTCTTCCAAAGTTCTTTAGCTTCATGTATACCCATCTAGCAATAGAAGCATCATCCACTAATTGCGGATTATCTTTAAAGTAATTACTAGCTGTGATATCAGCTATAAATTGTTCTAGTGGGATGTATGCGTTTTGTTCCATTACCTACGATGTTATCTATATTTTTGTAATGACATAAGTATTGTCTTCCTTCCTCACACTCATGCCTCCACTTCTTTTTTTGTTTTCTTGTCAACTCAAAACTTAGCCCCGACAAGAAAATATTATTAAATATTTTTCCAAAAAACTGATTATAGTAGATTAGACCTTTTGTTTTGAATGTAGTCTTATTCTTATAAGGGACTTTAGTTTTCTTAGAGTACGCTGGAAAGCAGAAGTAGCCTAATCCATCGAGTACAACTCCATTAGGCTGATATATCATTATATCTGCCACAGTGTTCCAAAACTCATCTCTAGCTATGACCCATTCTTTTTTAGTATGCCTACCTTTTATATTGGGATTTGCCTTTTCTATTTTTGCCCAAAAATTATCAGCCAAAAGAGATTTAGGTTTGCCCCACGAAGATGGCTTTCTATCTCCTCTCTTATATTCTACCATTACCTAGTTCTACGTCTTGAGCTAGAAGAAGAGGCTTTCCTTGTAGGAGTAACACCTCTAGTGCCTCCCTGTATTCCCATACCCGTTTTTTGATTAGAATCCAAATCAGGTCTTTCGTCTTCCATGATAGCTCGATTTGTGGTACCTATATGTTGTACTACTTGGTCTTTTACAGTTGATACGTATTTGTTAGGAATAATGATTTTATAATCTAGTGCTGACTCACATTCAGTTACATTAGAACATTCGGAAAAAGTTTGTGCCTCAAACTCATCTTCAAACAACGCTATAATAGATACTCTCTCTGGAGTACTACCTACTACATACAAATGATTGTTTGCAAGATAATAGTAGTTTGTGGCATTTTGAAACTTTCTCTTCTGTTGTTTTTTGTAGTCTGCTGGGGTTCTTAACGCTTGATACTCAATATCACCTGTAATATTGTAAATGGCTATTACAATAGGACCAATAGATGAATTAAATATAGACGGCATCTCACAAGTTGACTTCATCAACTTATCACACTTTCTAAACTCAGCAATATCACACTTGTCGGCACGTATCCTTTCCATACCAACACAAGTAACTTCTGTAAATATAGTACTGTCTCTAAAAACATCCCTCAAAGACCTTTGAGACAATAAATAACTTGTATAGTCTTTAGCAAGAGAGTGGATATACTTATTACTCAGTCTATCATCCTTTGTTAAAGCTTTTACAGAGTTCTTTACATCTGATATAAATTCACCTACAGTCATGCCTTAAAAATATGAAAAATTACTCTAATAACCAAATATGTTACAAATACAAAGGGGGTTCACGAAGAACCCCCTTACAGGTGGATAACCAACCAAAACCACCCGTATATTATTCCTTAGCTTTATGTGGGAAAAACCCGTCTGCGTACCATTCGTAAGCATTTGCAGGTACTGCCCATGTGATACGATACTCACCAGGATTTGCCCCTGCACTACCCCCAATAGTTAGTAATGCATTTTCATAAGCCGCTGTAGTTACATTATAAACTTGGATAATGTATTTCTTATCATTTACAGGTCTGTAGTCACCAGTCATTGTAAATATTAACGTGCTGCCTAAAGCCCCTGCAGCTTTATCCATTTGCCCTCTCCACTCTAATGTTTCGTCTGCCTTAAGTCTATATTGTAATGGATTCGTAGCATCATTAGTTAGTAACGCATCTGTGTAAGCAATGCCTCCTCCTCCGAATGCATTTACCGAAATGAATGCTGCATCTTGAGGTAAAACACTTGGTGGGATTGCACCATTTTGGTCTAGGTCAGGTATGTACTGAACATCCCAAGCAGTACCATTGTAGTAGGCCACAATGCTGCAAGTTTTGTCAACTAATGTGGAAGGCATTAAAGACCCGAAAAAGAAAATAGAACTACCACTTAGCGTAACGTTAGCTTGATACTTAAAGTTGTAAGTTGTGCCTTCTACAGCAGTACCTCCTTCTTGGATATTTATATTTCCTAGTAAAGTAATAGCCCCTGATTCAACAACATACTTTTGTTGTGGCTCAGTCATCCCTAACGATATAGTTCCTGAAGTCGGAAGCGTTATTGTTTTTTGATTGAATATTATAGGCATAATTATACTTTATGTAGATTAATTAATGTTAAATCTAATTCAATAGTTGATGTTGCTGTCGCTTGATTAAATTGATAATAAATAGTTGTAGGCAACGAAAAGTCAAATCCTGAAAAATCATTAGCACCTGATGTTGGAACGCTTACAGGGTAAGCATTTCTAGTATACTGAACAGTGTCCATTCCTCCTGAAAAAACTTCTGGAATAACATGTCCTGTCGAAGCTGTTTGTCGTACTACTCGGCAACGCACATGGTTCATAAAGTTTTTAGTATCAAACTTTTGGAGATATGTAAATGGTGGGTCTGTTCCAGGTACTGATGCCGTAGGTGAAGAAAGGTCATATACAATATAATTTGTAGTATTATTATTAATAAGTAACCTCACACCTGACCAATCGGGAGTGCTACCTCCTCCACTACCAACTGTAGCTTTATATCGGAGTGTTATATCTAAATGGTCTCCAGCAGACTGTAAAGTATTTCCTGGAATAACATCACTGTCTACATTAGCCCAAGTCCCTGGAGTGTAAGCCCCTGATATTGTTCTAACTGTACCATCAAAGAATATTACACTAGCTCCTGCTGCTCCCGTTGGACCTGTGGCTCCAGTAGGTCCTGTAGCTCCTGTAGGACCAGTCACACCCTGTGCACCTACTGCACCTGCTGCTCCCGTTGGTCCTGTTGCCCCAGTGGCTCCTGAACCAGTTGCACCTGCAGGGCCTGTAGCTCCCGTTGGACCAGTTACACCTGCTGCCCCTGCTGCTCCTGTGGGGCCTGCGGGACCTGTTGCTCCTGTAACACCAGTGGGGCCTGCGGGACCTACTGGTCCTACTGCTCCTGCTGCTCCTGTGGGGCCTCTGAGGCCTACAGGGCCTGCTGCACCCGTAGGGCCTTTACAACATTGGCAAGTACAAGTACTCGTAGAACTACAGCTATTACAATTATTGTTATTATTACAAGACATATTACAAATTATGAAATATTAGTAATTAAGCCATCAACCACAGTGACAGTATTTCCGTCTCCATTAGTAAATGTCCCATTATATCCTCCACTAGGTATCCTACTGCAAAGAGTAGATACTACCGTGGCGATGACCGTGTCGTAATCAGTTCCTACTGGAATATCAGAAATACCACAAACGGGTAACGCTTTGTTTAAAACAATACATTTATCTTTGATATAGCTGCTACAAGCAGTATTGCTGCTGCTACAGTTACAATTACAGTTACAAGAATTACACGACATCTTTCTTTATTTTTTCTAAGTTTTGAATTCGATTCAATAAATTAATTACTTGCTGAGTAGTTGCAAACTCTTGTTTTGATTGTAAAATAAAAGTTCGTATATCTTCTACAAGTTGTTGGTCGATTATTAGTTTTTCCATTATGAGTTTTTAACTACACTTAAGTTCCAGTTAACACTAGCCTCTTCTGTATAAGGGTTAGGGTCTGCTGTTAAATCCCATCCTTGCCACCCAAATCCTACAAATAAATGGTTGTTTGTAGAAGTTAGAGCAGATGCTAAAGTATGGGTAACCCTTATACACGCCTGTTGGAAATCTCCGTTTCTTCCTGTCACCACTGTACTTAAGGCATGTGCTGTAGCATCTAAAGTAGAAATATCTAGTTCTGAATCACATGCACCTGTTCCAATAAATGTGCTTATTTTAGGAGAACCCCCTGCCTGAAGCATCCATGCCCTTGCTGTTAGTACAATTTGGTCCCCAATACTTAAGTCAACTGGAATAGGAATGGCTAAAGTATATTGGTCATCCTTTGTTACAAGTGCAGGAGATGCAAAGTTTATATCGGCTATAGCTGATTCCCAATTAGAAGCATCAGGAAACAAACAAGTTGATGCAGTGCTTGCTGCAACAGAAGAGTGTCCTACTCCTCCTAATCTACATACTCCAGAACCAGGAGTTCCTGCCACCCCAACAGGGGGGGATATCGAATATGTAGTACCTGATGTTCTTACTGCTCTAAAGTAAGCAGTACTTGACATGAGATTGTATGTGTCAGGAGTTCCATCTACTTCTACTTGAATTTCTCCTGCCGCTGTTTCAGTTGCTGTTACCCCGCTACCCACAAAATCAATTAAGGTTATAGGTGCAGTATTAACAACTGCTCCTTCTTCTTCAACATTAAATTGGTCTTGAGGCACGGATACCTGTATTTCTCCTGGAGCAGTCTCAGTTGCTGTTACCCCGCTACCCACGAAATCAATAACAGTTATAGGTGCTGTATTTACAGCCGCACCTTCTTCTTCTATGGAAATAGGTGAATCAGCTAGGTCACTTAAATCTACTGTGGCTGACGTTCCATCTTCTAAGTTAATACTTAGGATGTTTGTTGTACTATTAAATGTTACAGAACCTATAGATAGAGAATCTAAGTCCACAGTGTAGGACGTACCGTCATTGAGGGTTACTGTTAATACATTAGTGGTAGAATTAAAGTTCATACCATTTACAAATGTATCATCACCACAATCGGATAATAAGCTATCAATTGCTAATAATACAGTATTAAGACTTTGACACTCAAAGTCCCCAGCCTCTGATTTACAATTACCTATATTAGGTAGTGCAGATGTGATTGTTACACATCTATCAGCTAATTTTATTTTACATGGAGTAGACACCTCTCCCCCACAATAAGTTTCAGAACAAGTTTCTATATTTACGTCTTTACAATTTTTACAAGCCATCTTATTATTATTTTATTATGGGCAACAAACACAAAGTTTATTGATTATAGTCTGCAGTAATTCTTCTAAATTAGCTGGTGTTGCTCCGCAAGGGTCAGGCACTAAGCAACCTAAAGTTAAATTACTTATGTTAAATGTAGGTATATCAGCGATAGGAGTCGGCAAACTATTTACCGCAGTTTTAATGGTACATAATTCTGATGTAAGTTTGTTTAAAACTTGGATAGGAGTGATGTCTGCATCCGCAGTTGGTGAATAATCTAAACAGCCTTTGGCATAAGTAGACATATCTACATACGATTCATCAACTAACTCGTACAAGTCTTGAATAACACTGTCTAAGTCAGAACAAGTCTCCCCATTTAAATTTGATACAGTAGGAAAAGTTATTTCAACATCTACACAAGTGGCAAATACCGATTGACCACAAGTATCATTAAATTTGTAATTATTACATCCCATTGTTTTATTTTTTTATCGGCACTCGTACCTATATTTTGTTAATATTGTTATTCCATCTTCACCAAATTCTTGGTACTTTACTATTTTCAATGTAGTAGACCCTGGACAAGAACCTGTTGGAGTTTTTGGCAATTCTCCTGCTGGAACATCTGATGCTTCTACTACAACAGGGGACATCAAAGGTGATTGTCTGGATACATTTGTACCTGTTCCTGATGGGTCTCCAAAATTAACCTTCACACATTCCCACTGATATGCAACTTGTCTTTGGCTACCATAACCAGTTACAACTCGTTTTAGTCTTAGTTCATATCCCTCAGGGCAAGAACTTTGTGCAGGAGAGTTCGGTGGATAAGGTGGAGTTTCTCCTCCAGTTGTAGGACTAGAAGACTGCCCCTTATCTCCAGGAGGTTGATAGTTTACTGGAGCACAGTCAGTAAGGTTAAATTTCTTAGGCTCACTAAATCCTTTTCTTCTTTTCTCCAAAAAAAGATTAGCAGTTTCTAAATCACACTCAGTAACTTGATAACCACAAGCTAAGTCAGTGCACACTACGTGTTGCAAAGACTTTACAATCATATACTCCCTAGGGTCAAACTGATAAGGCTTATCTAAGATGTGTTGATGTAGTAGACCAGTACTGTGCATAGAGTAATAGTCTAGAATCTTTTCATCTATAGATTCTACAGTATTAATATGCCGTTGTAGTGTGTCCATTTCCACAGTCTTTTTCGCAATCACATTTTTCTAAATCCTCCATTAAGTCTAAAGCTAAATCATATTTTCTTTTAGCTGCTTTGAGGTTCCCAAATATCATATCCGCTTTAGCTCCTTTGAGCATAAACTCTATCTCAAGTATTTTATTTAAACAACTTGAATTAGGCACACACTCTAAGTTTAAAGCCATAAGAGCCTTTTGGATTCTTAGTTCTAAGTGAACCGTTCTTAGATATTTTCTTTCGTGGCAGAATATATCCCCCTCGCAAACAAATATTTTTATTGTGTAAATACCATCAGGTAAATCAGCACAATCATTGTCACAACCATTTTGAAGTGACTCGCTATTGTATACAGTTACTTTATTTTTTGCGTAGGGATGAGTTACAGCTGTCTTTGAGCCTGGTAAAGTGATTTGGATATAAGTGGGCTCAGAAGCTAAGTGCTTCCAATCAGATATATCGCATACTACCAACGTACCTTTGTCGTAAGTAGGTAATACTTCAAATTTTAAAGATGGTTCTAATCCAGTGCTCATTTTAATAGTTTAATAGTCGTTACTAAGGCTCCAACCTGTATGAAGTTAAAACCTAAAGATGTCATTCCGACTGACCTCCACCGATACCATTTTCTCACCGCCTTCTCTAGTTTGTCTTCAGTAACATCCGTATACTTTTTGAAACTCTTTTGTAAGTCCGTAGCAATTAATTTTAGAGAGTCTAGGTTTTCCAAAAGTGTTTCATACTCTATCACAAACATATCAATGTTCCCTACAAGTGCATTGTAGCTTATTGTGAGAGAGTCTTTTATTTCGTTCAATAAAACATTTTCTCTACCCATCTCAAGGAGTCTTTTGTAGTCGTCAGCATAGAACATCACATACGTGGTGTCATCAGCTTCAAACCTAAAGACCTCCAGAGTCTCCACTATATTCGGGGATTCCTGAGAGTATACTGTCCAAGGGAGTATTGCGAATAATAATAAGAGTAGAATCGGTTTCATAAATGTTTTCAGTTAGTAGGTTTTCAAAATTGGTTAATTCGTTATAAATACTTATTTGCAGACTGTCCATTTTAGACTGACTGCTTTCTATGTCTTTGGTCATTTCAAGAAGAGCATCGAGCTCTTTCTCTACTTTCTTACGCTTGTTGATGATGTCTTGGTCTATGTAACTGTCTTTTGAGTTGCAACCCTTAGTAAACAGTATTCCTATTAAGATACATAGGATAGAAAGACGAAGAAGAAAGTCCAATATCTTGGTCCCTCCACGCTCTTCGAATTTACGTAAAATATTCTTAATATCCAAATTCATTACAATATGTTTTGTATCTGACTGATGACGTTCCTGATTGCATCAAAATCCTCGTCATTTAGCGTTGCACCCATGTGAACGTCAACAGCCAAGAAGATGTAACAGAAATTGTTTTTATTGTGGATTTCCTTTACATGGAAGCAATGAGTTTCCCCAACTTTTTGCGTTACCAATAAAGGACGAAGTAACCCTTTTTTATTCAATTCCTTTACACTTCTTTTTGTTTTACCATCTTGATATATTTCTTGTACCATATGTATGTACTCGTTATCAAGAGTTTGTTTGTTAAATGTGTGAGTAAATTCTGTAGGGTTGATAATTGTTCCATACAGAAGCCCCTCTGGTTTTACAACAGTTCCACCGTTAGATACGTGGACAAGAACTGCTTTGTTTATGTTTGCTCTATTTTGTAGTAGCCTAGCTAATGTGTCTAGATGCAGTTTTGTAGACACTACCTGACCGAAGTTTGTCT
>WLWG01000299.1_pt1 | contig 53244 bp, 70 predicted proteins | sample 6712871 | NCBI WGS metagenome assembly WLWG01 (sample SAMN12718693, study PRJNA515312) | sponge metagenome | isolation source: marine sponge | host: Mycale hentscheli | place: New Zealand: South Island, Marlborough, Capsize Point | collected 2003-05-01 | reverse complement strand
CTGAACTGAATCTTTCGGTAATTAATTCAGTTTCTAGAGACTCTTTAAATAATTTATAGTCTTTAAAATGTTCCATGTTAAATAGTTTGTTTTCTTTATTTATTCAACAAGGATGGAGTTATTTTTTGATTTCCTCTACTCCTAAATGTTGTTGAATTATTTTAATGATTTCTTCGTCTTGGCGAACTGTACCAAATTGCTCCCAATCATCATCTGAAAGAATAGAACCGACCTGTGAAGCCAGGCCGGTACTTGTGATTAATGCATCCACACCTCGTGTATACCAATCTCTTACTCTTGTAACTCCACCACCTTTATATAAACGAACTACTTGTTCATTATCAATATATCTTTTGTGGAATCCCATACTTACACTGTTTCTACAACTGGATCAACTTCATCCATTAAATTATTCAGTTCTTCTTCAGCTTTATTATATTCATCAATTGGTACATCAAGAATAACATCTGGGTGATTAACCTCCTGATCCAATTCAGCCATTTTTGCATGGTTATCTCTAAGAGCTTGGTTATCTTTATGAACCTTTCCAACAACCTTAGAAAGATCTGCACCAAATGCAGCCATCATTTCTACAAAATCACGAGCAGCAAAGAATCCTTTACCTTTCATTGATGTAATCATTGTCCAAAAGATAGTAATACTTGTACCTCTTAATTTAATAATACCATCCCAGTCTTTTTCTCTGGTTACTGGTTGTTGTTCTTTTAAATTAGAATATAACATAATTAAACCTGTTGCAGTTGTATGACCCCAATCAGCTTCTTTTTCTAAAAACTTTAATACTTGCTTATAAAGTTTTACAGAACCAAAAGGAATATCATATTCATTTTTCTGAAGAGCTCTAAGTAATTCTTCATTAGTTTTTAATGCAGCTTTTTTATCTGCAATAATTTCACTCATCTTACGAGGATTCTCGTTAACGATTTCACTAGGATCGGTTACAACACCACCTTGTGCAGTAGGATCCATTTTAACTGTCTTTGCCATCTTTATTTGTTTTTATTTTTGTTTTAGGTTTAGGCGTTGCTGCCTGGAATTCTTTATTTACATTTCCACATTTAGTACATTCCATTGTATCAAGTGGTAATAATCTATCTTGGCCATCCGGTGAAATAAATCTACTTACCTTTCTTAAAAAGAAAGCAGGCCTAAATACATTATGGCCACATTCATCACACACTATTTCTAATGTTGAATCTAAATCAATATTCATTTGTTTACCTTCCATTGCCATTATTTAATTATATGGATTTTTCTTTATTTGTTTTAACTTTATTGATTTCATTTAACTTATATTCAGAATCAATCCATCCGCTATCTACAAAATCCCAAAGACTTAATTGCGGTGCAGTAGGGTGAGGTTGTGTTTTTGCCCATCTCCTTGCTTTTATAAATTCTTCTGGTGACCAACCATAAGGACCTTCGTGTTTAGGTAAAAAAAATCCTCTAATTTTTTGATATAATTTAAACATAACTTATTTATTATTATATTGATTTATTATCTTTTGTTTACAATCTCTAATGCCTTTCTAAGATCTTCTTTAGTGTCTACCCCTAATGACTTGTATGATGTCCAACCTGCTACTATAGATATATTATTGTCCATCCAAGTTAGTTGTTCTAGTGAGTCTTTAATAGAGCTTTCTGAAGGTTCTAATGTTGATATCTTTTCTAATGTTTTAGAACTGTACCCATAAATTCCAATATGTTTAAATGTAAAATTGGTTTTCATATACATTGAACTTCTTGTAAACATTCCAACTTCACCTACCGCATTACTTATAGCTTTAACAACATTAGGATCTCTTTCTTCTCCTTCATCTAAATTAGTAGTCATAGTAACTATCTTGTTTGGATGATCATGTAAAAGTTTTATTACCTCATCTATATCAGAAGGATTAATAAAAGGTTCATCGCCTTGAACATTTATAATATAATCTGCTTTTAAAAATCCTTGAGCTGCAATTACTCTTTCAGTTCCAGTATCACAAACATCTGTCATAATTGCTTTTGCACCAAAATCAGTCACAGTATCAAATATTTTTTTATCATCAGTCGCAATAATCACTTCATCAGCTAATGATTCTTTAGCCCTTTCCCAAGTATGTTCTATCATTGTTTTATCACCTATGAGCATTAAAGGTTTTCCTGGTAACCTTGTTGATTGCCATCTTGCTGGTATAACTATTACTGTTTTCATAATTTATTCATTTCTTTATATTCATCATTCCAATATTCTTTAATATAATCTTTAAAAGATAATTCAATTTGATCACTCAAATATAAAAATCCATAAAATTTAGTATTATCTAAATACTGAGTAATTCCTTTCATTCTAAAGTTATGAGTCATAATAGCATACTCATATCTACCACTCATATCATCATAGGTAACTTCTTTTAAAATTTCTTTATTTAAAAAATATGTACAGTGGATTGTATTTACATCAATAAGACCTTTTATGCTTCTATCCCATATTGGTATGTATTGGTCGTTTTCTTTATAATAACCTAGTTCACATGTTTTATTATGAAAATTAGAATACCAATGATTATTGGTCAATTTTAACATTGGTCCTATACAATTTAATCTTTTATTTTTATAAAGACTTTCTAATGTATCGGATGTTATAAAATTATCACAGTCAACTACAAAGTAATGAGCATTTAAATTTATAGCATAATTTATTGATTCTTGTCTTAATATTCCTAATATTTTAAATCTTTCAGAATTCCATTCATGCTCATCATACTTTTTTAATTTTTCAGTTATAGATGAATTATCATAATAAACCGATGCATATTCTTTAGAATAAGTTTTTACAAAATTATCTAAAATGCCTTGTGTATTATCTTTATTATCATTGGTTCTTATGTAAAGATGTATCTTCTTTTTATCATAAGTTTGATTTAAAATACAGTTTAAATAAAAGTCTAAACAATATTCTTTATCTTTAGCTAAGATAGCAATAACAATTTCTTCCATTAGTTATCTAATTGATAGTCACTAGGAGGGAGTTCATTTAATAAACTTCCTTTTGGATATTGTGATTCTTCTTTACTCTTTTGTCCTAAATATCCACTATGGTGTCTTTTTGAATATTCTTTCTTTGTAAAGCCTATTGCTTTCATTGTTTCAACTACAAGTAAATCACCCATTACAGTCATAAGAGTTGTCGAAATTGTAGGTGTTAATCCTAATGGGCAAATTTCTTCAGCATCACCAATGTGTAAACATATATCTGATTGTTTACATAGTTCACTTTCTTTTTTGCCTGTTATGCTAATTATATAAATATGAGGATATATGTTTTTTGCTAACTGTATTAATTCTAAAATTTCTCTAGTCTTTCCTGAATTAGAAAGTAAGAGTAAAACATCGCCATCTTGTAAAATTCCTAAATCCCCATGCTGTGCTTCACTAGGATGTAAATAAACTGCCGGTGTTCCAGTTGAACTAAATGTAGTTGAAATATTTAAGGCTATTTGTCCAGCTTTACCCATTCCTGAAGTTACCAATTTATTACAGCCTTTAATTAAATCAACTGCACCTTTATAGTTATTATCTAAAGGAATGTTTCCAATAGCAGTTATTTCTTTTTGAATTAATTCTTTAATTGATTCTTTCATTTTATTGTTTTACACTTATTAAATACAGGAAATTCTGTTAGGTCACGGTAACCGTTATGTTCACCTTGATCTTCTGAGTGAACTGGGTGATTTTGCATTAAGCATAAACCATGAGCAGCTTGTTGAGGTGTCATATACATATTCCAACCTAAAGTTTCTATATTATCTTCTTTATAAAATACTTCACCTCTTCCTTCATATCTGGCTTTTTTAAACCAATTATATGCTTCTTTACTATCTGTTAAAATTGCACCACCTTTACCTATGTTAAGTAATTTTTTAATATGAAAAGATAAACACATTAAAGAACCTTCTATATACATATTTGAAGTAAATCTTTTAGCTGCATCATAAATAGGATAAGGTTTTAATTGATATACACCTTTCCAATGATTAGCTTCTGGGCTTTTATCAAAAATAACTTCACCTCCTGCATGAATTACGCTCATAGGTACTGAAAGATATGTTTGTGATGGGATAGTAACTTCTTTGACTTCTAAATATTTGCATGCTAAAAATAAAGCATTAGTACAACTGTCAACCGTTACAACATATTTTGCACCAGTATATGCTGCTATTTCTTCTTCAAACATTTTTACTATTTGATAAGGGCTGTGTTTTTTAATTGGCATAATTTATTCTTTTAAGAAATATAAATTTAATATCTGTTAATTTTCTCTTTTCTTTAATGTGGCTATTGAGAACATTTAAATTATTTATTTGAGTTCTATTGATAGTGTAAAAAGGTACATCAAATTCTGAAAAGCATCTATTCTGTAATGTAATATGTAAACCCTTTCCTCTTTCTTCAGGTAACACACCAGTCATTATACCCCTATAACAATTATTATCCTCTTTAATAATCATGTAATATCCTACAACCTTTCCTTCTTTTTCAATTACTGATGTGTAAGAATTATCTTTATTAAAATAATTAGTTATACTTAAATTGTAATATTTAATAAAATGATCTTTAGTAAAAAAGTTTTTATTTTTAAACCTACTTGTAAATTTAGGATTATCTAAAAAGCATTTTTTAGTTATATCAAGTATTGATGCTAAATCGTTATCTTTAGACATTCTTACATAACGTGAAGCTGTATCTAAAAAATTTACTTTTTCTATTTTTGTTTTAAATCCTACCTGAGTTTCTACTAATTCAAAACCTAGTGATTGAGCCTCCGAAAATTTTTCATGATCTTTTTCTCCTAAGCTTAATTCATAAACTCCTGGATGATCCATAGGATGATCTAATGAAGAAATGTTAAACCAATCTTCACCATAAAATTCTGTCATCCATTTATTAATCATTCTTCTTAAAAAACTTAGCCGGGGAACCGTACCATATTTCATTATTAGGTACATTAGCTCTAACCTGTGAACATGCGCCTATGATAGAATTATTACCAATACTAAAGCTTGGCATTAGAGTTACATTAGCCCCAATTAAAACATTATCACCTATTCCCTTTACGGATTTAACATTACCTTCTTTAAGATTAGGTGTATCAGTTAAAACAAACCCATACTTAATTGTGGTATTTTTACCTATTGTACCATTAGCAGAAATAGTACATCTACTTCCCATTGTAGTACCGTCTCCAATTATTACGTTATTTCTTATTTCACAATAAGCTGTAAATTTGCAATTATTGCCTATAACTGCTCCACTTCTTACTATACAGAATGGACCTATTTCTGTATTTTCTCCAATTGATACATTATCTTCAATATATGCAAGAGGGTGAATTTTAGCGGTATTGTGAATTGTATTTCTTGGCTTTATGCCACTGTTCATATCTCCCATTATTTTTTCTTTTTTATAAAAATCTATGTATAACCATTCATCTGTGATCATCGTATGAGAATCTATTGATTCTTGAATAGTTCCAATCTTTTTTGCTTCTTCTTTTATTATTCTTACTACATCATCACTGTTCTCAAAAGTTATCATTCCTTTATACAGCTCACCATAATAATGAGAATTCATTACAGTTCTTCTTCCCATTAATCCTAATTCTTTATTAGTAGTCATTCCTGTATCAGGATATCTAAAATTAAGATTAATAAAACACTTATCATAAAAATTTTTCTTTAGCCATTCAGGAGATTTATAATCACTAACTTTTTCAAAAAATGTTGTAATTATTTCATAACCACATGCATCTTCAATTCTTTTTATAAAATCAGGGTGCTCACCATTAGGACAATCTAATCCTGAATAATAATAAACTTTATCACCTAGCACATTTGGCTTATATAAGCTAAAATCTTTTGTTTCAATTAATTCTTGTTTAAAAATAATTTCTTGAGGTACTTTAAATTTATTTTGGCCTGTAATAATAGCAGTATTAGATTTATCATTTAATGCGCTCCAATCAATATTATCAGTTGGCCCAGCAGTAAGAATAACTTTAAAGCCTTTGTGTTTTTGGATAGCTTCAAAATTACTAGTACCACCAAAAAATATACAAGGCTCAACTAAAGAAGCATAGTCAGTTAAACCCCACTTATTTAAAAAGTCTTCTTTAAAATATTTTAAATGAGGGCCAACTCTACATTGTGTTATTTTCTTTCTCATTAAAGGTTGTGTATTTATTATTATATGTTTTAAACTTTATTTGTTTACTTCTAAAAAAGGGCAAGATTGATATAAAAGATCTAAGTCAATATCAATTTTATAATCATAAAACTTTGTCTTATTAAGTTTAAAAGTGTTTATATCAATATAGTAACCAGATCTTTTGGATCTTTTCACTGATAAAAAATAATCTCTAAATTTAAAACCTTCACCAATTACTTTATCGGATAACTCTATCCAATAAGAAGGAATGCCATAAGCATCTCCACAAATTATTCCATGTAATGAACTTGATAAAATTACTTCACATTTTTTTATTTCATCTACAAACTCAAGAACATTAGGATTAAGAATGTTAATTATATTTACATTAGGATTATCTTTAAATTGATCCAACCATTCATTATCTTGATCTATGTAATGAGGAATGATTCCTAGTTTATATTTTTTGGTAATAGGAGGATTGTAAAAACGAGGCAAAAGTAAAGCAGGATCTCCATAAATTTGAGGGCAAGAAAAACCTTGGTCTAATAATTTATTTCTACTTAAAGGGCCTCTTACGGCTAAAAATAATCCTTCCCCTGCAGCTTCTTCATTTTCTTTAATAAAACCTGAACCCCAAACAATAGAATTCTCATTAGCTAATCTTAAAATGCTACCTATACATAAATAATGTTTATCTACGTGTGTACCATAATGTACTTCACTGCCACTTAAATAACTTACTAAAGTTTTGTTTAATTCGTCACCCCAATTAGGTTTATGAGGACCTGACCAAATTACATTAATTACTTTGCTCATAACCTTCTATTAACTGATTGAAATACCATTCACCTACTTTAGATCTGCTTAATTTATTTTCCCACAAATCTAAACAGTTAGATCTTAATTTTTTTAAGGTTACTGTATCTTTTAATAATTCTTTAGCCACATCCGAAAAGTATTTAGGATTTTTTTCAAATATACAATGTACACCATCTTCAAGCATAACATCATTACATAATGGATAATCTTTTCCTAATGGTTCTGTTATCATTACTACACCTTCTTGTATAAATTCAGGAATTTTCCAACCGAGATAAGATGAGGCGCTCCATATAAAACTAATTTTGGTATTTTTTAAAATGTCATTAACATAAGTATGTCTAGGCTTCATTTCATATACAGTTTTATATCCTTCAGCTCTCATATCAAGAGTTTGTTGCATAAGGTACTGTCTTATATGAGACCATGCTGGCCAATTTTTAGGATCTTTAGGTGTTCCTGAGTTGGTATGCCTCATTGTTGAAACTACATCAATATTTCTTTTTCTTCCTAACAAGTCTTTCTTATCCCAACCTAAATATTCTGGTTGTGTTTCCCAGCACCTCCACAAACCACAAGGTACAATCCTATTTAAATATTTAGAATCAATTGGAAGTTTAGAATAATCTATAATGTTAGGACTATAATGAAACTTAAATATCTTTTTATAATCATTAGCATTCATATGTATTATATGATGATCCCCAAACTGCATTGCATCTTCATATACTACATAACCTACTGCTTTTTCATTTACATATAAAGAATTGACTGGAAGATTTTTATCTTGAAGTACTTTATAACCTAATCTCTTAGATTCTGTAATAAGAGAATTCATTATAGACATTGGGTAATGATGATTAAAATTAGTTCTTATTGTGTACATTCTTTTTATTATTTTTATATCGTAAAAGGTTGAGTCATCACATGACGTTGATGTAACACTTGATGAAAATCATGAAACTTTAAAGGTTTATCATTAGTAAATAATTTAGGTGCTTCTTTTGGTTGAGAATAAGTTTCTAAATTAAAAATATAATTATACTTTGGATTAGTAGGATCCAAATATTTTTTACATATATTGGATAAGTTAGTATCTGTTTGGCCTATAGTTTTTTCTTCATTTCTAATATGATTTATTATATCTTGTTCCGATCCATAAGATAATGCTGAAGGTGTTCCACCGTTCCATATAGTTTTAACCCCTCTGATTCCTAAACTTTGAACACTATCAGATAACCCATCAAATCTTGTCATTCTTACTGATACAAATACTTTTTTATAAACTTCATTTAATTGTTCTTTGGTATAATGAACAAAAGGAAAAAGTGATGGATTATATCGAGCATAAACTATATTAAGATGAGGAAAGTTATCTTTCATTAATCTAGGGAAAATATGATAACCGTATAAATTATCACTTTTACCTGCGCCATAAAAATATACACTATTTCCTTTAGGATGGGGTTGCACCGCTTGAGTATTACCAACATGCCAAGGAAACTCTACATAATCAAGACCTAACCCATCTAAATAAACACTCATAAGTTTGGATGTAGAAATAAAATATAAGTCTTTCCTATTCTTAACCCATTCTAAATTATTTTGTACTGGTCTAATATCATTGTTTACAATCATTACTGCCGGACCTTTATGATTTAGCATTATTTGCTCTATAGACCTAGTAGAATAAAAAAATGAAGGAGCATTAACATCCGTATATGATTTTAATAAAGTATTAAATATATTTCCGTCTTCATGGAAATGATTAAATTGAGGAGGTAAAAAATATTGTTCTATCATCTATGTAAAAATTTGACATCTTTTTGGTTTAAAATCAGGACTGTGTGTTATCCAATTTAAATGAGCAAACTCATCTTTCATAAACATATGCCTAGATTGCAAACCTGACCATGCATCTAATATACTGCCTACGTCAATTGCTACTTTTCCAAGTTCCTTAGCTGACCAAGGAATAAGACTTTTAACACCATATCCTCCACCAAATAAAATAATTTTAGCAGGTGTAGTTTGCATATCTTTTTTAATTGCTTCTCTTATGTCATTATGATAACTTTCTTTTCCGCTTATATCAGTATAATATACATCTACACCTAGTATCTCTTCTATTTTACCAGCTTTAAATCTATCTACATTAGGTGTAACAAAATGAACAGCATTACCTTGAATAATTGATTTAAATGATTCTAGACTACCAAACATTTTATCACGTGGAAATAAGCTGCTAATTGTTTTAAGCCTAGTTGTATCAATACCATACCTATTTAAAGTTGTATCATTAATAGTATAATAATTAGGATTTCTTCCTGGAACTGTTAAACCTACATAGTCTGATTGTTTAATTGAATAAGATATAATGTCTCTAGCTAAACCTCTCCATGCTAATGATGATTCATCGGTTAAATAACATTCACATGTTTCAGGTTTTAAACCATGAGGATTATCAGGTTTGTGCGTTGAGCATTTCCAAATATTTTCTCTCCACTGAATTAAACAAAGTGAATGATGATGAGTTACTAATTGTCCAGGTATTCCTTTAGGAAAGTCTTCAACAGATTTTAGTATATGCATTTCACCATCTCCGCATCTAACTACACTTAAGGGGTGTCCGTACTTAACAGCTTTTCTCATTGCTTGAATCAATTCTAAGTCTGATGTATTTTGTGTTATTGCTTTCATTATCCTTGGTTTACATTACTTTTAAATCTTCTGCTTGCCTGAAAATGTTCTATCACTGGAACTACATTAGGATACATACCTCTCATACTATCAAATATCATTGTATACTCTGGTGGTAAATTTTTATAAGTAAAATCTGGATCTGATTTCATTTTATTAATAACAGTATCCAAATTCCATTGTTCCATCCTTGAAGATTCATTTCCTTCTTGTACATTTATATCTCTCCATAATTCACATATGCGTTTTGTCCTTTCATTATTTTCCATGTAAATAGTACCGCTTAAGCATTCATTTTGTCTCCATCTAAAATCTTGCCATCTTACGGCAATATCACAGTTATAATTTTTAAATAAATCTGGACTCTCATGAACTACTGCATCACAGTCAACATATAGTAATCTGTGATTAGGCCACTTAATTAACATATCTAACATAAAACCTGCCTTAAATCTGGTATTTGCTTGCCAACTTCCTAAAGTTTTTACTCCACTAATATCATGATTTAATCCTAACTTGTTTAAAGACCGTATTAGGTTTTGTGCTTCTTCTTCATACGGTGTGTTAACGGTATAATAACCTACCACCATTAGATTTCTTAATGAACCATTATCATTAGGAATATATGGAGTTGATGATTCTGTATATTCACTTATAATATCATTAAATGACCCTGTCTTAATATATGGAGAATCAGTTAAAATACTTGATGAAGAAAGGTTTATTATTTCTTGATCACCTTTATAGGTTTGTAGTGATTTAATTAAAGTTTCAGCATAACCATTTACACGACCTCTGAATGATTTTTGATCAACTTCTCTGTATGATTGATGAAAGTGTGTTTGCCCTTCATCCTTTAAATCAAAACCTAATAAGTAGATTTTTTTGTAACCTAATAATAAAGCTAATTGGATGGCACAATGGCCACTGTTATTTCCATGACAGAAAGATTGGATATCAGTTCCAAACCCTTCCGTGTGGTAAGAAGGAATAACTCCAGTATATTTATAAAGATCAGAATAAACAAAGTTCCTACGAGTATCTATAATCTGCCCATTTACAAAACTCATATAGGAATGTTCCATATTAGCTATAAAAAATGTATGTGCTGTTTTTTGTTTGATTTCATCAATAGGCAATGATGCTTTAATAAAGTAAGAATAATCTGTAGTTACAAAATAGGTAGGATTAGAAATATATTCTACTGCCTTATTAACTGCAATAGTATCAAAACCATTTAACTGTGAAAAATCAAATCCATTTAATGAAGGGCCGCCGCCTATAATAAAACAAAAATCATTGTTACCTTTAGGAAGAGCACCATCAAAAAATTTAATAGGAGGAGCAACTGGATCTGTTAAAGGGTTTTTAGATACTGGTGTATTTCTATTGAAATTCCTACTCTTATTTTTAGAAGCAACATGATATCTAGGATTAGATACCTTATCCTTTTGATCTGGTCTAACAGTTATTCTAGGAAAGTTCTTTTCTTTATTCCCATAGGATTCTGGATCTGCTGTAATCCTTTTAATTCTTCCTCTCCTTGGCATTATCTTCTAATTTTTTTAAATGTATATTTGTTTACTCTTTGATTATTTATTATTGGCATATTGTGCCTAGTGTTAAGTGCTGATGGGCCGTTACCACCAATCATCCCAAACAATTTTGTTTTAGCAGAATCTTTAGTTTTTTCAAAATACTTAAGCTCTTTTATTCCATGATGATCAGGTACATAAGTATGACCAAATTGATTTCTTTGTTTAGTAGAACTTTCAAAAAAGTCAAATCCAATTAAATCTAACTTACCAAAATCTATATACTTATTAAAGAAATTATATGTGGCAATACCAGTTGAAGGTTTAAATCCTCCTAGTTCATTTTTAAGAATATCGTAAGCAGCATCCTCTACTTTATAACAATTTTCAAAAAGTAATTCTTCACTATGTTTTACTGGACTAAGTATATAATTAAGTGAATTTTCTCTAATGATATTAGCTGCACCTACAGCTGATTTAATTCCAATTGATAAAATGTTGGTTCGTGATCCAATATGAGCAGCGTAAAATTCGCTATCATTTTGATAACCATGATTAATTCTAACCACAACTTCATACCTATCTATAAGATCTCTATATCTCCCATTTAAAAGCCTTGAAGAATTTCCTACAATTATAATACTCTTATCTCTACAATAATTCTGTAGATCTCTTAGTGTTGCCATTTAGTTAATATTTGTATTATATATTAAAACTAAAAAGGGACCCACTTCTGGATCCCTTTCTTATAAAATGGGAAGCAAATTACTCTCCAACTTTAGTCATTACTGGCTCTGCTGGAGTATCTTCATTTACAACAGGATCCGCTTCAGTTCCTTGCTCTTCAGCAGGAGTTGGTGGAACGAATACTTTAATTGCTTTTGAAATTAATTCAGCATCCTCGATTGTATATGCACCTTTACCTTGTGCAATTCTAACAGCTTGAATTAAAACATTTAATGCTTGCTGACCATTAAGCTCTTCTGGAGCTACTTGCGGATTTTCTTGAGTGTTTTCTTCTTTGTTCATGTTAACGTTAATTTTTAAATATATTTAATATTTATATACACTATCTATTAGTTTGTTTTATTTTACATCAATAAAATTTTCGGTTTCTTCTTTAATAGATAATGTTAGAGTTAAAACTCCGTTTTCAACTTTTGCTTTGATCTTTTTAGTATTTACATCTTGCGGTAGAGTAAATCTTTTATCAAAGGATCCTAGCCAAATATTATCTTCATTAGTAGAAGCAATACTCAATTCTCCTTTAATCATTTTTACCTTTAAGTCTTCTTTTGTTAAACCTGGAATAGCGATTTCTAAAATCCAGTTTTTATCTTCTTTTATACAATGCCATCCTTTTGATGGTTTTGTAAAGAAAGTTTCAAATTCATCCCAGAAAGGATCTTTTAATAATGTATCAATATTGTCGTTGATTCTTCTTGCTTGTGTTACTGGCTTAAAGCCATTTAAAAATGTGTACATATTATATAGTTTTTTATTAAAATAGGAATTCGTTTCCCCATTTAATATACTATACTGAAAAAACCGTGCAATAGTGAATTTCTTGTCACATTGTCCGATATTTCATTTTCTTTATGTCAAGATGTCCGTTTCTTACCTCCAAAGTATTCATAACCATGACCTTCGGTAATTAATGTTTGATTAACATCCCACTGCTTACCTTCTGCATCCATTATAAAAATCTGACCTAATACTCTACCATATTTACCTACACCCTGAGACTTTATTCTAAACATACCAGGTTTACTACTGACTTCATTTAATAAGACCTTTAATCTCTCTTTAGCTGCCAAACCTTTTTTCTTTACTGCTAAATCTCTAGTTCTGCTTTCCCATGCGTCCATTCCAACAAACCTAATTCTTTTATGAACCCAGATGTCAAATCCTACATCTATCATAGCATCAATTGTATCACCATCAACAACCCTATCTAATTTACCTCTATAGATATACTTTTCCATAATTTATGTTTATTTTGTTACAAGTGTATTAATAGCAAATATAATTAATGCAGATGCTAATAATTTCATAACTGGGTCTTTACTTACAATTTTTTCTATTGCCGTTTCTTTTTTACAACATTCATCAGCAGCCGGTTTTGTTGATCCACAGCTACTTGTTAAAAGTAATGTGGTAAACATTAAAGCTATAATTTTCTTTTTCATAGTTAAGATTTTTTTATAATGATACTAACATATCCATTAATTCCTGTTGAGGAAACATATCTACTTTATCTTTACGAACATTAGTATGAGTCCATACTCCTTTTAATTTACCAGAGCGTACTTCAGGAATATATTCAAATGCATCAGCACCAATTGATTTTATTAACTTTGGTAAACCTTCACAGATATCAATACCATCTCTTTCACCTATCCATAAAATCCAATCTCTTAATACTTCTATTTGTTTATCAGAATACCTTTGCCAAGTTTTATATCCTCTAAAAGGTTTATTTAATGTAACTATTTGAGATTCAGCTGCTCTTGTACCTGCATAAGTTTTTCCATCTTTAATCCAGCCAAAATTATTTACTTCAATTCCTACTGAATGCTGGTGCATATGACTTCTTCCTGTTCCTAGATGCCAACCCCACCCGCCTTCAGGTGTACATTGAACTAAAACTCCATCATATTTATTGTCATTACCTTTTATCGATTGACCACCTAATACAAATTCAGTTGCTACTTTACCTCTATCATCTCTACTCCAATGATCAACTGTATTAAAGGGATTATGCCACCCTGCTGTATGGTGTAAAAAGATATATTCAGGTTTGCTTCCTGTCATATATTCATGTGAAGGTAACATATGACGATGAACTGTTAATCCATTTGAAGTTTGGTATATAGCTTCTTTAACATCAGTAGTAGCAAGACCCATAGCATCCCAAGTGGCAGGACCCACAATACCATCAGCAGTGAGTTTGTTATTGGCTTGCCATGTTTTAACTGTCTTTTCAGTTCCTTTACCGAATACACCATCTGCTGATATACCCAAAAATTCCTGAAGGATTTTAACTTCTTTTCCTTTGGAACCATATTTTAAAACCATTTTTCTTTTTTATTTTATCATCTCCTTTAATTGGTCTAATGTTTGCATACCAATCTTTCGAGATTTTTCTTCTCCATCTTCAACAACAATAAAGCATGGAATACTACGTACTCCATACTTCTTTGCTGCATCTGATTCCTTATCCACATTACATTTTAATAATTCAACTTCTGAATCTTCTTTAAACTTTTCTAATGTTGGATTCATTGCTCTGCATGGACCACACCAATCGGCGTAAAAATCCACTAAGAATTTTCCTTTTGCTGGAATCATATTATTTTTATTTTTTATATTTATTTACGACTTCTTTTAAAATTTTCATCGTCATAGATTTCTATTAAGTCATCAACTATAGGATCTCTATGATTTTGTAAAAGTGTAATAGACGAAAGCTTTTTAACCTTAGATGCTTGATTATATAAAAATCTAAAACCCGAATCAGATCTTCCTTTTAAATCTACTTGCCCATCATCACCACAAATAATCATTTTAGATCTTAAACCTATTCGTGTTACTATCATTTCCATTTGTTCATTTGTTACATTTTGAGCTTCATCTACAATAACACAACTATCTACAAAAGTTCTACCTCTCATAAAAGATACTGGTACAATTTCTATTTGGCCACTATCTATGAATGGTTGGACTCTGTCCTTTCCGTATAAACTATACATATTTTGGTATATAGGCTGTACCCAAGGATCCATTTTTTGATGAAGATCACCTGGAAGGAATCCTATATCTTCTTTAGACACCGTAGGCCTAGTTATAATTATCTTTTCATAGTGCCTTCTGAATAAACCATCTAATGCTACTTGGCATGCTAATAAAGTTTTACCTGAACCAGCTTTACCTGCCAAAAGAGTTATAGTATTTAAAAGTATAATTTCTTTTGCAAGCTTTTGTTCTTCATTAAGCTTTAATTTAAATGTAATTGGATTTTTGATTTTTCGCTTTTCACGAAACACATCATCGTTATAAGTACGTGCGGGCATATTATTATCTTATTTTTAAAATCCTCCGAAATACAATCTCGAAAGATTAGTTTTGTGCTCCACCCTTTTTAAACTTCCTAGCCGTTAATTTCGGTTTAGGTTGCCTAACTGGTGTTGCTTCGGGTGTTGGGATAATTATAGGATCTCCAACTGGTGTAATATGCTCCGTAGGAACTGGCTTTACTGCATCATCAACATCTGCATTATCGGTTTGTACCGTCTCAGGTGCTATGTGCACTTCTCCAACTTCTACTGGGGGTTTTGCCTTTTCGGCGTCGCGAGAATATAGATCTTTTTCCGGAGCCTCCTCGCTGGCTTCCGAGATTATTTCTTTTAATTCAGATTCTGCTTTTTTAATTTCTAAATCAGCTTCATCTAAATCTTTAACCATATCATTCATAACTTGATCTAAAGCATGATCTTCATCCCATTCTTCTGGTGTGGTAGGAGGTAGTGGTGGTTGAGATTCTGTTTCTTCTGGTCTGATATAATCAACTAATGATTTAATAAATCCTAATGCTACAAGTGGCAAGATTGCACCACTTATAATAGCTAAAACTCTTTTTTGGAATATTGGTTCTTCTTCTTGTAAACCAAATAATTCAATCCATCCCATATAGTCTTCTAAGTTTACAAAGGCATGATATGAATTGGCCATCATCTGAAATGATGTAAGTAATAAGAATAGTCCCCAAACCATTGTCTTATTAGTTTTATCTAAAATTATAATAGCAGCTAAAGATGCAGCCGCTCCGATTTCAAATCCTATTGCTAATGACCATGACATTAAACCAGCATGGCTTAAGTCAAAAAATGCAACTGAGTTAATCATAGATATAGTAGCAACTAAAAAATATAAACTGACAAATATGCCAATAATAAAATAATGTACTAATTTTTCTCTTAATGTTTTCATAATAATAGTTTTTTAACTACACCCATCGTCACATCCATTTTGATAAATTCTAGACGGAATAATTTTTGCCACCTGCAAACATGGAATGCCTGAGGTTTCAGCAGTACCAGCAGTTGTTAATTCTGTTAAAAGAATTTCTGCAAATATTGCACTTGGGCTAGTTTTTGTACAGGCAGGATCTAAACAGATTCTTACCATACCTTCATTGTGAATTACACCTTTTGCATCTGTGTACTGTAAAATTGTCATAATTAAACCTTTACAGCCAGTAGGAACTGCTGGCCACCAGAAATTTGCGATAGTACAATCAAATTCATTATATAACATAATTTGAATTTCGCTAAACCTAGTCAAATCTAATGGCTTTCCATCCTTACCAAAAAATTGTAAATCAATACAACCGTTAGTTCCTTGCATTATTACAATAATACAATCGACCTGGGCAATAATTCTACCACATAATGTTAATGCACATTTAGGATCTCCACTCGCTGGTGTAGGTACTCCTGGTATAATTGGTGTATTGGCCACATTTAATCTTCTTTTTCTTCTAAGGCATTAATAGAAATTCTTTCTTTATCAGAAATTTCTTCAATTCTTAGAGTTTTCCAAGCAGGAACTGTTTTTATTAAAAAAATCATTTCCTCTTCATTAACTATTTGAGATGATAAAGTATCAACCTCTTCAGTTAATATTCTTTGTTCTTTTTTGATTCTTTCTACTTCTGAATCAATGCCACATGATTTAAAATAAGTTAGCAATACTAATACTACTAAAATCTTAATTCCATGATCCGCAAAAAATTTATTAAATTTATTCATGTTTTTATTTTTTAAATTCTTGTTTTGGTTTTGTTTTTTGTTCAATGCCTTTTGGAGTTCTATGGTAGTTTTGAGTTGACCATGGGTCTTCCGTTTCACATTTACAAGACTCGAAACGCTCTCCACACCTTGGGCAGTCTTCGGCAATTTCTTCCAACTCATCTGCTATTTGTTTTTCAAGTTCTTCATTACTACCTTTATGTTTATTATCTTTATGAGCTTTAGCCACCTTTTCACCAGCAGGCTCAGGTTTCTTATCTCTAACCTCAAAAAGAAATTCTCTATAATTCTTAATAAACATCAATCTATTGATTTTTTTTATATATTAGGAATAAGAGGGAACTTATTATGAAATTCTTTTACTAGCTTTAAAAACATTTTTCCATATTTTGTTATATCACCAAAAGACATTTCAAATACTTGTGGAAAACCATCAGCTTCATTACTTATCCAAATTTCACCACCTTTAGGTTTTCTACCATTCATTTCCCAATAAGCTAATGAATATGCAGCAATTTGCATTTTATAATTTTCAATCCATTCTTCTTTTTTAGGTTTTTTTGAAGATTTAAAATCTAAGATCACTAGATGCCCTTTTTCATTTTCATATATAATATCTACCCTACCAGCATACCCTCCCATTAGAGGTGAGAATAGAGTATCTTCAATGGATACTACATTAGCAATACGATCAAAGCATTTACTATTATAAAAATTAAAGAAAAGTTTTCTACCTATATTAGTTTCTTCTTCAGTATATCCATTATCAATTACAAATGTTCCTATTTGAGTTTGAGCATCAATCAGCCTTTCCCTTTGAGTTTCTTTATCAGAACCTAAAAAGTATTCACAAAGCTGATGCATAACAGTTCCTCTATTTGCTGAAAATTTAGATATAGCATCTGCCTTTTTATCACCTACTCTTTTTCTCCATTTATCAATTCCTGATTTATCAGTCATTGCTCCTAGAATAGTAGTTACAGATGGGTACTTTATTCCTTCACCAATATTATAGTATCTTTTTCCGTTAATTGTTTCGGTTGTTGCTAAAGATTCTGCTGTTGCCATTATATAGACCTATTTCTTCTTTTGTTTCTCCACTGATTTCTTTTAGCTTTGCCTAGATATTCTAGTCTATCAACTTTTTTATTAAACTGATTCCTAGTTTCATTGGTATGTGGATTACCATTTTGTTGTTCCAAATTGCTCATTTAAGATAGTTTATTTTTATATGGAAATAAATAAGAAAGTTTAAGACAAAAAAACCAGTAACATTTCTGCTACTGGTTTAATATGAATTAGTTAAGTATTATTTTTTATCAAATACTGACCATAGGATTAATAAAGCAACTAAGCCGATGAAACCACCGTCTCCTAATACTTTAACAATCTCCATAACATTTGTTACTACAGAAGTTCCGAAGATACCTAAACCGAAAATAACTTCAGCTAAGATACTTAAAGAAACGAATGATAACAAAATTGTTGTAAGACCTCCTAAGAAGTCACCGATTTTTGAAAATATATCTTTCATAATTTAATTATTTTTTAATCCAAAGAAACCGAATCTTTACGACTCGGTTTCCTTAAATTTGATTTATACTCATTAGAATTTCAATCCGAAACCTAACATCATGTTTGTTGTTTTAGCACCTGTGTGATAAACAACCTTTGGCTCAACAAATACACTTTTATGTATTGTGAACATCTTACCTAAACCTAATGAAAGGTTATCAGTATCAAAGTCAGTTAAACCACCGTACAAGAAAAAGTCTTGTCCGCCAGCTGTAATAAAATATCTAGCATGTAAATCCATTACCAAGTCTTCAGTAGAATCTGCTTGTGCTAAAGATAAACCAACCATTACTTTATCAGATACACCGTATCCTAGTGTTGGTGAAATTGCCCACTCAGTCCATGCAACATCTGCGATGTCACCTGTACCTACGTACCAATCTCCTTTTGCATTTTGTGCATTCATTGAAATTGAAATTCCAACTACTAACATCAAACTTAAAATTAATTTTTTCATTTTTAAAATTTTTTTTTGTTTATTAATTTAATTAAGCGAGGAATAATCCTCTAACATAGAAAACCTTTTCCTATGTGTTTCGTTAACCTTTCGGTCTTATTTTAAAAAGTCATCTTGCTCTTGTAAACTGGCATAGCCTATTTCTTGTTTACATATTGAGCAAAATTTCTTTATGCTTTTTCTTTCATCAAAGTTTATAAATGTTTCTCCTTTATGATTACAACTCTGTTGAATATTTTCTTTTTCTTTTTCTAATTCTCTAACTTCTTTTTCAATTTTGTTAATGTTTCTTAAAATATTGTCGTCATTGCTTTGTTCCATAACTCAATTATTTTTTCACCATGAGACTGAAAGAGTAAGTAAATTATTCTTAATAATAATAAACCAAATCCTGTTTTTATTAATGATATCAGAAAAGGTTTAAGTTTAAAATATTCTCGGTCAGCTGATAATACCAATAAGAATGATGTTGAATCTGGAATTGGATTAAATTCTGGTGAAACATAATCTGCAATTCCTAACTCCATTAAAAATTTATCATGCTCTCTTAATTTCATTAGTACATAACCTTCTTGTGAGATAGGTGCAGAAACTACTTCTTCTGGTAAATTTATAACTGTATAAATTCTACCTACCCAATCTACTCTAAATCCTTTCTCTATAAGTTGAGGTTTTGCTTTCATTGCAATTGCTCTAATCTTAATCCAGATTTTTAACTCTTTATATAAATCTATTATGTACATAGTATTATCTGTTTTTTATGTATTTATGCCTCGGAGAAGACTTTCATACTTTCTAATTGTTTTTTAACTATTTTCCTACCACGGAATATGCGGTTTTTCACAGTTTGTAAATTTATGCCTTTTTCATAGTCAGACATTATCTCTAAAATGTCATTATAAGATTTCTTATTTAAGAATCTTTCTTCCATAAATCTCTTATACATTGGAGGTAAAGCTTTGATTGCTTCTGTGGTTAATCTTACTTTTTCAGCAAGAATATTTTCTGCCTCCCAGTAGTCTGCTTCAGTAGGTGGCATTGAATTATCTGTGTCAACATCAGGAAGCAAAAATGTAGGAGGATCAATTCCTTTATCTGTGAATGCATTCATACTTACCTTTCTATTTCTATATCTTATCCAACCGATGCATTCATTGTAAGCAATACGATATGCCCATGTAGTAATTTGATAATCCTCATTATATTGATCAATTTTTAAATATACAGTTGTTAAAGTTGTTGAAACAATATCATCAGATACTTGAGGATCTTTTACTATATTATTTACATATGACCAAAGGCCTGGTCTCATTTTAGCATAAAGTTCATTATAAACTTTTTCACTTCTTGTCTTTTTAAATTCTAATGCGAGTTCTTTGTACGTCTTCTTTGCTTTTTTAGCCATTGATAAAATCTTTTAAAGTTAAATAATTAATAGGTGTATAATTCCAAAAATCCGTACAAACATTTATTCTGCTTGATACATTCAGATCTGTGCGGTGTGAATATACTGTATGGCCATGTATATGAATAGTGCCGGAATCTTTACCATTCCAAACCTCTAAAGGATAGTGACAAATCACTGCATCAAAATCAGTAAGCTCCATAATAGCATCACTGAAAAATTTAGCATTAGGAAATTCATGGATGACTTCTTCCAATGCATTGTCTTGACTTCCTTTTAAAAAGAATATCTTTCCTTTTAATTTTTTAAGTACTTTACGAGCAGTTTCTGGATCCCACGCAAAATTTCCTAAATGAAATACTACATCATTCTTTTTTACCTTTTTATTCCAATTCTTAATAAGTGCAGAATTCATATCTTCTACATTCTTAAATTTTCTATTGGCTATCTGGAGAATTTGTGGTCTACCAAACCACGTATCAGAAGTAATATAAAAATCTTTAGGTATTTCTTTATTCATATAATTGATTTACAGTATATTGTTTCATAATATACAGATTAAATATAAACAATTTTGTTGGGAACTGAAAAGCTTTTAGGAACTTTTTTACTATTTAATTGAAAATCTTTTTCCCCCATCTTTTTTGAGGGTCTTTTCAATCATAGTTTTAGCATATTCATTTAATTTGGTTAAACTTTCTTCATCAAGAGGTTTCTTATAAAAATCTTCATAGATATGTTTATAAGCCTCAATGGTTGAATCAAACGGTACTCCAGGCTGAGCATTAGATTCAATGACATAAACCTTTCCATTTTTACCTTTCATTACATCAAAACACATAAAAGGCAAATCTTTATAGATATTAGAGAATTTTTCTAATACTTTTTTATAATCTTTTGGTAAATCATTTAAATCTCTTTTAGCATATCCGAATTCCATTTCTTCTTTAGCACTACCTTTACCAGTTTTAGCCTTTTCATTTACTGGAGTTCTTTCCATCCAAAAAATAGGCTTTCCTTTAAAGTTTATAAATCTATGCTCTTCTGCTTTATCAATGTATTCAGAATAAGTATCAAAGATCTTTTCATCTATATCTTCCATTAAATCTGGTTGATTAATAATTTGAATACCTATTCCACTATGACCTTTTGAAGGTTTTGCAATAATAGGAAATTCTAATTTTTCTAATGCATCATTTTTGGAATATACAGTTTTAGGTATATTTTCATCTTCTCCAATTAGTTTATGAAATTCTTCTTTTGAGCCTGATTTTGAAAGATGATCAGGATGATTATAAATATTTTCATTTTTAATCTTACCAGCTTTCAATAATTTTTTAACTGGTTTTGAGTGATAAGTTAAAACTGGGTAATCAGGATTAATATCAATATCATCTATGTTGTTTTCATTTACTTGTACGAAAAACTTATCCCCTGCAAAACCTCTATAAGTCCACCATCTTTGACCACTATCTTCTCTAAATGCTAAATAAATTTTACCTAAGCCACTTTCAGTATCTTTAGATTCATTCACTGATTCATCTTTATTTAACAAATCATCTCTACCTAATTGTTTATATACTTCAATTCTAGTCTTTTCCATCTTATCAGCATATTTAGGATCACTCTTTCTATTAAATACTACCTGCTGAGTTAAAGAACCACTAATTCTTTTTAAATCTTTCTTTCTGGTTTTAATTAACCATGCAGCTAAATCCTTAGGGCTTAAATCTCTAAAACGGCCTTCAGCATCTGGTGCATCAGAATGATGGAAGTCAGGCGCTCCTTTAGGTTTCTTTTCTGTTATGAATTGTTCAAAAAGTTTTAAATATTTCAACACTTTGATTTATTTTATTATATATCAGAGTCATTACTGTAAGATCCTAACCATCTGAATAGTGGATCCTCTATTGCATCTGCGCTAATAACATCTTTTAAGTAGATATCTTTTTCTAAAAGATTCATATTATCAGTAGGATGACCTTTAGTTGTAATAAGATTTTCTTTTAAAGGTGGGTAAGACATTTGAATAAACGGCCCAGCTAACATTCTCTTAACTAAATCAAAATGCCTTTCATAAATATGAAGTGAATGTACAATATGAGTGTAGTTACCCATTTTAAGATTAGGATAATGTAATTGTAAATGCTTTAACATTTGTTGTTGTAATAAACAGAAAAATGCAATATCAGTTGCTGTACCTAAGATAAGATCATTTGATCTCATATCAACTGTAAAGTTTAATCTATTATCTCTGATTTGAAATACACCATTAAGAGTACATACAAAATCTTTATTACCTTGCCATTGATGGGACGGTTTATTAAAATGTAAAATTGCTTGTCTTGAATCTTTGTCCTCTATTAAAGAATCTAATGCCCACTGCCACTGATTTCTACCATCAGAAAGAGGTTCTTTAAATATAAGATTACCATAAGCAGAATTTACAGTACCATCACCATTATCCAATTGCTTCCAAAACTTTGAAAACTTGTCAATAAATTCAATATCTTTTCTACCTGTAAAATACCAAACAGTTTCACCTGCAATATATTTAAATTGGCTACTCCTTACTTCATTTTCATAAAGTGGAAAATAAGGATCATCTATAACTAAAGCTGCATTACATATTTCTTTAATTTCCATACCTCTTGGTGAAGAAGTATATTCAGGATTCTCTAATGTATCTCTTAATGCCTTTTCGTAAACATCTGCAAATGTATCTCCTCTATATGTTCTCATTTATTTTAATTTTTCTAATATTTTTTAATGCTATTTCTAAACGGTCAGCAAATTCCATGTGAGAATATTTTCCACCTTCATTAAGTAATCTCCTGCTTTCATCGAGTACCTCATTCCTAATACCTTCAGCATGAGCTTCATATAACAAATCTTCAGTCTTACACATTGGAAAACATATTTAATTGTTTTGCTTCACCTGTAACAGTATTTTCTCTTTGTAAGAAATTTACAATTAAATGTGATACTTCTAATGCACTCATCGTACCTACATTAATATGTAACTTATTTTTTATTGTACTTAATCGGTGGGCTCGTTTAAAACCATCAACCTCAGCCTTTACTTCTTCTTCATTACCATAGAATGATTTGCCGTCATCTCTTTTTAATATTGTATGAGGATCATTAGTTAATGTAATTAAATAAAGATTTTCTCTTAATGCCTTTGTATACTTTTTTTCAATATCAAAAACATAATCGCCAGAATAACCTCTATAAAGAGGAGAGTAAACAGTTTCACCTAAATGAGATCTGTTAAAAATTAAATTAATATCCTCGTCTCCTTTAACTTGTCCTATTTTAGATTTCATCATTAACTTAAACATTCCATCATACATCTTTTTAGAATAAGTAGCATGCAAGTCTTTATCTTTTCTGAAAGGTAAAGAAGAGTAATGTAATTTATGAAAGACTAAATTAGGCATTCTTTCAATAATTAAATTTTGCTGTGTATCTTTACCTACATTATCGGTACCTTCTATGATAATAAATTTATTCATATGTTTATTTTTATATGTTTAAAAATTAGGATTGTTTACAATAATATCATAATCAGTAAAGCCTTCAAAATCTTTTTCATCAGCTTTAATTCTTCTTTCTATTTTATCATTTAAATCTCCTCTTTCTTCTAATCTTTTTCTTCTAATTTCTAAAGGAATATCTAAATAAATTATTGTACATTTTTTTCTATCAATAGGATTAATTGCATTAACACCATGAGGGGTCATAACAAATAGGTTGCATGTCTTTTTAAATTGTTCATAGCTTGTACCATAATACCAACCGTTGAATTCTACATATTCATACCAATAATTATTATTAGCAAAATTTTCAAAATCTTTTTCTGATATAAAATAATAATCTTGGCCATCAATTTCACCTTTTCTTGGTGGTCTTGTGGTATAAGAAGTACCGTATGTAAATCCTCTACCTTCCAAGACCTTTCTCATATGATCTTTTCCAGCAGCGGCTTTCCCTATAAGTATAACTTTATTCATTTACTTCAGTATCAGTATTGATTTCAAAATTTCTTTTTAAAGTTTCCAAAGCATCGTCAGCTTCTGCTAAAGATCTGGTTAGTTCAACCATTTCTTCAATATGCTGAGGGTGCTCACCAATACCTACTGGGTTAGTTAAATAAATTGTTAATGTGGCTAATGCCTTTTGTCTTTGTGCTTCAAATTGAGATTTCAAAGCATCATATATAATGTTCTTATTCATAATTAGTCTATTAAAAGTTGTGTATGTTCAAAATTATTTTTAATCTTCTCATTGAAGAATTTACCAGTCGATTCAGCTTTACAAAGTTCATCATATAATTCAGCTTCTACATTTGCATATTCATATAAAGATCCACTATTAAATTCTACTTTTAATGTTTTAGTATGAAAGTTATAAATGTATTTGTTAATCATTGATGAGTCAACTGTTGTTGTTTGTTCTTTAATCATTTTCTTGTACTATTATATAAAGTTTTTTAACTTTTTTTACTGATAATTTTTTTGTTGCAGCTAACCATTCCCAGGCTAGTTTTTCAGATTTAGCTTGGCATGCTGTTCTGCAATCATCTTTAATGCAAAATTTAAATTTTATCATAAAAATTTGATTTATTATTATATGCCTTTTTCATAAAAAGTTTACTTAATTGCTGCCTTTAATTTTTTAAGATCAGTTAAATACATTTCTTTAGGATCTATTGCTTTTAATGTTTTGAGAGCAATAATACAACCTTCTTTCTCCTGTAATAATTTTTCGTATCTTTCTTTTGTTAAAGAATGAATAGCCATTGATAAAAGATAATCATATGATCCATGTACTGTATCATAACCATTTGTTTTTAAGTAATTAACAATCTTTTCTTTAGGTACATTATTAACTTTTAATTTTCCATCTATAATGTCTTTAATAAATCTGGCTTTATTTGTAACTAATGCTAATTGTTTTTCCGTTTTATTAATTAAATAATCTTTTCTTGTTTGATACCAACCTAACCTAACATGTACAAAATGTTTTACAATTTCTTCTGCTTTATTAAAAATCTTAAGTTCTCCATTTTCATCTATGGTTGTTAGATTTTCTGTTTCTTGAGTATTTAGTCTTAATGCCTTTTCTAATCTATTCTTTGAAATTAAATCTTTTAAGACAGCTCTTTTAAATTTTAAAACATATTCAATAGTTTCTGAAGAGTTATCATCATAAGCAATAATAATTCCTTTCTCCATTAAAAGATTTAAAATTTCTTCATATCTTTCATATGTATAGTTTGGAGGAATAGAAGTTATTTTTATTGTATTGGAATTTACAATTTCATATGACCCACTTATTTTCCATGTTTTAGGATTTTCACTATCTCTTGTAAATGTTCCTTTAAATTCTTCAACCCAAGGCGTTAAAGTTTTTATTCTCCTTCCATTAACTTCAGAAATACATGCATTAACTACATCCATTGGATTTCTATTTAAAATATTGGTAGCAAAACCTACAGCAATACCTGATGTACCATTTAAAATAACAGTAGGAACAATAGGTAAGAAATATTCTGGCTCAATTTTTTCACCTTCTTCTATTTTATTATCAAGTAATTCAAAATCTTGATAAAGTAATCTAAAATTAGGATGCAGTTTAGCACTGATGTAACGAGGTGCACCAGCTGCTGGGGATCTTAAAGACCCAAACTGACCTATACCTTCTAAGAGTGGTAATGAGTTTTTAAACTTTTGAGCCATACCAACCATTGAAGATTCTAATGAAGTATTTCCATGATGATAAAAAGCCTCAGCTGCTACTCTACCTGCAAGCTGAAATAATTTCATTGGTTTTTCATTACCATTTTTCCATATCTTATTGGCAATATAAACCACTTTTCTTTGTGTAGGTTTAAGTCCATCAATACAACTAGGTATTGCTCTATTCTCTACAACATATTTAGCATATTCTAAATACTCTTTATCAAAAAATGAAGTTACTGTTCTATTCATTAAAATAGTGATTTTTTATTTTTAATTTCTACAGGTTGTCCTAGTATCTTTCTTTTACGAGGTTCAGAGTTCTTAGAAAACCATATATCTAAGGTACTGTTAAAATCCTTATCCTTAGATAAAGTAAATGTTTTCGGGCTTCTAATGATCTCTTTATATTCAGCATCTTCTAATGCAGCTAAACCTTTTTTATATTCAATTGACCATTTACTTAAACTCCTTTGCTTAGACTCCCATTCTTTATATTCTTCTTCGGTATAAAAGTTTAAAGATTCCTTACCTTTTTTTGCAACCATTAAAGGTGTTTCTACTTTAAGAACTCTACCTTCACTAAATAACTCTGGCCAATACTTTCCTAAAAAGTTTATAAGTAATGCTGAAATAGAATTACCATCAACATCAGCATCAGTATAAAGTAAAATTTTACCATACCTTAAATCTTTAGGTTCGTGACCAATCTTTAATCCTATTGCAGCCATTAGAGATTGTACTTCTTTATTTTGTACAACCTTAGATGCAGATAGTTCTCTTACATTAATAAATTTACCTCTTAATGGAAATGCTCCTTGATATTGTGGTTCTCTATATCTTCTAAAAGCTGATGATGCAGAATCACCTTCAAAAATTGCAAGTGTACACTTATCTCTAATACCTCTTTTCTTTGCATCAATAAGTTTAAGTACTTTAGTTTTATCTAACCCTTTATTAAGCCTTCTTAATTTCTTTCTCTCCTCAGCATCCTTTTTTCGTTCTACCCAATCTAATACTGATTGTATAATTTCAGAATTTAAAACTTGCCTTAAAACCTTATCACTTAAAATATGTTTAGTACCAAAATCTTTAGGTGATGTAATTAACTTTTCTTTTGTTTGAGACGAGAAAGCAGGATTAATGATTGTACAATTTATAAACAAATATAAATGCTGTCTTAATTCAGAAGGCTTTACATCAACTCTATATTTTCTTTTTATCTTTTCTCTAAGGAATGAAGTTATTTGCCAATCAATATCATTCACATGAGTTCCTCCATCTTTAGTTTCAACAGAGTTAACAAATGATATAGCTTTAAAGCCAGTTGTTGAATGACCTATACCTATTTTCCAATGTTCTGATTGTTCATAAAATATCGGAGTAACATATCTGCTTGCATAATCTTTAAATGTTCTAAAAGAAATAGCATTACCATTTAAGAATATTTTTAAAGAAGGATTACATGCAGCAATATCAATAAGCCTTTTTGTTATCATTAGGTAATGATGTCTATCAATACCCTTTAAACCAAATCTGTCAAAATCAGTAAGATAAGTTATTTCAGTATGTTTCGTTTTCTTTTTAGTAATCTTTGGCTTTGTTCTTTCAGCCATATTATTAGTAAAGGTTTGGTTAAATTGTTTTTTACCATCACAAGTTTGGATTTTAAATTCTTTACTAAATATATTTGTTAATGTACTACCTACACCATTTGTTCCTACAACAATTCTATCTTCACTATCATCAAAATTACTTCCTGTTTTTAAATTAGAAAATATCATTTCTGGTACCCACTCATCATATTGTTTATGAACCTCTACAGGTATACCTCCATTATCCCAAACAGAAATTAAACCAGTTTCTTGATTTAATTCTATTTTAATTTTATTAAGTTGTGGATTTCTTTTATGTTCATCTACAGAGTTGGAAATGATTTCATCAAAAAGTTTTAAGAATCCAGGATTATAAGTTACTTCAGTTAATTGAAATTGATCCTTTCCTTTAATAGGTAAAAATACTTCTTCTGTATGTGGCTTAATTGATCCTACATACATACCTGGCCTTAACAATACATGTTCAGTATCTGTTAATTTTTGGTACTTCTTTTCAATGCTTACTGCCATGTATTTTTATTTTTATATGGTAAGTTTAAAGGTTTGTTTATTATTTATAGACAATGATCATTTAAAGGAATATCATTTTCATTTTTATAATCTCCTATTAATTCAATTTCATCTGCATTAGCAATAAGTTTAGTACCATCTTTATAAATGATAGTTATTTTATTATTTAACCATGTTACTTTACTAATATTTTTTATAGGTAATAATCGTATGTTGCTCATCCTATTATAAGTATTTTTTCATTACCACATTATTAACTTTAAAACCGTTTTTAGAATAAAAACTAATAAGTTCCTTTCTGCAAAATAATGTTATCCTATAGCATCCTCTTTTCTTAGCAGATTTAACTAATTCTGAAATAAGATCTACACCTACATTTAAACCTCTCATTTTTTTATTAACTACAATGTCTTCAATGTGGCCTGCAACCTCTCCTCTGATTTTATTTTCAATTACACAGCTTCCATAAGCAACTACAAAATCATTTTCATCTACACCAACAATAGAGTTATTGCTCGTGTTTTCTAGGAAGTCTTCCCAAATCATTTCTGCCTCGTCTAAATTAACTTCTTGTTCTTTTAGTTGATTAAGAAGTATACATACTTCAGAAAAGTCTTTTTGTTCTACTGGTCTGAATTTAATTTTTTTCACCTGAAGGATCTTTTTAAGTTTAATTTTAAAGAGTGCAAATAAACATCATATATGTTTTTACTATATTCTTTAGATCCTATCCATTTATTTTTCCAAATATCTATTAAATTTTTAATAGCTGGATAATGTATTAGTTTATTTTCTTTATTTCTAATTACCTTAATAACGAATTCATAATCTTTTTTCATAATGTTTATTTTTTGTGGAGAATATCGGAGTCGAACCGATGACCTCCTGCGTGCAAGGCAGGCGCTCTAGCCAGCTGAGCTAATTCCCCATGTGGTGGAGGTGGTGGGATTCGAACCCACGTCCAATAAGCATTCATAAAAACATTTCTTACAGCTTAGGATAAGTTTTTGTAAACTTCCAAAATCAATAATGTTTTAAGCATAACATTTTAAAACTGCGTACTGTATAAAACTCTTTTCGTTTCCTTTCGGACCCATAGGTGGTTTAGTAGCTCGCCCATTCACCTGTAGCTGCTTTCATTTTTCATCTTAGTTATTTACAAGCATACTAATAACATGATGTGCATTACTTACCTACTTAGGCAGCCATTGCTAACTCAGCGTTGTCGGCTAAGATTGATGTAGGTCATCACCCGGTGCTGTAGTTTTTATTTCAATCAGATTGTCAAAAACCGTTCACCCCCATAATGTCAAAGATCGGTTTTATATATTGTAGTTTACTTTAGGATGTAAATGAAATGCTCGTTTTAAAGCTTCATATGCTTTTAAAGATCCAAATCTATTTTCTGTACCTATATGCCATTCAATCATTTCATCTCTATCATATTCTCGATATTCTTTCCAATCATAAATAGTAAAGTGTACATCATGTTCAGTAGCCATCTCCCACTCATTTTGAGTTTTTTCTTTAATGTCACTATCAGTGTACATTACTTTACCACATACTTTTTCAAGATCATCTTTAGTAGCGAAAAAGTGATGCCCAAAAAAGCGAGTATCCTCTAAGCTGTAATTTTCTAATCTTTTTATCATCTTATATTAATGTTTAGTATATTATAATAATAACAAACTTTCTCTTATTCTGAAAGTTTAATATGGCATTTCTATATTTTTGTTTTCCTCAGCTTTAAATTTTTCTACTAATTTTCTACAGATAACTTTTAATTCTTTAGAGAATTCACCTTTATCAATAATCCAATCAATGTACCTAGCATCCATTTCAAATACTTCTTTAAAAGGCTTACCTTTATTTTTACCAAAATTGAACACAATAGTTCTCTTTCCGTTTACCTCATCAAATTTTAGCTTACCTCCTAAATCTACTTGATCTGCTCTACGAGTATTTACTGTCTTATCAATTTCTTCAGCTGTTTGTGGCATTTCATAAACTTCTCTCTGTTTTTGAAATATTTCCATTGTAGCTCTAACATCTGCTTCAGCTCTATGTGCACCTTCCAAAGATTTTCCTGTATACTTTTTATAAGCATTAGTTAAATCTCTCTTTTCATAATTACTGTAAATAAGGAAAGGATCCATTACTGCTCGGGTTCTATGATTAAATACAATACCACATCTCATAAATTCTTCACATAAGAAAGGTACATCAAAGAATAATGCATTATATCCTCCTAGATCACAATCGCCTATAAAATCGTTTATTTCAGATGCTATCATTTCAAAGGTAGGTTTATCCTTTAGCATCTCCATTGAAATTCCATGTTTATCTTCAGCCTCAGCTCGCATTTGCACATTACCTGGATTAACTAATTGGTGGTAAGTTTCAATTTCATTACCGTCAAAATCAGTCTTTATCATACAAATTTCAATGATGCGGTCGGCTGAAGTACTTATGCCTGTGGTTTCTAAATCAAACCAAACTATATTTTTATTCATACTATACTATTTAACTTTAGTTGTTATTAAATATTATATAGCTTAAAATAGGAAAAGTTTTAGGATCTTCTTACAACAAGTTTCATATCTGAGATTCTTCCTGGTAATTCATTCATAGTAGCATTTAGCTTTCTTAATGTAGTAACTACTTCTTCTGCATCAGCACCAAAAGCAGAGCCTATTTGTATACTACCACCTCCACCGCCGCCACCTTCAGGCGTTCCACCGCCAGGTAAAGCATTTCTAATTGCATCTCTCATAGAGACTCTATTCTTGGTCAATTCTTCTGTAATTCTTTCTACGGCTTTACCTAATTCTATATATGCTTTATCATTTCTAGAGAGTTTACTGGCAGATTTAAATAAGTCTCCTAATAATTCAGTTTTATAAGTATCAATTCCATCAATAGCTTTTGCTATCTTTTCAATACCTTCAGCAGCATCATCTAATAATCCTTTTTTAGCAACATCTCCTAATGTTACTATAAATCCTGAGAAGTCTTTAAGCTCTGCTGATATATTAGGGTTCTCTTTATATAAATTAGCAAAAGTTTCGCCAACTGATGTTAACATTGTAGCAATAGAAGTTGCAACTGCTGTAGCGTCAAACTTTCCAGAAAAAGCAGTTAAACCTTTTGCAATACCTTCTAATGATTTTGAAACTCCTCTAACAGCTTTTACACCTTCTTTAATATTATTCTTATCCCATTCTACATCAATTAATCCAAATAGAGCTTTAGTTTTCTTAGTTACTTTATTTCCACCAATTGATGCAAATGCAGTACCAACAATACCTAATACTTTTGAAACTTTATTAGCAAGGGCTGCTGGATTTTTTAAACCTTGAAATGCATCTAAGCCTTTAACTATTTGTGTTAACTGTTTACCTGCTCCACTTACAGAATCAATACCTTCTTGTACTTTATTCTTTTTAATGTCAAATAAACTATTAAAGAATCCACCGGCAGGAACTGTACCTTCTTCAGCAACAGCAGCAAATGCTTTTTGAACAAAACCTAATGTATTTGTTATGGCATATCCTAATGTACCTTTTTTATAATTACCATTAGTATCAGGTTCTCCAAATTGAACGTTACTATCAATTAATTTTTGAAATGATGTTAGCCCAGTAGCTAATCTTCTTAAAGCTTTACCTGCACTCATGACAGAATCAATACCTCGTTCAACTGCATTAGGGCTGAATGCAGTTCCAAATACTTTACCAAATAAACCACCTGGGTCAGATGGCTCTCCACCTGCTTGAGCGAAGGCTGCTGAAATACTTCCTAATACTGTAGCTAATTGTTTAGATGAATCTTCATCCCAACCATTATCAAATACTTTTTGTATTTGTCTTAAACCAAATGATAAAAATACCAAAGCCATACCTGCTGCTGAATATGCAGCGGCAGCAGCTATCATTGCACCACTGTCCATAACACCAGCAAAGGCTCCTTTTAGGCTACTAAAGAAACCTGCATCTTCTTTTTGTCCACCAATAAATGCCATTTTAATACCAGCTAATAAAGTAGCAAGGTTTTCAGCATCTTCTTTATCAAAATCAACCTTTTTAATTAAGGCTAACCCTGGTGCCAATAGCATTAATGCCACACCCACGGCGGCCATCGCTAATGCCCCTGGAATAATAAAAATTGCACCAGCACCAGCTGCTGCAAAAACTAATCCTAGTGCAGTTATAACACCAGCCTGTACACCTATCCCCTCGAGAGTTACATCTTTAGTTGCAAACGCAAACGGAAGATAACCTATACCAAATAAAAGTAAACCTATTCCCATTGCAGCTAAACCAACAGCTCCCATAATAATAGTACTTGCAAATATTCCTACTAACGCCGTTGCTATACCTACTCCTACAAGTATACCTGCTTGTATTGCAACATCTTTTAAAGTTGGCTTAGTAGCCATAACTGCAATAGCAAAGATTGCATAACCTATACCAAATACACCTAGGGCAACACCTGTCATTGCCAATGCAAATGCACCTTTTTTGATTTGTTTATCTAAAAGGCCTAAGATAGCTACAGTACCTCCTATGATTAAAAGAGTAACTACCATACCAGTTATTACTTGCGGAACCATTAAAATAAAGAGTGTAGTAAGTGCAAAGAATGCTAAACCTGTAGCAAATGATTTAAGAGCATCACCCATACGATCTAATGCCTTAGCTCCCTTTTTTATTCTTTTATCCATTAATCCTAATACTAAAAACAAAGGAACTATTAAAGCTGTAGCAAGATACATTATAGGTATACCTATGGCAGCAGGTATTAAAAATATTGTAGCTTTTGCTAAATCTTTTGCAAAACCTAATACACTTTGTCCCATAGCTTGCATTGCCTTTTGGCCTTTTTCTAACTTTTCAGAATCAGAATCTGCCCAGAGCTCTAATTGATCTTTAACAAATTCATTAAATTTACTTATAGTCTTTTTTGGAACAAGCATGAATATTAATAATCCTTTAGCCATTTCAATCGTACCAGCACCTAATGCCTTAAAAGCATTACCACCAGCTGCAAGTTTTTCAGAACCTCCACTCTTTCCACCTGAGCCACCTAATAAACTATTTAATCCGCCACCGCCTTTTTGCTTCTTAAGTAGCGCAGTTTGTAATTGAAGCTCCTTTAATATAGCACTCTGCACCGCATCACCAACAGTACCTTGTGTTGCCATTGCTGTTACTAATCCAGTAATTGCATCTGCTGTTGTTTCGGTAGCAGCTTGGATCTTTGTTAGTGGATCCATTAATTGTGCTAATGTTACGGCGGCCATTTAAATTTTATTTTTTAAAGTTTTGGCATAGATATTTTTGGCATGCTAGGCATTTTAACATTAGACATTTGTTTCTTAGCTTGGCTAGCCATACTATCCATATTGTATTTATCCTGCTCATCTTGCGTTTGTTGTTGTTCTTGCTTATTACGCTCTTTCAACAAGTCATTATAGATTTCCAAAGTATACTCATATTCATAGAAAGGAAGCAAATCCAACTCTGATGGTTGGAGATGCAACTTTTCTAATAATAGTACCCTAACTTTAAAGAAGTTCAGAAGAGATATCTGGAATAAGGAAGAGAGCCTTGATACCGCCGGGAAACGTTAAAGGAACGGTGACCTCCTCACCGCAACTTTGACATGGGAATCCCATCTCTGGCTTAACGCCTATTTTTAAATCTTCACATAACCTATAGACGATAGTAAACTTAGTGGCATCCCAGCCTTGAAAAGATGTAATCTTTGAAAAGATATCTTTTTCATTCCATCCTCGCCACTCTCTTTGTAGATAAGGCAAGATAGCTAATGTAGATTTATCCCACCCTAGATTTTGCTCTTCTCTATCTCTGATATAATCAGTTATCGCCCTCATTACGCCTACTGTAGGAGGTGCTAATTTAATTTCACCATAACTTTTAGTTTGGACGGTATAACATTTTTCGTTATGATCATAATATTTTTCAATATGATCACCTATAGAATTAAATTGTAAATTCTCAGTTCTTAATTCAACGCTTTCTTGAGCTTTACATGAAGTTTGCTTACATCCTTTTTTACCTACTGGCATTTTAAGTACCTGTTCACCTACCTTAAATGTTAATTCTCTAATTGATAAAATTAAATAAATTCTATCTTCTTCTAAGATATCTTTATAAGATCCTCGTTGAGAACCATACATAACTTTGGTACATGACATAACCAAGTTATTTAAACCTTCATCTACTTCTTTTAAATTATTTTCATCAATAGTTGAAAAAGCTCTAATTTCAGCAACCTTTGCTGGCCTAATTTGAATTTCAAAATCATCTCTATAAAATCTACCACCCGATGGGAATGTAGATAAATCTAATTTAGTATAACCTGCTAATGAATTTAATCTCTGAATTTCTGGATCATCAGAAGTAACTTTTCCCATTTGCCTATTAACATCTACCTTTCCTAATTCAGAAATGACTTCTTTAGGTTGTTCAGTAGCTTCAGTTGTTTCTATTGCATCAACAGGTACCCCTTCAGCTGCTGCAAATTCTTTTTTAATATTTTCTTCGTGCTCGTTTGACATTTCTTAATTGTTTTTTATTAATTGTTTTTCTGGTTTAGTTTCACTAACGATATGTTCTATAATTAATTGTCTAACATACCTAGATATTGCAACTGGTTTAGTTGACCTTTCCATTGATTTTTGTATAATTATTGAATTTAAGCTTTCTTCATCCTCAGGTGTAATTAGGACTTGTAATTTTTTTGTAAGTCTTTTCTTTTGAGGAACTAATTCTTGTACAGTTTCATTAAAACCATATTTAGGATTATCGGATTTAAATTTATTAATCCAATATTCTACTCTTTTTAAAACATCACCTAAAGATTCATCATTATCAAATTCTTCTAAAACTTCTCTATTGAAAGCTTTAGTTCCAAAATCTTTAACTGCTCTTTTAATGTACTTACCTGTACCATAATTATTAGGATTATCATTTACAGAATATCCTACATAAACTTTTCTTGTTTTTTCCTGTTGTAATTTATAGATTATCATTTCTATATTATATATTTTATATTATATATTAGAGTGAAGGCAAAAAAACTGGGAAAGTTTTATACAATCCCAGTTTTTAAATTAATTATTGTTTTATGCTCCTACATTTTCCTCAACCCAATGATCACATTTGTAAGTCATTGTTAGCTGAGCAGCTTCCTGTGTAGTATAATTTAATTCATCAATAAAATCAGGCTGTCCTGTTGGGAATACATCTTTAAATGTAATCTTTCTAAAGATATCACCTGCTCTGTTGTATTGAACAACAATCATACTTCCTACATAATCCTTTTTCAATCCCATTTCACCTGTTAGCGGATCATAGATTAAATTATTCCAATTACGGAATGTATTATAAATGTAGTTTTCGTTTGCTTCATTCAAGTTAAGACTAAAGTTAAGAGTTAAATCAACCATAGTTGAAGCCGGCATACCTGCATAAGATCTATCAGCGAACTTATATTTCTGATTTACTGGCTCAATTGCTGGATTTAAATTATTTAATCCTCCTATTGAATTTACTTGCTCTAAGATTAAACCCGTATCATCCCCTAATGGTGAAAATACTGTCACCTCAAATAGGTTAGGCTGAATAGGTTCGTACCTTTGGCTACTGGCCCTTGATTGGGTATAATGTGGTAGTGGCATATTTTATTTGTTTTTTTATATATTCGTCTTTAGTTTCTTCTTATTGGAAGTTTCCTGTACTAATTGCTCCAGTTCTTAAAATTGTAGTTCTTTGTACAAGAATTTCCATTCCTCTTACTGGTTCAATATATGTATCTAGGATACCTACATTTTGATCAATAACTTCTGGTGTGTTATTTGTTTCATCCATTATATTTCTATAATCATAAACACCATCATCATTTTGAACAGTTGCTAAGAAGTTATCAGCTAATGTTTTAATTTCTAACCTTGTCTGAGCTGTATTAAATTCAAATAGGTAGTTTTTCAATATTGCTTCTATACCATCTTGGATGTAAATAACAACTTCTCTAACATTAATTGAACTTAAAGCAGATTTCGGTACTTGTTGTGCAGTTTTATTTGCAAAGATAGTTGGGCCAGTTCCACTTTGGAATATGATCGGATTTAATCCGAATGGCTCCAAGTAATAACGATCATCTTTATCTAAGTTAATTTCTAAACCTACAACTCCATTTCCACCTATTACTCCACGTCTTACACCTGCCACGATTGACCAAGGTAATGCGTTTTCATATTTCAGAATAAAGTTATTAGATACATTTGCAGCTGGAGGAACATTAATGTTCTTTCCTAAATCCCTAACAGTAATATAAGGATAGAAGAATCCACCCCAAGAACCACCGCTAGTTGCAGAAGGTAATGAATATCTAACTGTTGGATTTAATGCAAGATCTCCACCTTCAGATATAAACTTAGATGAAACACCACCAAGTAAATCTGTAAAGCTAGGATCTGTACTTTTCTTAAAGTCTTTAGCCGACGGAGCATTGATTAAGGCAAATGCATTTTTTCTACTCATACATAAACTTGTATAAATTGATTTAGAATTTGCTTCAATACCATTTCCAAATGTATCTACTAAGTATCTAAAGTTAATAGTTTCTCTATCAGTTAATGCTTTATATAAATTTGTACCGCCTAATATCGGACTTAAACATTTATTTTGTCTACTTTCTGAACCATCAGGTACATGTTTAGTTGCAATTAGTTTAAATCCTGGTAATTCAAAGATATTTAAATAATCAATCCATCTGTCAATAGGATAATATAATTCTACTTTTTTATCAGCACCTACAGTATCTACGCTAACCTCAGATTGGCATGTTACTAATAATGCAGTAGTGCTTGCAGGAATAACAGAATACTGAGATGATGTTACTCCACCAACTACAGAATTAATTCTAGTTAATCTTGAGTGACCTGTTAAAGTACCTTCATCATGTACTAAATAGTTTCCTACTATAATATCAGCAGCCTCTGGTGAAGTTGATGCAATTAAAATTTCATTTGGTTTTAATGTTGGCTCATTAATTGAATCACCTAAAATATCAATAGTTAAGTTAAGTGCACCTTTTAAAGTTTGAACATTTAAACAATTAGCAGCAGCTAATGTACTACCATCAGATTTTAAGAAGAAACCTGCACCGTTTAATGTAAACTCTTGATGAGGAGTTAAGTTAATATAACCATCTTCTTGGTAAGGTGTAATTCTTACTGCCGGTATAGAATAAGCTGGGTCAGAAATTGCTACTCTTTGTGTTGGAGCAGTGTGAATCCATCCATATTCTATAGCATTCATTACTAAATAAGATGTATATTCAATTCCACCTAATACATAAACAGCTTCATCACCATCAGTTAGTGTACCGTTTGCAAATTGAGTTTGTAATGTTGATCCATAAGAACCAATGATTCCAGCAGGAGTTCCATTAATTGGACTAAATTCATCAGCTACAAAATCAAAGTCAGCTTCATTAATATAATTATAGCTTGCATCTGCTGCTGTACTAAAGTCAGCTAAATCAGCACCATCACCAGATAATAATATAGTTATAGTATCACCTACTGTTTGTTTAGATATAACTGGAATGTATTTTGTACCATCTTGGCTTAATATAAATGTTCCTACAACAGTTGCAGTATTAGCACTCATACTATCAAAAGCATTCCATAAAGCATCTTTAGGATCATTAGCATTAACAATTTGTAATTGTATATCTGTACTTCCAGTTGGAATAGATTTTGTAATTATACTTGATGAGTTTGTTACTACAGTTCCTGTGTCAAGTGTTCTACAATAATTTAAATCAGAAACAATTGATCCACTATATGATAACATGTTTATATCATCTTGGATTGAATTAGCTTGAATATACTCAATGTTATGTCCTATCATATCAATACCGCCTTGTACACCATCAATTAAAGTATCACCGTCAAATAAATCTTCATTTACAGTAACAAATAATCCGGTTGATGCCGTATCAGCATTAACAAGTTTTTCAACGAAAAGGTTATTACCTAATAAGTCTACAAAATCAGGAATTAAACATGCAGTATAAGTAGCTTGTAAAGTTACTTCTGTTTCATTAAAGAATTCTTGTAATAATGTATCAGTTGAGTCAGATTGGAACTTTCTTCTCTTTATACCTTGTGTTGGATCAAAATACTTTTGGAAAGTAGGATCCGCATTAAATCTAGAATAAGGAGTAGTTGTACCGAAGTCTCCACCAAAGTTTCCTTCAATTACAAAAATATCTACAAAGAAGTCAGATATTAAACTATCTTTATTTAAAAATCCAGGAACATTAGCAGCACCGTACCATTCTTCAACTGTTACTTGGAAAGGTAAAACATTTGTTAATGCAGATTTTTTAGCAATAACAGATATAGGATTTTGACCTAAGTTTACAATATCTAAAAAGTCATTTACAGTAGTTGGTTGTAATGCATTAGTATTTGCGCCGACGTTTGTTAAAAAGTCGTCTGTTGATGGAAACCAAAATTTATCTCTGTTATAAAATTTTGATAACTCATAATCAGCACCTGCATTCTTTTGTGATGTATCAAGAGTAGAAGCAGTTGAAAATCTAACTGCATTAACTTTATCATTAGCATCTAACGCTAATAAGTTAAGAGCAAGAATAGGTCCTCTTTCCAAAGCTGTTAAGCAACTTCTGTGGAAGTAAGAATCCTTTCTTTCTAAATTTCTATCTATATCACCATATACTTGCTTAAAGAAAGCTGTATCGGGAATGAAGACGGGAGTGTTAAACGGGCCTGTCTTAGAAAAACCGACAACAAGTCGTGTTTGATTAGCAGGGATACTAACGACTTGACTTTTGTCAAATTCAAATCTATATGTTCCTGCAGCCTTAAGAGAAGCGATTTTTGGATCTAGTGCCATCTTGTATTATATTTTTTTTGTTTATTAGTTTTTTTATATATCTACTAAGTAACTACTTTTTATACTAAGTCATAGATATCAAAATTAAGATTCCCACCCTTTGAATCTTTTTCTAAAATTTCTTCTATTTTATTTTGAATAGAAGGATCTATATCATCATATATCTCTTCAACAAAATCAGAAAAATCTAATGTCGTAAAGAATTCAGAACTATTTATACAAGTCATAATTAAATCATCATTGCCTAATTGGCCTGCATATGATCCGTTTGGAAGTTTACCAAACGTTGAGGATTCTTTTACTGTATCTTTATCATAGATACAAATTTTATTTTGAGAAATATATTTTTTAAAGTTTTGACAAAAAATAGGTTTATTATCTTTCTTAACCTTTAATCCAAACTGTTTAGTTTTTGCATCAACTCTATGTTTAAATTTTACGACAGATTCTTCATCAAATTCATTTCTTTGTGGAAAGACCGTTTCCATTCTTTTTATTAATTCACCACCAAACATATTCCATTCTATAATTAATTTTACATTCTCTGAATAAAATAAATCAAATGCTAAAATATACAAAGCTTTAGCAAATTCTTCAATAGTATGAGAGTTACTTCTAAACCTACCAATTTGTCTTATACCAAAGAAGTCAACAAAACTACCGGGAGTAGTTACTGATTTCCAATCTTTTTCATCTAACATTTTTATTTGAAATATATTAATGACAGAATAATCACCACCTGTACCTTCAGCTATATCAACAGAGAATACCCAATAATTGTAATCTTCTTCTATTTCATCAAGATTAAAATTAGGTTGCCATAATAAACCAGAATAATCAATATCAGCATCATCAAATTCAGGTATTTCTTTATGTTCAAATTCTATTTGTCCTTGTGTTAATTTTTTAAGGCTAGCTGCACTTAACAATAGTGAAGAGCTTGCTATAAATTGATTTCCATATTGTCTATTAAATGCTTCATCGCTTCCTAAGTTAGCAACTTCTTGACGCATCCATGCATCGTCCCTACCAGGTACATCCCACCAATCAACTCGAAATGGTGTATATTCACTTAATCCTTTATCAGCTGCTGTATAAATGTCATAGAACTTATTAAAGCCGTTTGGTGTACTTGTTATAATAACTTTAGAGTTTTGTGAAGCGGATACTGTTGGATACACATTTTCATAAAAAGTATTTACAAAGTTTGCAGGTATATGGGCAAACTCATCCATGAATAATAAATGAATAGTAAAACCAATTGCTGCTTTCTTTGTAGTTGTTTGACCAATTATTCTACAACCATTATCAAACTTAGAATTAAATACATCCCATTTTAATGTACCGGGCTTTAGAAAGAAAGGTAAGTGTTCTAATATAGTTTTACCTTTATCAATAATTTCCCTTGTTGTAGCACCTTTATTTGAAAGTATTAAAGAGTTCTTATCAAAATTAAATACAGAATACCATGCAATAAAAATTGAAGAGCATATTGTTTTACCTACTTGTCTACTTGCTAAACAAACATTAAATCTTTCTGCTTGAAACTGCCTTAGCATATTTTCTTGGTAAGGTCTTAATGAAATGGTTTGTAATCCTTCATCAGTCATTACAGTGCAATAAGTATTTGCAAAATATACAATATCCTTTGCACACCTTTTAATTTCTTTTAATTCATCAGCAGTATAATTAAAAACAATATTACCTTTTCTTAAATTAGGATTACCTTCATAGAAAGGTGTAGACTTAGGTTTATACCCTTCATCTAAAGCTAACATTAATTGTTCTACCTTTTCGGAAGTCCATGCAAAAGATTCAGCACCTTTAGATACTTTAAATTCAAATCCTGCTGATTCTGCTTGTGGTCTAGGCATTATTTTCTATCACGGCTAAGGCTTCTCCAACATGTATTATTTCAAACTCTTCATCATTTAAATTATACACTGTACCTTTTCCTATATTTTTTAATATAACATCTCCAGCTTTTAAATGTTTTGCATCACCTGGATTAATAATTATAGCTCTGCGATTATATTTATCAGCAGGTATTATAATACCTGCGGCTGTAGTTGCTTCTTCTTGTTCGATTTCCTGAATTAACAGGCAATCATTCTTCATTTTCAGTTGCATCGACATCTTCTATATCTTCTTCTTTAATTGTGTCTTGTAAAGCTCTCATTAAATCTTTAGTTCCTCTAGATTTAATACCACTTTGTTTATTGGATGTTGAATTCTCAGTACTGTGATAAACATCAACATCTCGTGATATCTTTTTAGCGTTTTCTTCAATAGCTACCATATACATTGTTTGGCTTTTTATAATATCTAAAAGAGTTCGCTGTAAATCACTAAGTACTTCAAACATTCTAGGAGATACATCACCTTCATGTATAGTCTCCATTAATAAGGTAATAGCAGTTTCACTATTTTGCATTTGTCTGATTAGCATAGATAATGCAGATTCATCTAAAGCAGCCTTTGCTCTAATGTATTCATGTTCTGCTATTATATCTTCACTTAAGTAAAAAGTTAATAAACTATTCATTACTGATTCTGCCTTATTCTTAGCTTTTATCAGTGCAGCACTTTGGCCACTATCAACTCTTACAGGCTGTAGCTCCTCTGTGTTATTACTTAAACCTTCAACCTCATCAGGCAAATCATTTAATAGATCACCTAAACTGTCACGAAATTTATTTTTCGATTCGTCTTTCATTTTCCCTAAATTTATAATATATATTCCAAGTTATCTTGGGTTAGTAACAGTTGGCAATAATAATTCTGGTGAAGCATTATCTAATACCAAGGCTAGGTGTGAATCCTTTACTACATATTGACTTAAGATTAATTCTTGTAATTCTTCTTCTATAGGTTGACTCCAAATTCTTATGTTAGTTAAGTCGGTTTGACAACCAAATAATTTCCATGCAAAACCATCAGGCACAGATGTAGCAGGTATAGTTTGTGTATTTACATAAATATTAGTTAAATCTGCTGTTCTATCTGGATTTGCAGCACCTGCTTGTTCTACTGTATTATATAAAAATAATGATAATTGTTTTGATAAGTTATTTAAGTTAATAGTTGCTGCATACCATTTATCTTTTATAAGGCTAATTGATTTTTTACTTAAATCATATTTATAATAAATATCATTAAGTTTAATAATAAACCAATTAGTAGTATATGTAAATTCAACATATGCTGTTATAGGTGATTTAAATTCATAGTTATCATATGCTAAAAAAGTATTACTTACTTCTTTATTAAACTTTGCGGTTGGTGTTATTATATTGTCTATGTAAGGTGTATCTAAAACAATGCTATCACCAATGACTTCTTTAACTCTTTGTATACCATTATAAGAATTTGTACCTCTAATAGAAACCCAATCACCTGGAACAATTATATCACTCTTTGGAGCAATAGGTAAACCTGGTGTCACTAACTTAGGATAACCACCTTCATTACTTATTAAAATAACTAAGAGATTTTTTTGAATTGGTTTAATGTATTGAGGTCTAAACCAAAATGTAAATGCTCTATTATCAGTATTTGTCCACCCATCCTTATATCTATATTTCACTGCTATAGACCTATCCTCTAATGTACCTAATGCATAATGATATTTAGAAATGATTGTCCATTGATTATAGACATTCTCTTCTGTAATAGTCATCTTTTTATTTAATGCCCTTCTTACATAATCATTAGCTTGGCTACCTATTGTGTTATATTCATTAGGTTTTCTAACATCTTTAAATTCATTCTCTCTTTCAACCCTAAATTTTTCCTCTACGTTAGAAACTAATGCTTCAGTAGATGCTTCAGCTGCATCACCTTCAGCAGTATCTTCAAATCCTACATTTGTTCTTTGTTGATATGTAACTAGGCTTACTCTCCAATATGCACCAGTATACATAAAATCATCTGATTGTGCAACTGCATCAACTTCATACATTCTATTCATAAATTGTTTAAAATATAAATAGTCTCTCATTTGTGGTTTTGCTCCTACGCCGAACACTGCCTCAAATGCAGATTTTACAATATGAATTTCAAATTGGACGGGAAAGTCCATCATTAAAGGATTGAAATTTATATCCCGAGTTGGTAATTCATTATCAGGAATTAAAATTTTAATCTCTCCTTCTTTAATAACATCAAATAAAGAATATTCTTTTAAAATAACATCTCTACTTCTTTGGTCTGCTTTAGTTTTATAATAATCAACACAAAATCCAAATAAGTTACTTGTCATAGCAGCTAATTGGTCATACATTTGACCAGCCCTAGATATATCATAAGGATTCCATCCACCCCCACAGCAATCAAACGCCAAGTTAAGAGCACCAGAGCAACCGTCTACTCCACCACAATCAATTTGAGGTATTTTACAAATTACACCACCATCGGTTACAATCTCTAATGCTATAGAATTAAATGTTAAAGTACAATCACCTACTTGTGTATACCTATATTGAATCCAAAATGGATTTTTAGGATTTAATGTTAATGCTTCTAAATTTATATCAGTAAGTGGAACCCAATCAGAATAAGTCACACCATCAATACCCCACCTAAAATCCTTGTTATAATAACAAGAGGTAGATTCACCTGTAATAGAATCAGTAAATCCTATTACTTCGGTTACATTTTCATATGGTGTTTTAAGACTAACTAATAACTGATCGCCATTAGCATCTGTACTTGATCCAGTTACTGCCATGTTATGAATTTATTTGTTGGTCTCCTATATCTACTTTCTTCTTCCCAAAGATTTTATCAGCAGATGCTAAACCTAAACCACCGATACAAATTGCAGCAACGGCATTTACTAGAGTTGGCTCTACTGGCATATCTGTGTAAAGATTAATCATTAAAGCGGCGCATAATGTTACACCTGCTAAAATACCAATAAACCTTTTTGATGAAGGCGTGCCTTTTTCATCTTTTAAAAGACCACCTAACCAATTGATAATTCTTTTCATATACAAACATTATTTGTTTATATATTCATGTTCTAATACGGTGTATAGTCAGTCTTAACTAAAAGTATTGGATCATCTTCTTCTATCTTAGGATCTACTGCTGTGATGATATCAAAGCCATTCATAGCATCCATTTGAATATCATCAAATTGAGAAAGAACATCAAATAAAGATGTAGCTTTAATATAAAAGTAAGGAATTCTTTCAAGGTACTTATTTTTCATTACACCAATGTCCATGAACCTCTTATTAAAATTATCTAACTGTTCTCTATCTAAAATTTTAGTAAGATCAAATACACCTTCTATAATATTAAAATGAAAACTTAAAATCTCTTTACCACCATCAACTTTAACTAATCGTGAATAGATTTTTGCATCGGATATTTTAAAAGTTATTTTAGATAGATTAGATAACCTTTTTATTATAGACTGTAAAAAGAAAATAGAATTAGGCTTAAAATTAGGATTAGGTAAAGCCTCTTGTCCTAAAGTTTTCTGTATTTCTGCTTTTAAAAATGTTGAAGTTTTTATTGCATTCTGAAAATCATCTAAAGATACAATAAATTCATTTTTCTTTTTAGATTCATTTCTGCATTCTTTTTTAACTCTGGATATAATAAGATTATCAATGTAATCATTCTTATATAGAGTAAAAGAAATATGAGTTGGGATTTCTAATTCAAATTGGTTATCAATTAACATCATTGCTCATCTGTTTTTCTAATACGTTTATTGCATTTTTTATTTCAGATGGCATATGCTTCATTGCTTCATTAAAATCACGTTCACCTATTTCATTAATCTTTAGATACATTTCTAAAGCTTTAGGATTAGGATCCCATTTTTTCTCCTTCTTTTTGGCTTTGGTTTTTGTATAAATAAAACCAGGTACTCTATTGAATTTTGATGCAACCATTCTCCATGCTTCTGCTTGACCCACTGGATCAATCTTTAATGCATTAAACATATTTGCTTGTATTGGAAATTTAATACTCATAAATCTATTTGTCATGAAGGAATTTTTTGACTTATCATAACCTTTTAATTTATTCCATTGTGAGTCTTTTCCAAACAAGACTTTTATGTAATCAAATAATTTCATTACCTTTTATTATTTATACGATTGATTAGTACTTTTGTTTACAAATTACTTATAAAGTTCTTTAATAATTTCTGCCTTTTGTTCCCAGTTTAAAAGTAAAGGTTTAAAGACCATTGGAAGTTCTTCTTGGCTAGATCTCCATTCTTGAACATGCTCTCTCATTTTAGTTTTCATTTCTTCAATATAAGGGCCGAAAGGGTATTCAAATTGTATAGTATCAGTTTCTGTTCTTACTGTTACATATAAGTCACTTGACATTGTTACAAAATAGGATATTTTTCTTTGTTGGTGTAAAGCTAATAATTGCATAGAATATAAATGATCTTCACCGTTAGGAATATCTTCATCCATCATAACTTCAGCACTTCTTCTACTTTGTAATAAAATTCTATCAAAGCTACATGGATGTGGTTCATTAACCCAATTAGCTTCTCCTGGTCCATGATCTGGTCTTTTAAATAATGAATCACCCCAAACACAGCCCCAATATTCTTCATTCTTACCAACCTTAAAATGATGACCACCTACTTGTTCATTTGCAACTGCATCCATTGGGTGTTTACCTAATACATCCATACAAGGGTACCATTCTATATGTTCCCATATTGATTTAACAAATGTAGGATAAAGAAAATCATCACCGTCTACTTGAGTTAAGTAATCAGCATCACTATCTAAAAATAATTGTCTACAGGAGTTTTTACCTTTACCCGGTTTTCCATTACTTTCAGTTCTTATAACTTTATATGAAAATCCTTCATTTAAAACATCTTCATAATATTGATCATTTAATGTATTGATAACAATAATTGGTTCAATTATTAAATTCTTTTCTTCATACTGTTGCTCTACTGATTTTACCATTCTTTTTAATGCTGGTAAATTATGATGAGAGAGCATGCATAAGAGAATCTTTTTAGGTTTTTTAGGCAACCTAACTACAGGTATATTATTTTCAGTTTTAATTACTTCCATTAAAATATTTTTCCTTTTGTTTTTTTGTTTGTAATGAATGACATATCATCTGAATTATCATCATCACCTTTAAAGAAGCTAGCTTTAAATGCAGAATTATCATCTCCGTCATATTTAGTACCACCAACAATTTTTTTCATTGTTGAAATATTAGGTAATGCTAATTCATTTATATTTATTGTAGACTCTACTGATTGAAACATTTCATCTAATATACCTTCTGGAATGGTATGAGAACTAAGTACCATTAAATTAACGTTAGATTTTAAATTAGAAATAATTTGTTCTCTACTCATATGTTTAGCTTTCATATGTCTAATTAAGATATTAGCCAAATCAGTAATATAACCATCTTCATATAAATACATATGAGATAAGGATCCGTGCTTTTCCTTGAATTCTGCAATAATAGCAGTAGCTTTAGATTCACTGACACCGTATCTCCTAGATTTTCCATTTTTAGGTTTTGATACATACCAATATGCAGGAGGAACATTATCACCAGAGTCACCGGTTAGAACCTTACGGAAGCGGAACTCTTCAGGGTCTACCTCTATAACGGAAACTTTCTTTTTGGAAATAATAGATGAAAGTAGTTTTTTAGATTGTGACTCTGGTGAAGATGATACTTTTAGTACATCAAATAAATCATTAGAAGTTTCTTTTTCTTCTGAAGTTAGCCATTCAGAAAAGCCTTGATAAGTATAAAGCTTTTTATGAGCTGGTGAAAACAATATAGTATGAGTATTATTATTTGTACTCTTATTTACTAATTGAACTAAATCTCTGTCACCTGTAAACATAATAACAGATTTATCATTTGCTAGACATTCAGTATTCCATGCATACATTAAATCATCACCTTCGGCGCCGTCTACTTTAGAATAAATAACACCTTGCTTAATAAGTAATTGTGTAAACTCTTCAGTAACTTTAGAAAAGTTTGCCCAGTTAATTGAGCTATCTTGTTTACGGTTACCTTTATATTCTGCCTCTGGGTAAAAGTCTTTTCTCCATGATCTGGAATCTTGTGTCCAAACAACCTTATCAATCAGACCTTCAAATAATCTTATCTGATATGCAAAGTCAGTAGCTAGCTTTCTCATAAATACTTTAGTATCTTCTTCTGTACCAAGCATTTCAGCTTTTTTAGATTTTCTTGGTAAAACATATAGAGTTCTAAAAAGAAAATAGTTACCGTCAATAACAAATGTATGCCTTCCTGTTTTTCTCATAATAATCTATTTAATATAATTATAACAAATTTTAGTTATTACTGAAAGTTTCTTTTAAGACTATTTCTTCAGCTTCTTCTTTTGCATATTTATTTTCTTGCCTTAACCAATGATATCTTCTAACTGCTGATCCTAATTGATAATTGTTAGGAAACTTTTTTATTAATTGTTTTAAGAATTGTGATCTCATACGCCGTTTAATATTGATTGCAGTTCATAAATACAAGCAAGCATTGATACTGCAGGATCTATTACTTGTTGCCTTTGGGACTGATATTTTGCTACAGTTACTACCACTTGTGGAATAAACTGAATATATGATTGTCTTTCCTGTTGAATAAATTCTATAAATTCAGCACCTAGTGAAGATAATACATCATCAGTTCTGTTTGCATAATTAGATAACATATATTGATAATTTTTTACAGGATCTTCTCCGTCAATAACTAAATCATAAATATCTTTATAAACTGAACTAAATTGTTTTATATCATTAACAGTTATTGTATCTTTACCTTGTGATTGGAAACCTTGCAACTGATTTAACATATTTCTTAAATCTGGAAATTTTCTTTTTACTAATTCAACAGCTGCATGTTTATCTATACTAATTCCTTCTTCTTTACAAATTTTAAGAATCCTCATAATGTAGCTTTTCATTATTTCAGTTTCTTCTTCTTTGGAAAAATCAAAATCAATCATTTCAAATCTTGACTGAATTGGATCTGGTACTTTATTAATATAATTACATGTAGCGATAAATCTTGCGTTTGTTGCAAATTGATCCATCGTTGCTCTTAATGCTTTAAAAAATTGATCCGATACACCATCAATCTCATCAAGAATAATTACTTTCATTTTTCCAGGTTCATCCATAATAGAACGATTTGCACAAAAATCAGTAATCCTATTTCTTACAATATCTACTGAGGTATCAGTTGATGCATTAATGTATAAGTAAGGATGATTAAAATGTTTAACCATTACTTTTGCTGCTGAGGTTTTTCCTGTACCTGGACTGCCGTGTAATAATAAATGTTGATAAACTCCTTTACTTAATTTTTCACCTACTCTTTTTGGTGTTATTAAATCTTCTAATGCCTTTGGGCGATATTTTTCTGTAAGTAAAATGTTTTGTATGTTCCGCATAATTAATTTATTTTTATATGGACAAATTAGTGAATTGTTTACATCATGGATAAATATAAAAATAAACATTTATAATGCAAAGAAGACGGAATGTTAGAAAAGTAATGGAGAATCCTAACATAGTACACACTAGGCCATCTAATATAGAAAGAAGGCATACTACTAGAAGATTTAAGAAAAACACTCCACCTTTACGTGCACAAGGAAATGCGCCTAGAAGTAATGTACCACCTGTACATTTACCTGAAAGACATGATCCTAATGTTCAGTATTCAGCAGTAAGTCCTATTTTTAGAGGTGAAACTATTTATATTATTGGCGGTGGACCTTCATTAAAGAATTTTGATTTTAGAGAATTACATGGAGCAAAAAGCATTGCAGTCAATAAAGCCGTTTTATTTCATTCCTTTGCAGATGTTTTATATTGGACTGATACTAGATTTTATTCTTGGTATAAACAAGACATAGATAAATACAAAGGTTTAAAATATGCATTAAAACCTGGTAGCCAATATACGAGTGATATTAAAGTTTTAAAGAAAGGAAAACCTTACGGCTTAGAAAAAGATCCTCAGACATTAGCTCATGGCTTTAATAGTGGATATGCTGCAATTAATCTTGCTTATCATTTAGGAGCAGCGCGAATTATATTATTAGGTTTTGATATGGCTAATAATGGTGATGAAAGCCATTTTCATGATGGCTACCCTTCAAGAGGTACATCTGACAGAATGTATATGGATAAATTTGTACCAGGATTTAAACAATTAAAAGCAGACCTAACTCAAAATAACGTTCAAGTACTAAATGCTTCACCGTATAGTAAGATAAATGATTTTCCTAAGATTTCATTTGATCAGGCCTTAAGCTTTAGATGATCTTTTAGCATAAGTCATAAACTCCCTCTGTTCCTTTTTTAGGAGGTGTTTACAGTGTTTAGTAAATTTGATTGATGTATCTATAATTCTACCATCTACACTTCTGTTCCGTGAGTTATGGGCTTTAGAACATTTACTACAAACAAAATTCTCTACCTTTTTAGAATCCATTCTAGATTTAATAGGAACTTTACAAATACCACAATTCCAATCAATAAGATCGGCATCTTTTTCTAATTCTTTGAGTGTGGTAAATGTTTCTCTGAAAGGATTCCAAATAGCTTTATTAACATTCTTTTCATGGCCATTCATATCCTCTACTTTAAATATAACTTCAAAGGCTTGAGTATCAGAATCTAACCATTTCATATGACGGTTATTTAAAAGCAATTTTTGCTTCAAAGGCGGCAGGTTTTCTAGAAGAATACCATACCGCCTTTTATACCATCCAAAGTTTATTTTACGAACTTTATACATAAGGTTTTAATTTAACAGTTGCAACATGTACAATCACATGATTTTCCACAACCGCATGTTTTACAATTACATTTCATATTAATAATTATTTTTACAGGTTTGATCTTAATCTTGCAAATTTCTCAGATACAGATTCTGCTACATATTCAAAAGATTCTCCTTTAGGTTTAGATAATGTAGCCAATTTCTTTTTAGCATCAGCTTCCTTTTTCTTAAGCTCAGCAATATCTTCTTTACTATCTTCTATTCTTTTGTTTATCTTTTGGACTTCTTCATCAGATACTCTGCCTAGTTTTTGATCTCTTTTAGCCTGATCTAAATCTTTCATTGCTTTAGTCATTGCAGCTCTCTCATCTTCTATAGATTTATTATAAGCTTTTATGTCCGCCTCTATCTTTGAACTACCATCATCAGTTTTAGTTTCTGTATCAGTTTTGGTTTCTGTATCAGTTTTAGTTTCTGTATCAGTTTTAGGCTTAGTTTCTGTATCAGTTTTAGGCTTAGTTTCTTTATCAGTTTTAGGTTTAGTTTCTGTATCAGTTTTAATATCATCAGTATTTTGAGTTGATGCCTTAGCTTTAGGTTCTTCCTTTGAATCAGTAGATTCATAATCTTTTAATTCACCTGTTAAATCAGCTGCCTTTTTCTGTAATTCATTAGCCTTTATCTTTAACTTTTTCTTTTCTTCACCATCTGCCGATTTAAATGCAACTTGGTTAGCAGCTAACCTAGCTTTTGTAGTACCTAATGATACAACTTTTTTTAATGGTTCAGTTGTAGCTATATCTTTCATTCTTTGTGTAATGGCAGATGTAGTATCTGCAAGTGCAGCATTCTTAGCTATGTTAGCTTGTTTTAATACTTCCTTTTGGCCTGCTGTCATTTTCTCAGCCCCTTTATTCTTTCTCTTTGCAAAATCTACATCATTAAGAGCTTGTTTTACTTTAGCCTTCTGATACTTCTTTAAGTTATTTTTAATTTTAATATACTTAACTGGACTACCTACTACAGCTTTAAGGTTTTCATTGACAAACTGGTCATACGTTTTTAACTTTCCCATTTTATTTAATTTTTTTGGAATATAATATATTTGATTTATATATTAGAGATGTAAGAACAAAAAAGCCACTCCGAAGAGTGGCTTTCTATATAAAAATATTACAGTAGGTTTATATTAGATAATATTAGCCCCGTTAATGAACGTAAAGTTCATTGTGTAATACATTAATTCAGGATTGAATCCAGCGTCTACTAAAGCGAATCTAGATTTAACCGCAATTTTAGGAGCCATAGTTCCTTCTGCGATTGTTTCTACTGATTCAGCCATTAAGTAAGGCATAAATACTAGTCCAGGAGAATTACCATCACCTTTTCTTCCTACACAGATTGTATAGTCGTTAAAAGCTCTGTTAGGATCTACATAAATTGTTACCCCAGCAATTGCACCGATTGGATATAAAGATCCACCAGCTTGGTTAACTGTATTAGATAACGGGTATGCTACGAAACCAGCTACAGATTGAAGAGCAGTTGCCATTTCTCCACCTGTTACTGCAAACGTTGCAGGTCCTCTTCTTCCTCTAGTAGCAATTAAGTTACTTGCAGCAAGAATCTTAGTGTAAACTCTACGTTGTAATGTTCCTTGAGTAGAACCACCACCTAAAACAGTAGCACCACCAACAGCAACAGTAGCGATACCGTTAGTTGTATTGTTAGGTCCTAAAGGTAGGGCAGCATTTGCAGCAGCAGGGTTAGCAGTATCAAATTGCTCTGATAATACAGTACCATTTACAGCAGCAACATTAACAGCGTTAGTTACACCGTTTCTGAAGATTCTATCTAAGATATATCTGTTAATAGATTGAGTTAACTCATTTACTAATACTGCTTCAACTTGAGCTACAGCATCAATACCGAATTGCTTCAGATCTTGAACTTGTTCTCTAGTTACACCAGCAGCTACTTGGAAAGTATCAGCGGCAACAGATTTGTTGAATAAAGTTAATCCCATTAAGTTATCAACAGTAGATTCACCTACACCTCTAAGGTAAGGATCAGTACCATTAATATTCTGGTTAGTGAATTGTGGTCCACCAACAGCAGGTCCTGGGTTATTCTCAGGTTGGAATGCATTACCAGAAAAACCACTAATGTGATCTTCTAAAGCAGATACATAACTCAATTGAACACCACCTGCACCAGCAGCTCTAAACGCTCCTTGAGCAATTAAACCAGCAGCACCTGTAATAGGAGCAGCACCAGCAGCTAGTACTGGGAACGGAGTTGTTCCAGCAACAGCAGCATTACCGTAGAAGTCAATACCGTCAGAGATTGCAGAATAAATTGCTTCTCCAGCGTTTTCACCACCTTGAGTATAGTTGTTAAATAGTCCAGCAAAACCTGAAGTAGCTAAAGCACCATTATAGGCTCTTACTCTAAAGATTTGTAAACCGTCTATTCTTGATCTACCTACATACGTTAATTCGTATGAACATGTTGCATCACCAGCAGCTAAGTTAGCAGCAGATGCAGCATAGATAACATCATTCACAGCAAAACCATCAGTTCCAGCAGCTACAACCAATGGTATAGCAGAACATTTGATTAATAGCGGAGAACCTTGTACATCAGGAGCACCAGCTCCAACGCCAGGTCCAACAGCACCAGCAGCAGTAGATGAAGCAGGAGCTCCATTATCTCTACCTCCACCGTATACAAAGTCTAAGTAAGTTAATACTCCCATAGGGCCTTGCATTGGTACAACAGGTACTAAGTCTAAACCTACAGTCTGAGCTGCTACTTGCATTGCAAGTGGTAACAAAGAAAAAGGTCTGTCACCAGATCCAGTTGCTTGTCCTGCGAAGTTATTCATACTTCCAGGGTTTCCAGGTAACGTTGCGTTACCCATACTTTGAACATTCATGTTCGGGTTAAGGTGTACAGTATTGTAAACACTCTCATTAAGATTATGGTAATGGCAGTACTTAGACATCCAAGATAACTTAGACTTTTCAGTAATTCCAGTACTTTCCTCAATAACAGGTCCCCAAGTCTTTTGAACCTCAGCCTCGTTGATTAATTGATTTGCGTACA
>WLWG01000298.1_pt1 | contig 53320 bp, 46 predicted proteins | sample 6712871 | NCBI WGS metagenome assembly WLWG01 (sample SAMN12718693, study PRJNA515312) | sponge metagenome | isolation source: marine sponge | host: Mycale hentscheli | place: New Zealand: South Island, Marlborough, Capsize Point | collected 2003-05-01 | reverse complement strand
GAAGGCGGTTTGCTGCGAGGGTACTCCCCGTCTCTACAAGATCAACAACTGCATCAGCAACACCCAAAGACACCATGATTTCAACACTACCTGAGAGCTCAACTAAATGAACCTCGACACCATGCTGTGCTAACCAATCCTGAGTTATCTTTGGGAAACTCGTAGCAACTCTTCGTCCTTGCAGATTTTCTGGTGACGTGATCTCTGCATCATCCGGGACACAAAGGGCCAGTCTACAGCCGCCTACTCCAAGCGAGAGCCTTTCAATAAGATCGACTCGTCCCTCAGCAACAAGATCGGCACCAGTTATGCCAAGATCAATCGCTCCCTCAGCTGTCAGGATTGGAATATCATCGGTTCGTAGAAAGACGATTTCGACTGGTACATCACGGCATCGAGCAAACAAGGAACGGGAAATACGTCGAAACGAAAGCCCTGCGTCATGAAGTAAATCAGCGACTACTTCTGACAACCGTCCCTTACTTGGAATGCCGATACGCAGCATCCGTTCCGCTGATCCTGATCTCAATTTCTTCATTGTCTCTCTACTTGCGTTGACCTCGATTAAATATTTGCAACCTTTTTAACAACTATTTTCTTGATGCTTTCTCTTCCAACCCCGACACGCCAAAACGCCCAGCAAGTGTGGTTTCCACTTGACTGAGTGTTAAATCACGATGGGCCAACAGCACAATAGCGTGATAAAGCAGATCAGCTGCCTCTGAAACGACTCTTTCGTCAGACTCATTCGTCGCTGCCTCCACAAACTCATCAGCTTCTTCAATGACCTTAGAACCAATTTTTGCTACGCCTCCAGCAAAGAGTTTGCTGGTATACGATCGGCCGGCATCCGATGTTTTTCGGCTCGTGATAATGTCCTCAAGTTGCCCAAGTATTGTTCCAACAGATTGTTCTGATGTCTGCTTCAGGCTATCCGATTCCATTGCTCCTGCTTCTCCAAAAGAGACTTTTACCGCATACTACTGTTGTTAACTGTACCATGCGATAAAGACTTACGACACCAAAGACCCAATGTCAGCTTCAATGCCTGAATTAGCAAGTGATTGCATAATCCTTACAGGCCCAACCGCATCGGGCAAGACTGCATTGGGCATTCGCATCGCCCAGCGACTCGATGCCGACATCCTCAGTGCTGATTCAGTAGCTGTCTATAAAGGCCTTGATATCGGTGCAGCCAAACCAACCCTGAAAGAGCAAGCCCAGGCAACTCACCATCTCCTTGATCTTGTAGATCCGGCATCTCTCTTTACAGCTTCAGACTGGCTTCTTGCGGCAGATCACATCATCAAGGACTGTCGTGCCCGTGGTCGACGTATTCTCGTTGTTGGAGGCACTCCACTGTATCTGAGATGTCTCCGAGATGGACTCGACGAATCTCCGGCAATAGATCTCGAGTTCCGAAACAGTCTGACTTATCAGATACAACAGAGCGGCCCTGAGGCTTTCCACAAGAAGCTCAACCTGCTCCGTCCGGACGTAGCTTCTACCATTCACCCGAACGACACAAAACGCATCATCCGAGCTCTCGAAATTATTCAGGTATCTGGGGTAGACCACGAACGTTCATGGACATCAGCAGGTAATCCTAAAAAGAGACTCTTCCCATGCCCCATACTCGTCATCGATCATCCGCGAAAAATACTCAACAGCCGAATCAATGAGCGAGTTGAAACGATGTTTGAGTCTGGCATTCTGGAAGAAACTGAAGCTGCTGAACAGCAATATGGAATTGGTAAAACCGCAGCACAAGCTGCCGGATATAAAGAATCTCTTGCATTCATCCGTGGGGAAATTACAAAACAAGAGGCTATCATGCAGACGAAACAACGAACTCGCCAACTTGCCAAGCGCCAGCGAACCTGGTTTCGAAGTTTTTCTGATGCGGTCTGGTTATCTGGTTGATGAGAACGGGTCGTGACAAGCCTTGCTCTCGTTGCGCAAATTCCGTGCCAGACGACACCATGTGCTAGCAAATAAAGTGCTAGCACAGCATCTTGTGGTTGGATCTATTACTGACCACAAAATCAAAAAGATGCTTGTCTTGTTTTTCTTGAGCGATATCTTCACATCCGCAAAGTTTGAAATTGTCGCTCAAGGATGAGTGGCACAAACACGCAACAGTGTTGCTCGAAGAAGGAACTTTCATGGCAGCCAAACCGGTAATCGGAATTAATATGGACTTTCGCTCCAGTTGCAAGGAGCATGCTTCGCTTTCATTCATAGCCGCGGGCTATTACGAAAACATCATTCAATCCGGAGGCATACCTCTTGTTTTGCCTCCTCTTGACGAAGAAGACGACCTCGTAAGATTACTCGACACGCTTGACGGAGTTGTCCTTATTGGTGGTGCAGATCTTGACCCTCAACGAGACGGCTATATGCCACATCCCGCAGTCCGTCCGATGGACCAAAGGCGTGAAGACTTTGACCGCATGCTGGCCAAGCACGTCTGTGCCAGGCATTTACCCGTACTTGCCATTGGCTGCGGCATGCAGCTTCTTAATATTACCGAAGGTGGCACCTTGTATCTGCATCTTCCTGAAGACATGCCCCAGGCGATCCCACACAAAGATCCACTCGACACCGCTCACCGTCATGGACTTCTCGTAGAATCAGATTCCGCAATGGAGCGTGTGTATGGCGATGGTGAAATACGCGTTAATAGCATGCACCATATGGCCATTGACGATCTTGCGTCAGGATTTCGTATAACCGCGAGATCTCCCGATGGAGTCATTGAGGCTATTGAAAGTGAAGTTGAAGGATGGCTTGCGATCGGCACCCAGTTTCACCCAGAGGCAGACTCGGCATCTGCTCTTGATGCAAAGATTTTTGAAGAGTTTGTTGTTGGAATTACCGGAGAAGTACCGGCGATGCGGCTCGTGGCCTAATCCGGGCAAACATTTCCAACGCCAACTTCACAGGTGAATTAGAATGGCCCGCCGACAGATCTCCAGTCGGCGGGCCATTACTATTGATTAATAGCGATTGCCTTATGCTCCCAGTCCCCCTTTTCAGGTGGCACTGTCGCTTCAGGCGGAACAACCTGACCCAAAAGCATTCCTAATGGACAGCACGGCTAGTCATTCAGCGGTACGATTGATTAAGTCCTCTGGGTGATCGCTGCATCATTGTGGTTCATGAGGCAACCGCTCCACCTTCTTACACATTTCCCCTTCTCTACTTGAACAAATGCTGACTGATTACGACCTACACCTCTTAGGCGAAGGCAGACACTGGAAAAGCTATGACAAGCTTGGTGCGCAACTGTGTACCCGTGATGGACAACAGGGAGTCCATTTTGCTCTCTGGGCACCAAATGCTGAGATGGTTAGTGTCGTTGGTGATTTCAACAACTGGGCTGGCCACAACCACAAGATGAGTAAGTTGGTACCGTCTGGCTACTGGCAACTCTTTGTTCCTGGTGTTAGGCCTAACACTGCCTACAAGTTCCGTGTTCAAACAGCCGAGAGAACTGTTGATCGTGCCGATCCTTACGGGTATTCAGCAGAGGTGCCACCGCAGAACGCTTCTGTTATCACTGATTTAAGTGATTACAGCTGGAGTGATTCCCAATGGATGGAGCGAAGGCTGGGGCGAGATTGGTTCAGTGAACCAATCTCTTTTTATGAAGTTCATCTTGGAAGCTGGAGGCGGCCGGGAGATGACCCCCATCGCTGGCTGACATACCATGACCTTGAGCAAGAACTTATCCCTTACTGCCTCGAAATGGGATTTACACATTTGGAATTTCTTCCACCAACAGAACATCCTTTGTCTGCAAGTTGGGGATACCAAACGATCGGCTTATTCGCTGCAACAAGTCGCTTTGGTACACCTCAAGATTTCATGTCACTGATAGACGGCTGTCATCAAGCCGGCATTGGTGTCATTATTGATTGGGTTCCTGCCCACTTCCCAAAGGATGATCATGGGCTTCGCCGTTTGGATGGAACAGCTCTCTACGAACATGAAGATCCACGGAGGGGGGAGCATCCAGACTGGGGAACCCTCATTTTCAACTATGGTCGCAACGAAGTAGCGAATTACCTCATCTCCTCAGCTCTATTCTGGCTGGATCATTACCATGTTGACGGACTGCGGGTCGATGCAGTCGCTTCAATGCTTTATCTCGATTACAGTCGTCGTGAAGGGGAGTGGTTACCAAACTGCTTTGGTGGTCGTGAAAACCTTGAAGCAATTGAATTCCTTAAGGAATTAAATGTGCAGGTTCATCATCACTTTCCTGGAACACTTACCATCGCCGAGGAATCCACGGCCTGGCCTGGTGTTTCGCGACCAACTCATACTGGTGGACTTGGATTTAGCCTCAAATGGAATATGGGCTGGATGAACGACACCCTGCGATTCATGAAACAGGATTCAGTTCACAGAAAATTTCACCATGACGAACTGACCTTCAGTTTAATCTATGCGTTTCATGAAAACTTTGTGCTCCCACTCTCACATGACGAAGTTGTCCACGGAAAAGGCTCTTTGCTTAGCCAAATGCCTGGTGACAGGTGGCAGCAATTCGCCAACCTACGGCTGCTGTATTCATTAATGTGGTTCCATCCAGGTAAGAAGCTCTTGTTTATGGGCAATGAGTTTGGTCAGCCACAAGAGTGGGATTTTGATGAGAGCCTCCAGTGGCATCTGCTCCAAGAGGACAGCCACCGAGGACTCTCACAGACTGTTGCAGAACTCAACAGATTACTACGAGAGGAGACTTCTCTTCACCAAATAGATTTTGATGGACAAGGGTTTGAATGGATTGATTGCCAGAATTGGCAAGAAAGTATTATCACGTTTTTGAGAAAAGGTGTTTCTCCAAAAGACGCGTTACTTATTGTGTGCAATTTTACACCAGTTCCTCGTGAGAACTATCGAATAGGTATTCCTGAAGAGGATCACTATGTAGAAATTTTCAATAGTGATGCTGCTCACCTTGGAGGTAGCAATATCATCAACAACGACCGTCTTCTATGCGAGCAGATTGCCCGACATGGGCGAGAGTACTCCATAACTATCACCGTTCCTCCACTTGCAGCGGTTGTATTGAAGCCCTTTGATACCGCGCATTCATAGTGGTTATCCAGAAGACGCCTTAAAGACGTCTGTGACGAGTTCCCCCCACAGCCTAACGAGGCAGCCTTGGGTCACGATTCCACGTTAGTTCTAGATCTTTCTCCAAGCCAGCGATCCAATCCATAAAGACCTCAGCAAATGCTGTCTGAGCGACCATCGACAAACGTCTCTGATCTCCAAGAACACCTTCGAATCTGTCCTGCAACTCGTTCTCTGGCGGCTGAAAAGCAAGAACGCCAATGACATAACAGATCGTCTTTGGCTCATTAAATACCGCAACGTTTTTCCCTTCAGCAGTTGCAAACACCTTTTGCATCATCGCGTTGCCTGGCATGCCAAGTCCCTGAGGCGATGATAACACTGGTGCTGCATTCACTCCTGCCGCACCTTGCGTAAGCCAGGTGAACGGACCAATTTCCTGAACTTTCTCGAGTTCAGCCTTCGAAAGTGATTCCGCAAAACCCTTTTCATCCATTTCCGCAGCTAAAGCAGTAGCTTGCTCTAAGGCAAGGGGACGGGCCTCGACGATTCGCCATGCCTTTTCAACATTATCACGGGCCTCCGCAAAGGCCGGAACCCGTTCTTCTTGATCGTCTTGCTTCCATGAGAAATAACGATTTCCTTCGGCATCTCGTGATGTTACCGGACGGAGAGGTATTGTCCCGTCACCGAACATCACCTCAAGCCACCGCTGCTGGCGAATGCCAAAACGACTCGACGGATCTGGCACAAAGTCAAAGCTGCTTCCTATACCGCCACCGTCAGCGGCTTCGTTCACAGTCAACCAATCAGACTCTACTGCAGTAAGCGATTGCTTTTCAGCCATCTTCTTAGCATCAGGAGGTGTCGGCTCTTTGTCACCATCTTTTCCGCGTGCAATCCAGAGTGCACGATCTTCAGCGTAAGCATTTACATCTGCAGCCAATGCCGAAAAAATTGCATCGATTGTTTCAGTAGCGCGTTGCCGAGAAATTTCCTGACGAATTTGTTCGGTCACTTCTTCAAGTGGCTGAAATGTCATTTCTGGTTCAGAGGACTCTGCTGGCTTTTTATTTTCTTTAGCGGCCGCTGGGTTGGCAGCAGGCTGTTCTTCAACCGAATCCGGTATTGCAGCTCCAGTAATGGGTCCTTCCTCAGGCTGCTGACTTGCGTCCTTGGCAGAGGAATCAGTTTCATCCGTCTCCTCCTTCACCTGAAAAGTAACGGGCATCACTCGTGTTCTGCGATTCGTTGAACTACTATCGGAATCCAACGGCTGACTTACATCGTTCTCCTGCCCCCGGCTCTCCTTTGATTTTTTTTCACTGGAATCTTTCGGGGCATTCTCTTTTGCGTTTTGCTCAGGCTGACTCGGATCCTCAGGATTGTCCTTCAGCGTTTTGTCTTCGCCACTTTCCTTTTCTGTTTTCACTTCACTTTTTTTATCGGGCGAACTTGGAGCTGACCCTTGTGTGAGTGGAGTATCCGGCGGTGACTGACGAAACCGACTTTCCTTATTCTTCTCGTAAAACTCTTCTACATCCTTTTGCGTTATTGCTTTTGCTGCCTCATCTTCAAATTTTTTCTGATCTGCCATGAGAGATGTGTACCGAATTCGATGAGGCTCCTTAAACCCAGGGTTCGGGCTCCTTCCCGATGGCAAGTTATTTTTGAATTTTTCAAAATAAGACCTCAGCTCTGATTCACCTGGTGCCTGAATTGAAGTCGCAAGGTTTTCAACCTCAACTGGAAAAGCTTTAATTGTTGCAGACTGTTCAAGTCGTTTGTAAAAGTCCCACCGCCACCCCGGCGGATCGCCTGAAAAGCCTGTTTGAAATAAAAGTAGAGTATTCCGTGCAACGAGCGCCGTGCGTAAGGACTCAAAGAGGTCTGCGGCTAAAACCGGTGTACGCCCATAGCGAAGGCCTGCAATGATTCCATCAAGCTGATCTTGTCGAACCATGTTATTCGTCCAAGCTGCAATAAACTCATTGATTGCGGTATTGCTTACTGTCAATCCAATTTTTTCGGCCTCTTTTGCAAGAAGCATTTCGCGAACAATCAATTCCTCACCCTCTGGGAATGCGGGCAGTCGAGAAGGATCTCGACCGGCTGTAGCAGCCGCCTGCATAAGAAAACGGTTCGCGAGAGTTCGCAGAGCCACTGCTCGTTCGAGTTGATCTTCTCGAACAGCACCGCCTTTCCATGAGACAACAACAGGGTCTGCAGAGGACGAGCCTGCCCCCATCTGCAAAAATGGAGGCAGCACAAAAAATGCCAACATCGCCAAGACCGCTACCGCTACGAGCATCGATCGCTGATATTTCCGGAAGAAGTTGAATGATCCGGCCATAAAACCGCCTTTTTCTGAAGTGCCGCGGGCTGGAAAACCACTGAGGCTTGACAAGTAGAGATCGGGGAAGGTAACGCTGTTTAGCTAGAACTAGGTCGAAATTGTATCGCCAGATAGTTTGATGCCAATCCCGATATCAGTAGAAATTATTCACTTTCACTCAATTTGTATACAAAATTCATGGCCAAAAAGACCACCCGTAAGGCTCGCACAAGCAGCAAATCAGCTCCCCGAGCCGCTCCTTCCGGCGACTATGAGCTCGTAATTGTTGAAAGTCCTGCAAAAGCGAAGACTATCGAGAAGTACCTCGGGAGCGAATTCACGGTGAGAGCCTCGGTCGGGCATATTCGTGACCTGAAAGCCAAATTAGCAAAAGATTCTAAGGCAAAAGATGGCAAAACAGAGATAGCAGGCGTCGACCTCGGAACGATGGAGGATGTCTACGAGATTTCTCCAGATAAGAAAAAAGTAATTACCGAACTAAAAAAACTTGCAAACGGCGCTCGGGACATCTGGTTTGCAACTGACCTTGACCGTGAAGGAGAGGCGATTGCATGGCATCTTGCCGAGGTGCTTAAGGTTAATCCATCAGAAGCAAAACGAGTAACCTTTGACGCCATTACAAAATCGGATGTCAAGAAGGCTTTTGAGAATCCTCGAGGTATTGACCTGGATCGCGTGGACGCACAGCGTGCACGAAGAATCCTCGATCGCCTCGTCGGATTTCTAACTTCACCAATCCTTTGGCCAAAAGGTGCAGGTAAAAGTGCCGGAAGGGTACAGAGTGTTGCTTCCAGGCTTGTTGCTGAACGTGAACAAGAAATCCGAGACTTTACTCCTAATGAATCCTGGGAACTGTCAGGGTTTCTCAGCTTTGATACCAACACCGCAGAAGCTCTCCATACCGAATGGAATGACTTCGTATCCAAGACCGATACTCGCAACAAGCCACCCACAATAAAGCAACGAATGGCTTGGTTGGCTGATCACCGAAGCCTTGCAGCAGAACTTATTGAAGTGGGTGGCAAGTCGTTAAAGATTGAAGCTGATAAAACGTCTACAAAGAAACTTATTGATGAGGCCGGGTCTGCTGCTGAGGCAGCCGGATTGATCGACATTGACATACATCGCGAAGCAAACAAAGACGGCAAGGGACGCGCAAAAAATGTTGTGCGGATAACTGGTACGCCAGATCCTAAGACTCGCTACGCTATTGACTCCATTGATGTAAAACGCACAAAGTCGAAGCCTTATCCGCCGTTTATTACGAGTACGCTGCAGCAGGCCGCAAGTAGCCGGCTCGGCATGCCCGCTGACAGAACCATGCGCATTGCGCAACAACTCTATGAAGGTGTCAACCTTCCTGGAGAAGGAAGCGTTGGGCTGATCACATACATGCGAACTGATTCCACAAACTTGTCTGGCGAGGCCATTAGCTTGGCGCGTCGCTACCTTGAGGAAAAAGTGGGGAAGGAATATCTTCCGGAGAAACCCCGTTTTTACTCCAGCAGAAATCAGTCGGCCCAAGAAGCTCACGAAGCAATTCGACCAACGGATCCATTTCGTGACCCAAATACAATCGCGTCTGCATTAACTGACGAGCAGTTTCGTCTCTACCAGCTCATCTGGCAATCCTTTGTTGGCTGCCAGGCAACCGATGCAGAATGGGATAGCACCACAGTGCAAATGAGACGCTCTGACAAAGACACCGGTGCTGTTTTTAAAACAAATGGCCGCGTATTGCGATTCGAGGGCTGCCTGAAAATCACTGGAATCCCAAAAGGTGACGGTGATCAAGTACTGCCGGATTTTGACAAAGGAACCAAATTAGCACCATTTAGTATCGAACCAAAACAAAAGTTTCAGGCTCCCCCCCCTCGATACACTGAAGCCTCGCTCGTAAAAAAGCTTGAACAAGAAAGTATTGGCAGGCCCTCAACATATGCCAGCATTATTCGGGTTATTCAAGACCGAGCTTATGCTGAACAAATTGACAAACGTTTCTATGCAACGTTTCGCGGTGAATTAGTCACTGAGTTTTTGAAAGAGGGTGCTGATGACGCCTCTCTTGAACAACAGTTTATTGAAGTTGCATATACCCGAGAAATCGAAGAGGACCTTGATGACGTTGCCGCCGGGAAAATAACGCGTCAAGAAATGCTGCTTCGGTTTTATAAAAAGCTTATTCCCTACTTAGATATTTTAAAGGCACACGAATTTCTTCGGTCAAAATCCTCTCCTTACAAATGTCCAGAATGTGGCCGGCGACTTGATTACCTTCTTGCGAAAAGTGGAGGAAAATTCCTCTCTTGCACGGGCTATAATGAAAAGATTCTTGAAGAACCACCGCCACCTAAAAAGACAGCAAAAGGAAAGAAGCCTCGTGCTCGAAAACCAAAAGAAATTCCTTCGTGTACTTTTGCAATGCCTTGTGATCGAGACGGGCGGCCCCAACTTCCTGAGCAAATTGATCTTCTCTCACCAAATGGAATAGCGATAGTGAAAAGGAGTGGACGATTTGGTGATTTTCTAGTTGAGGATGTTCCGCCCCCACCGAAAAAATCACGAAAGAAATCAGATTCAGATGAACCTCCACCATTTATTCTCAATATTGACAAAGTAGGGAATTTGAAGTTCCCTGCTCCGCCTCCCATTGCGACTGATATTGAATGCGAAAAGTGTGGAGGCTTTCTCAATCTCCGTGATGGCAAACGTGGTCCTTGGCTGGGTTGTAGTAAATTTCCAAGATGCCGCGGCCGAGGTGCGTTTACAAAACTTGGAGAAAAAGTACAGAAAGACCTTCGGAAACAACTTGCTGATCATATGGAAAGTCAGCAAACGCTTATGCTGACTCGGCGAGACGGACAGACAGTTGTAGAAGACGGGACTCCACTAAGCGACCTAACTATTGAAGGCGGTGTTGCTGAACTGGAATTGTTCACAGAGTAATTCCGTGCCTACTCCCAAGGCATATCCTGATCAAACGTTGGTGGCATCTGGCTTACCGCGATCGCATGAGCCGTGGCGTGAGTACGACAATGGGAAATACTTACAAGCACGCCGCCTATCCCCATTTTTTCAGCAATGTCTTGCGTGCCACCCATCAGAGTCACAACAGGCCTTCCAGTTACGCCATTGACCACCTCGATATCCCGCCAACTGATGCCCTGCCGCCACCCTGTACCAAGTGCCTTAAGAACTGCCTCTTTTGCAGCCCATCGACCCGCAAAATGCTGCATCGCCATCCGGCGGCCTCGGCAGTATTCAATTTCTTTGGGCGTATAGACACGTTGCACAAAAAGCTCTCCGTGTCGCTCAATCATTTTGCCTATCCGCAGGCACTCTGTGATGTCCGTGCCAACACCAAGCACATTCATTGTTTCCGCCCCCGCGTAGATGAACCACGCAGCCCACATGCTTCACGTGCACGCTCAAGAACATTACCAGCAACTATTCTTGCTCGTTCCGCACCAACAGCAAGAATCTCGTCTATCTTGCTCGGTTTCGACTCTAGTTCACAACGTCGTTCTCGTGCGGCAGCGAAAGCCTCTTTGGCTGCTGCAACAACTGCTTTTTTCACCTCGCCATACCCGAACCCACCACGTCGATAGAGCTCTCCCATTTCGGCAACTTCTTTTTTGGATCCTACAAGAGAAAACAGCTGGTATAGATGGTCTTGTTGTGGATCCTTTGGCTCCTCCATCGATCGAGAATCCGTCGTAATTCGCATGATTTTCTTTTTCTGCGCCGGCAGGTCTTCGAATACCTCGATTGTATTGCCATAACTTTTTGACATCTTCTGCCCATCCGTCCCAGGCACCTTCGCCGCACCGTCAACAAGCCGTGGCTTCGGAAGACGAAAAATATCATCGCCGTAGAGATGATTGAAAGTACCGGCGAGATCTCGGCATACTTCAATGTGTTGCACCTGATCTTCACCGACCGGTACAACATCAGCATCGTACGCCAAAATATCTGCAGCCATGAGGACGGGATAGGTAAACAGGCCGGCGTCTGCAGTTAGTCCTCTCGCTTTTTTATCTTTATACGCATGGCATCGTTCTAAAAGCCCCATCGGTGCCACCGTCATCAACAACCAGGTAAGCTCAGCAACCTCGGGAACATCTGACTGAACAAATAACGTGGCTCGTTCAGGATCAAGACCCAAGGCAACCAGATCAATCGCCGCATCTCGCACAAACCCGCGAAGTCTTTCAGGCTCGCGAATTGTGGTGAGGGCGTGCAAGTCGGCGATAAAATAGTACGCATCCCCGGCATCCTGCAACTCGATATATTGTCGAATTGCGCCAAAGTAATTGCCCCAATGAAACCGTCCTGTTGGCTGAATACCTGAAAGGACTCGCATCCTCGCTGTAGAAGTTGACTTAGATTGCATACCGGAATTCATCTCCAACACGTCTGTCATCCACCCTCACTGAAACCTAAACCCATGCAACAATAGTTTTGAGTTATTTGCCGGTCTTGACCGACGTTTTTGCAAGGTCACCAATCACTAGAGTACCAACGATCTGTTGAAGTTCCGATGCCCCGAGTGAATTTACAGCTGCAGGAAGTTCGTCTAGGATCCGCCCCGTAATAACAGGCTCTGCAAAACTTGCCGTTCCAATCTGCACGGCTGAGGCTCCAGCAACGAAGAACTCCATACAGTCATCCGTTGTCATAATGCCACCGACACCGATTATGGGTATGCCAACGCGAGTATGCACTTGGTGCACACATCGCAAAGCGATTGGTTTAATTGCAGGACCGCTTAAACCACCAATACCATTCCCTAAGAGTGTCCGCTGTTTCCGCCAATTGACTGCCATTCCCTGACATGTGTTGATGAGTGTCACGGCGTCCGCACCACCGTCAGCTGCCGCTTGGGCAATTGATGTAATATCTGTCACGTTTGGTGTTAGCTTCGCTATGACTGGTAACTGAGTTGCGTGACGTACACCCTCGACTACCTGTCGACAGAGCTCTGGATCCGTTGCGAAATCAACACCGTGGCTGACATTAGGACATGAGATATTTAACTCAAGTGCAGCTATTCCACTTTCTTTATCGAGTTGCTCAGCAAGCAACACGAACTCAGCGACTGTTCCTCCTGCGATTGAGACAACCACAGGCGCACCGCATGACCGAAGGAAAGGAAGCTTGTCTAGAACAAACTGTTCAATACCGTCGTTATCGAGCCCAATCGAATTCAGTAACCCGGAGGCAGTCTCGATCGTACGCCAGGGACGATTTCCTGCTCGTGGGGCGACCGTAATTGTTTTGGGAACGATCCCACCAAGTCGATGCAGTGGAACAAATTCCTGCATTTCATTGGCGTAGCCAAAGGTTCCCGACGCAACCATGATCGGATTCGGTAGTGAAAGCCGCCCGAGCTGAACAGTCAAGTCAGGGAGCACCGGAGAAGCAGATGCAGTCATCGTCTTTTTTAAATGCTAAGGGGACCTCGATGATGGCTGAAAAACTGAAACCTATCAGTCCACGCCGCTCACTCAGTGTACCGCAGGGGCAAACTACCAACGCCCCCGTCAAATAGGAAAAACAGGCAAGATTTAATTTTTCTTCTGAATATACGGTCTGGTTCAAGACTACTGATTTTTAGGCCGATACGAGAGATGGAAAAGGTGAGTACCACATTTTTCACAAAGCCCCAATCCTCGTTGACATCACGACTGAAGCCCCATTATGGTTCCTACCGGACGGACACGAACTCTCGACACAGTTGCCGACTGGCCCGTCCACATGGGGTTTAAACGGCCATTTTCGGCCCTAACTCCACGACTGGAGTGTCAGAGTCGTGACCAAACAAGATATCGTCCGAACAATTTCCGAGCGGTTAGACCTCCCAAAAGCGAAAGCTCAGGAAGCGGTTCAAACCACATTCGACGCACTCATAAACGCACTCGTCAAAGAGGGCCGGGTCGAACTTCGGAATTTTGGGGTGTTTCAAATCAAGCGAAGAGATGGTCGGGTTGCCAGAAACCCTCGAACGGGCGATGTCGTCAACGTCCCACCACGGTATTTCGTGAGCTTCAAGCCAGGCAAGGAAATGGAAGCACGGGTGAGGAAACTCGACGAGCCACAATCTCCCTAGAGTCCATATTCTACCGAGAAGCTTTTTTGGCAGCAGATTCTAGAGCAGATACATGCCTCTTTCAACGAAGCACATATTGGTTTGAAGAATTTTACCATCGCACTGAAATGGCTTGCTCGGTAAATAGTACTCAGAGAAAGACTCTTGAGGAATCGAGTCGATGGTCAATAGGTAACCACCGGAATGTTTCTGGTCTACTCAGAACAAAAAATTATTATCTGTGTAAAGAACTTACGTATTCGACTGAGACAAACGACATAACTGATACAGGGAGCGCGGCGCGATGAATACCAACAATACCCGTAGTGGTACGTGGGATATCGGCCTGAAATTTATCATTGCATTGGTCATAGGAATTCTCGTAGCGACAAATACGGGATGTCTCATTCCTATGTACTCAGGTGACCCTATTCGGAGAGCTCAGGAATTAATCTACACCTCAGAAGATCTTCGGGCGATCACTGATGAATGGGAACGCATCTGGTTCCTTGACCAACCGTCTCACATGACCCCATACCGAACACATGGGGGCGTACTCTAGTGAGGGACGCTTAAAAAAATTCCCGGGACACGACTTCAATGGTCCTCTCTTCCAATCAGCCGCAGTCAATCGGTCCGTTGTTCTGAATGCCGCTGTGGGGCTTTGTTACAGAAACCCAGGTTTCTTAAATGCGGATCCGCGCAGCCTGTTCTTGTATTTTCTCAAGCGGCACAAGACCACCTTGGTTGCAGCCTGGACAACTCTCAGCCGCCTCGTCCCACGCCGCCGCAGATTTAAGATTGGAATTCCAGAACGGCCAGGTGCGACACTGACGAGGACGATCTTCATAGACCGTGCAACCACGTGTCTCAGCATCAAGGAGCACACAGTCCCCACCGGGCCTCTCCGTGAGCGACCTTCGAACACCTACTCGTCTAACGAATTGTTTCTCGAAAACCTCGGGAGTAATTTGCATACGCGCTGACATTGCATCGATCTCGGCCTGATTGACCCAGACATACCCCTCAGCGCCAGTGCAACAATCTCCACATTGAGAGCACTCAAAGCGAAGACCCTTTGAATACCAGACGTCATCTTTTTCACCTGCCATACGACACCTCCTTCTACCGTTCTGCACTTTACAGCATTATCTTCTTTGTTGCCGAGACAACAGCTTCAACATCTCCGCCACCGCTAAAAGGACCGAACGAAATACGAACAGTCCCGCCTTTGGCGGTCCCCAGAAATTCATGAATACGAGCAGCACAGTGATATCCAGAACGTACCTGAACACCCGCAATCTGTTCAAACAAGGCAGCGACCTCAACTGGTGAATACCCATCACAGACCATGCTGATAATCGGCGGACCTAAAACCACTGAAGTTGGATCAGGAGTTATCACACGAACTCCTCGAATATCACACAACTCATCATAGCACGCTTGAGCGTGCCCCTTGCAAGCAGCTACAACCGATTCCAATCTCTTCTCTTTCAGCCACCTGCACCCTGCGAGCAGTGCTGCGGCCGCTGGGAAGTCTAATGTTCCCACCTCAACTTGATCCTGCATTTCGACGGGCATTTCAAGAGATTCACTCGTTGAGCCTGTACCGCCTTGGATCAGTGAATCGAAATGGATTCCTTGCCTTGCATAGAGTACGGCTATTCCGTGCATTCCCATCAGCCACTTGTGGCCAGGTGAGACAACAATGTCGGCTATCGACTCATATTGAGAGAATGCAACTTGACCAAGTGATTGAGAAGCATCAAGCAGTGAAAGTGCTTCTCGTTCTCGTGCAGCTTTAACAATCACCTCAACATCTTGGGTAACACCTGTAACATTTGATGAATGCGACAGGGTAACAAGGCTTGTATTCGGCTGCCATGCCCGAACAATGTCGTCCGGATCAACCCAACCTCGTCCATCACACGGAACAACTGTTAGATGAATGCGACCTTTTTTCCTTAGATAATGGAGTGGTCGAAGAGTTGCATTATGGTCAGCCGCAGTGGCAATGACATGGGTACCAGGTGTAACAACACCATGAATTGCCTGATTCAACCCGAAGGTCGCTGATACCGGCAGGCAGATTCTTTCTGGTGAAACACCGAGCAAGGCTGCGACTTCCTGACGTAGCTGGTGAACAAGATTTCCTGCTGCTAACGCCTCTCGATATGCACCTCTTCCAACTGCTACACCATTTTCTCTAGCTGCCCGCTCCCATGCTTTCCAAACCACCTCTGGCTTAGGCCACGTAGTCGCTGCGTTATCAAGGTATCGCCTTTTTGGATGGTTATGCTCGTTATTCACTCGTTTGTTGCCGCGGTGTCATACCACCGGCTGTCACCCTCCAATTTGGTACATCGCTCGCGATGGCCTTTGAAAAGATTCCGTGCCAATACCATGCGAAAAATGCTTCGCACCCACGCATGCGGCCAAAAGCCCTTGCAGTTCTTCGTCTGTTCCACCCTCTCTGAGCAGAGCCCGAGCATCCCAGTCAATAGTTGAAAAAAGACAGTTACGGAATTGACCATCCGCGGTGAGCCGCAACCTGTCACAGCGATCGCAGAACGGCTGCGAAACCGGATTGATAAATCCAACAACTCCACTGCCATCGTTATAAGTATAGTCAACCGAGGGTTGCCCTGGATCGTCCTCCTTGTTTTGTGACAGTTTGCCTACATACATTTCAAGTATTTGACGAACCTCTCTCCCCGTTAGAACGTCCTCACGAGACCATGCATCTTCTGCATCGAGTGGCATAAATTCAATAAATCTCAGGTGAAAACAATGCTTCCGACAAAATTCGGCTAACGGGACAATGTCTTTCTCCGTTAATCCACGAATCGACACCGCATTCATTCGAATTGATTGAAACCCTTGCCGACTGGCCTCTTCAAGCCCTTCAAGAATTCGCTGAAGGCCAGAACGACGCGCAATTTTTTCAAAACGCGCTTCGTCAAGACTGTCGAGGCTCACATTGAGACGAGATAACCCTGCCTTGGCTAAACCAGCAGCCTGGTCTGCCAGAAGCAAGCCATTGGTGGTGAGTGCAACTTCTTCAATTTCTGGCAAGCGAGTCAACTGCTCAACAAGTTGATAGAGCCTGGGTCGCATCAGTGGCTCACCGCCCGTTAAGCGAATTGTCTGAACTCCCATTTTAGACGCGACACTGGCGCACCGTACCACTTCGTCATACGTCAACAGTTTTTGTTGACTCATAAAAGACACTTCAAGTGGCATGCAGTACCCACACCGCAGGTTACATCGGTCTGTCACACTAATCCGTAGATCTGTATGGGACCTACCAAATTGATCAACAAGACTTTTCTTGACGGGAACATCGAGGGCTTTATCAGGACAACTCATCACAAGACTCCTGTGAACCCCTACTGGCATTTTTGGCTAGCATGTCACTATTTTCTGGGTGAACCCAAAAAGCCTCGGAATCATTGACCTGCCGCTTCCATATCGGCACGTCTGCTTTAATCCTGTCCATGAGCCATGATGCTGAAGCAAACGCCTCGGCTCGGTGAACTGCAGAAACGGCAATAGCAACACTTACTTCACCAACGGAGACTTTACCCAGTCTGTGTACGATCGAGCATTTCACTATTTGAAACCTGAGAACAGCTTGTTCGTACAGCCGGGCAAGTTCTCTTCTAGCCAATGGTTCGTAGGCATCATACTCAAGCCAGTCTGTAGTAAGACCATCCGTCTCCTGCCGTGTCGTGCCAGTAAATAATACAGTTGCTCCTGCACGTTTGCTCGCAACGCGTGAGAGCATGCATGATGCATCAATCGGATCGTCCGTGAGATCAACCTGCAGCATCCACCTAACCTCCACTAACTGGCGGAATGATAGCAATCTCTGAATTCGAACAAAGCAACTCATCTTCTGTTGCATAACGACCATCGACAGCAATAGCGCTTCGAGATAACAACGGGCCTAACTGTGGTAATTTAATCTCCAAAGCACAACGAAGCTCTGCCACCGTAAAGTGTTTGACAGACACTCGAAGCTCTTTCACTCCTGCTAACTCAGCGACGCCAGCAAAAAGTTTCACGGAAACCTCACCCACTGTATTTCCTGATCTGAGTTGACTGTCGCTCTCTACCATGTTTTTCCACATGCCTCGCTCTTACATCACTTCGAATCAGACTCTCTTCATAAACCTTACGACAGCAGATGCCGTCGGCACACATTCAGACACTCCAGCCAAAAGTACAACAGGATAATTGTTGGTTTTCGTTTTTCCCAGTATCGTCAAAACAGCATTGCTCTCAACGACGTTCCTCAGGCCTTCCGCTACACGCATTCAACTCAATTTGAGCCATAGTGCATTCCTACTCCTTCGGCATTTACCGTCTTGCTCAGGACGGAAGAGTAGACTGCCGCTCTCTCGCAGCTTGCTGCCGATACTTCTCATGAGTCTCGAGATTAAAATCTCCAAACTCACTCATTCCGTCGGTTCCAGTATATCGTGCGCCGCAGCGATAACACGTCAGGCAATCGGGGACAACGAAAAACAGAATTACATCGAGCAATGCTGTACTAAAGAGAATGCCAAACGTCCAAAACAAGTCTCGATAGGCCCAGGCAATGCAGCTCGCGGTGAGCCCAACAACAACAATCGCAATGCCAAGTCGCTGTGGAAAGTTTTTTCTTACAAACAACTCCGTGCTAGGACAGACCAAACACCGAATAAGTCGCGGGTGAGCATTTTGTTCAGGAACCTGAATCGCCCCTTGGGGGATAGCAACACTCTGGCCACATGCTGGACATGTAACCGACGAGGCATCTTCAATAGACGCCTGATACATACCCCTGTGACAGGCAGGACACGCACACACAATATTCATGCTGTACTCTCACTCCATATTTTCTGTTGAGCCGGCTGCGTAACAGGACTTTCAACCTTCACTGTCATCCCAAGAAGCTGAGCGGTCAATTCACCCAGAATGACCGCTAAGCATGCAACATAAAGAATTCCTGTTGCACTTTGTGTATTTGGTATGTCCAAGGTCATACGACTCATAAGTAAAAGGATTGGAAGACCAATGAGCCCCGCCAGCCAGCGAAGCCAGAACAACGCCAAGCCTGTTGAATCAAGACCTCCATCAACGCCAGAGGTAGCCACAGTCACCGCTCGAAAAATATTGGTCGATACTGAATCGCTACGGTCTTCGATGGCCCCGAACTGCCAGATGGCCATTGCCACAACAAGAAACGACAAGAGCCCCCATACGAAAAGTGTCTGATCAATTGATCGACGGAGCACATCCACCCGCATGCCAGGCGCATTCAGGTACCAGTGCCCAAGAAGCATCGCGTTGACCGTAAAGCCAATCAAACAGCCTGAAAGAATCCGCACGCCAATTTGGGCAACTGTTGATTCACCAGTAAGAGCCGTGGCAGCAGCGCAGAGCGTGGCGGCTCCGCCACAGCACATAAGACCTGACAAGCGACGATCTGCGTACCACAACACACTTCCGATCCATGCAACAATCGCTGCGACTGACAGAAGCCATGTATTTGCAAACAAACCAAGTGTTGAAGACAGCAGTGCTGCAAACGTCGTAAGACCGAGCAATACAAGCGTATTCACTCGAAAAAAGCCACTTGGAACAAGCGTCGCTGGAGTTATGCAGAGCCCGAATGCGAGCCCGAAACTAAAGCGACAAAGAAAATCTACAAGCAGGGTCATATGTGTTGATTCACCGTGTTCCGAAAGTGGATCGAGAAGAACGCCTCGTGGTGTCACCAAGCAACGACACCCCATCGCACACCAACCAAAGCACGCTCAATTCTTCCCATTGATAAGCGACATAACTTCGGCTCGGCTGGAAACGTTGTCTCGGAAAATTCCTTTCATGGCTGAAGTTACACAAAGACTTCCAGGTTTCCGTACGCCCCGAATCGTCATGCACGTGTGCGACGCCTCTAGAACAACAGCAACTCCTTTCGCCCCAAGATCATGCTCTAACAAATCAGCAATTTGTTCAGTCATACGCTCTTGGACCTGAGGCTTATGGGATACTGCCTCAACCACCCTTGCCAACTTACTGAGCCCCAATACGCGACCGTTTGGTATGTAACCAATGTGTGCATGCCCCATAAAAGGCAATAGATGATGCTCGCACATACTATGAAACGCAATATCACGAACTAAGACAAGTTCATCGTATTTCTCAGTAAATGCCTTCCCCAAATGACGCCGAGGATCATCATGTAATCCGCTAAACATTTCCGCATACATACGAGCCACACGAGCCGGTGTTTCAAGCAAACCTTCACGATCTGGATCTTCACCTACTGCAGTAAGAATCTCCCGAACCGCGTCTTCTATCCTTTGATGATCAACAACTTGAGAGGCACCTGCCTGTTGGCAGGTGCTCGGCGTGAGGTCATCTGATGTTTCACAACTCTTGCTCATTATCTAAGTTTAGCACCTAACTGTTCAAAATCTGTCACTCTTTTGGCAAAACGCACTTCATCCTCGTATGCAGTAAAAAGCAGCAGACCCCTTCTCCTTCCAAAAGATCGGCGGGACCAAAGATTCATTCCTTTTTTCTTTTACTGGCAATGACGCTTCGCCTGCTCGTCAAAGGCTTTCAATAGCATTGCGATCGCCAGACAGAAAAGTCAGTTCGTACTGAAAGCCGGTGGAAACGTTCGCCGAGTTGCGTTCGACTGACCACTTTTACTCAGTGCGTTCAACAGAACGTGTACGCGATCAATGACATTACTTATCTTCAGGAGTGAAAGCTTTGTGCTCGTATTCAGCTCAGCCGTATAGGCGACAATGTCAGCCAGCATTCCGAGAGTAATTTGGCTGCCAAGAAGTTCATCAATCTGCTCATACGAAGTAGGGATCTTTGGCATGGAACGTTTGAATGCCATCAACAGTTTCTGTTGCAGGCCTGCAATCTCTTCCGTTGAGGGATGCGACGGCATATGGTCTTCAACAATCTTGGCCTCTGCGACACGAAAAGGCTTGGTTGGTGGCAACTCTTCCTGAAGTTGAATTCGACGAACTCCCAGAAGCAGAACATTGTAGGTCCCTTCCGGCGTTCGCTGATACGTTGCTATTCGACAGAGACATGCCATTGATTCAAGAGCAGGACGGCCCTCGTAATCAACCTCCCAGCCTTGCGCTAAAACACCCAAGGCAATGAGTTTATCATCGGAGATTGCCTCTTCGAACAGCGAACGGTATCGAGGTTCAAAGATATGCATGGCTTGCATCACGTGTGGAAACATAACAAGATTCGGAAGTGGGAATAGTCGTGCGAATCCTGAAAAATCATCTGGAGAGAATGCAAGAGTATCGTCATTCATCTGCAGCACCTCCGTCAACTAAGGGTGGCGGATCAAGATGAATTTCTGGCAATGTTTCTGGGTCGAGCTCGATCTTTGGAAAGTTCTCGGTACTTGCGGCAACTTCCCTTAGGCACTCATCAAACGCTTCGAAAAATCTTTCGAGGTGAAGCCCAAGATAATACGAGCCGTACGGGTCAAGATACCCGTGCACGCTGCCATGGAGCTTTCGAGCACCCCGAATATTGCCATTTCCAAAATGATACAAGGCAACAGCCGCTTGAATAAGACCTTGGTAAAACTTTCTCGATGGCCCACGGTACTCCGTCCACAGCTCTTCCCAGACCTCATGGCATTCGTAGTAGTCGCACTCGTTGAATTTAACTACACCCGCCAAATAGAGCGGATCATATTCTGAAGGATCAACTAATTCAGAGTCCATTGGACCTCCCAAGGAAGCAACCATGACATCGAAGCTTTGCAACTAATGAAATCCTAGCATCGACATGGCGAGAGCGAAGCCTCATGGTACTCTGAAGCTTGAAATGAGAGCGAAACCGACATCACAAGCGTCTTCGGAGAACCCACGCACCCATATCGTGCCAAGCAGGGAAACACGGCTACAACGAAGGGAACGCACCCTCCAGATTGTAGATCGCCTCGAAGAACTCTATCCCGACGCAGATTGCTCACTCAGGTTTAAAAATCCCTTCGAACTTCTTATTTCCACAATTTTGTCGGCCCAATGCACAGACAAACGGGTCAATCTGGTGACTCGGGATTTATTTAAATGGTGGCCAAACCCTCACAAAATGGCAGCCGCGAGCATTTCAGAACTAGAAAATGCAGTGAAAACAACGGGATTCTTTCGGGCGAAGGCCAAAAACATCCAGGGTTGCTGTCGCAAACTCGTTGATCAATTCGATGGAAATGTCCCGCAAACAGTTGAGGAACTGACATCCCTGCCGGGAGTCGGCCGAAAAACGGCAAACGTCGTCCTCGGCAGTGCTTTTGGTGTGGCTGAGGGTGTTGTTGTCGATACACACGTAGGTCGCATCTCTCGTCGACTCGCCCTGACAAAAGCAAAAGATGCCGTTCGGGCAGAACGGGACCTTGTACGGGAAATTCCACGAAACCACTGGGTCGCCATAAGCCATCGTTTAATTCAGCATGGCAGGGGCACCTGCCTTGCTCGCAAACCTCGCTGCGCGGGCTGCGGACTTGAAGACCTTTGCCCACGAGTAGGACTCCCAAGGCATTTGAAAAATTCTCGGTGATACGATTTTTTTAAGACATTTTCTCATCAAATCCTTACAATCAATTTCGTCTGATTCTTGGAACATTTTTTCTTCCCACTGGGCCGCGGATTAAGCCACCGCACTTCGCAAGGAAAACCCGAATGATTCTCTCAGGGCACGAGATCCGGAAGCAACTTGGCGACAATATTCATATCGATCCATTCGATGACAAAAGGCTCAACCCGAATAGCTACAACCTCTCACTTCACGACGAACTTCTTGTTTACGAAGAAATCGTTCTCGACATGCGAAAGAGTAATCGAGTAGCGCGAGTACAAATCCCGGAAGAGGGTCTGGTCCTGACTCCCAATCAACTTTATCTGGGACGAACTGTTGAACGAACAGAGACGCACAATCTTGTCCCAATGATTGAAGGGCGTAGTTCGATTGGTAGGCTTGGTTTATTTGTACATGTCACTGCTGGATTTGGTGATGTTGGCTTTGCTGGATATTGGACGCTTGAAATGTTTGCTGTCCAACCAGTGAAGATTTATCCCGGTGTACCCATTTGCCAAATATTCTTTCATCAGATCACTGGTGCAATCACCGAGTATTCAAGTGACAAGTACCAACACAACCGGGACATTCAACCCAGCATGATGTTTCGGGAACTGGGCGGGGACACAAGTGACGAACAACTTGAACTCGCTTTTTCTGTCGGACGAAATGTTGTCCAGCCTCCCCGATAACCGACGAATGCTTTGACGCCGTATTGCTGATTCCGTCATGTTCTTTCTGGGTTGATACACCTCTTATAAATACCCTCATTCCCGGCGGTTAAAAATGTCGCTATTTAAATTCAATGACAAGCTAGAGCAGGGACTTTGCCTCTCAGCTGTTGGCATGTCACTGCTTTTTGTCATCCTCGGCCTTGTCGCTCTTTTCACGGACAACAAAGTCCTCATGCTGGTTGCAGCACTTTTGCTTGGACTTTCGATCGTGCTGACTATCGGCCTTCTCATTTACACCGGCTTCTTCCAAAAGTCATCGGACGAATAGCAATTTTGGTGCAACCAAGGCCCCCGTATGTGATTTGAGGGCATGACCTTGAGAAACGGTCTCGATCACGGACAATTCTTTCACTACCGAATAAACAAATCCTTTACTCTTGCGCACATTCATATTGCCCCCTTCTGAAAGGCCTCGTGCACCGTGCTACGAACTCACACCTGTGGTGAACTACGTCCAAGCCATCTTGATGAAACAGTAACGCTGTGTGGCTGGGTAGACCGCGTCCGTGACCACAAAGGCGTCATCTTCATCGACTTAAGAGACCGGTGGGGCAAGACTCAAGTAGTGATCGGACCCGACACACCAACGAGCGTCATGGAGCGTGCTCGGGCAGCGCGGTCAGAATGGGTTCTTTCTGCAACTGGTCGTGTTGGAAGACGTCCAGAGGGTACAACAAACCCAAAGCTTGTCACTGGTGAAATCGAGGTTGTTTGTAGCGAATTAGAAATTCTTAATGAAGCAGACACACCAGTCTTTCAGCCTGGAGCAATGGAACTCCCCGGTGAAGAGGTTCGACTTAAGAATCGCTGGCTCGACCTGCGCCGAAGCGACATGCAAAACAATTTATTCTTACGCAGCCGCATTGTAAAAATCATGCGAGATCACTTTGATGAACTTGGATTTGTTGATGTCGAAACTCCGATGCTTGGCAGAAGCACTCCCGAAGGAGCGCGAGACTACCTCGTCCCAAGCCGACTAGAACATGGTGCTTTCTTTGCGTTACCACAATCACCTCAGCTCTATAAACAGCTTTTGATGATTGCCGGACTTGACCGCTATGTACAAGTCGCAAAATGTTTTCGAGACGAAGATTTACGAGCAGACCGGCAACCTGAGTTCACACAACTCGACGTCGAGATGTCATTCGTTGATGCACATGACGTGACGAGTGTTATTGAAAGTCTTGTGTTCAAGACAGCAAAAGACATTCTTGATTTGGATATCGCCCTCCCGCTACCACAATTCACCTGGACTGAATGCATGGAGCTGTATGGTCATGATGCTCCAGATATGCGGTTTGGTCTTGAAATTGTCGATCTCACTGAGGACACAAAGGACAGCGACTTCCGTGTTTTTAAAAGTGCAGTTGAGTCAGGCGGAAGAGTCCGGGGAATTCTCGTCTCCGGTGCTGCTGAAAAGTTCTCCAGAAAAGATCTCGATGGCCTTACAGCGATGGCAGTCGAAGCAGGTGCAAAGGGTCTCGTCTGGCTCAAACTTGATTCTTCTGAATCATGGACGGGGCCGGTTGCCAAAAACTTAGGATCTGATGTAGCGAAAAACATTTGTAAATCACTGTCAGCAAAACCTGGTGACCTGGCGCTTATATCAGCAGACAGTTTTGAAATTACTTGCAAGACCCTGCACGCACTCCGAAAACATCTTGGTAAAGAGCTTGATCTGTACGATGAAAATTCAATGCACGTGTCATGGGTTATTGATTTTCCGATGTTCGCCCGTGATGAAGAAACTGGGAACTGGACTGCAATGCATCACCCTTTCACAGCACCTCATCCTGAAGATCTAGAAAAACTTACTTCAAACCCGGCAGAGTGCCGTGCAATTGCTTATGACCTTGTGATTAATGGTTCAGAGGCGGGAGGTGGCACAATTCGTATCCATGACCAAGCGACGCAAAAAAAGGTTTTCGAACTCCTCGGTATTTCTCCTGAGATTGCCCAGGAACGCTTTGGTTTCCTCCTTGACGCACTGGCAAGCGGTGCTCCTCCGCATGGCGGAATTGCCCTTGGCATTGATCGCTGGGTCATGCTCTTTGGGCATCTCAATTCAATTCGTGATGTGATTGCTTTCCCGAAAACTCAGCGGGCGAGTGACTTAATGACGGGAGCACCAGGCCGTGTTGACACCAAACAACTTGCAGAACTAGGCATTCGGACAGTAATTCCACCCAAGCCTGCAGCTGACACCTCAACGCCGGGGAAGTGAGCCAAAATCATGATCTTCAAGGAGGGGACTGCCGGACACGAAACTGTGCGTTACAATTAGGGAAGATTCAGGGCGAATAGCTCAGCTGGTTAGAGCACCTCGTTTACACCGAGGGGGTCGGGGGTTCGAATCCCTCTTCGCCCATTCACTTTTTCATTGAAGCCGGTATTCCCGGTGTTTAACGCACTCAGTGATTCCTGTTGATACTCAATGCGACTCTTTAAGTAGTCATGACGCTTAATGAGAAGTCGCAAAAAGAGTCACAGAAAAAAAAGAGTCTTCCCCTCGCATGAGGGTGATTGATACCCAATTTTCTGCTTCTCGCTTTTTGGCTTATCTCCCCGCCAAACCTTATCTCCAGCGTCAAATGTTGCCAGTATGCGTTGCGTGTTTTGGCTATCTGCTGTGATACGTGAACTGCACTACTGATGAAACCGTATCGAAGGAATTGTCAGTCCAACGAAAAAGAAAGGCCGTAATGAGACAGTTCCTAGTTGCAACCTTGGTGGCACTCACTCCAGCTCTATTGAAAGCTGAAGCAGTTTTTATTGATGGTGTAACCGATCTTACTAATGAACGAGTTCTGCAGTTAGCTATTCCATCAAATGAAAACGAAAACGTAGTCATTCGTTTTTCTCTCAAAGTCGAAGACAACGAATCGCACGTCACCTTATCGAATTCTTCACTTATGCATGTTTACTTTGCTGATGACTACAGAACAGATACCAAGACACTCTGGTTTCGTTCATCCACAATGGAAAAACCTATGAATACCGTATGGGATACAGGTCTTCACATTCTTAGTTTGGACAGAGTATTGGTGCCTGGAGAAGGTAGTCAAAAAACAGACTGCATGATCATAAGTGTAATGATTGGTGGTGAAAAGTTAGTTTTGCAAATTCCGAAGGATGAAAAGAATTACACATTCGATCTAACATCGGATGCTGTTGTTGATGCGAAGCAGATTTTCCTAGCGAAAGCAAAACACCTCGTACGTTTGGCCGAACAAGAAGCCGAAGCCGAGCAGGAAATGAAAGACCACAAAGCCCAAGTAAATTTGATAATCAACGCTGGTAGTTCAGCAGCTATGGCAAAACTCAAAAGGTCTTCCAGAAAGCCAAGCAAAACATACGCAGAACGAGTTGCACCAAACTTGGCTAAAAAGTCTGGGTACAGCGGTGCGGACGTTACATATTTTGTCTCCGGTTTCCTTAAGACAATGGGATACTGAGTCACTTTTTGCTTCCACTACGAAGCCCTCGGTGTGACGGCGGCAGGTTTTTTGATGTAAAGGAAATAGTAATGCAGGAAGTCATCAAGATTGTTGGAGGTCCCTTTTTATCGAAGCAACTGCAGCGCCGTAGACAGCACTGTGGAACTGATTCGATCCAACTGGGGCTGGGCTGGGTTTAAGAACTCAGGTTTATCAGTCAATAGAAATGGAGAAATCAGATATTCCGGCATGAACACAAAACGTGCTTTTCCATTCGTTCTATAAACTGCGGCAACGAACTGACTCTGGCCATCAAGTTCAAGCTCTGCCAGCGGCTCGATGTGTGCCCCGAACTTTACCTTAAGACGGTAGGCACATTTGGGCTTCTGCCAGCCCGCTTTAGTGTCGGGATTATGAAGAAAGTGGAAGGCCTTCGCCCCGATCTCATCGGCAAGTGGCCCGCAGAATCGCACCCTGATCCTATCGATAATCTCCTGATTCTTCTGTCCGTAGCCGAGTGTCACCGGCAGAGTCTCGGGCTTGGCTGTGGTGAGCGACTGTGAAAGTGGACCAAGCAGACCGCGATGCTCGCCACCAATGAGAAGAATATTGCCACCGGCACCCGTGTAATTCTTAAGAGCACTCACCAGCTTCTCGTTGCGGAAAGTACCCGAGCAGATAATGACCATCGAGGTGCTCTGAGTGTTCAGGCCTATGTCAGGTCTGCGGGCATCAATCACACGAAAGGGAATCTTTAACTCGTACAATTCCCTGAAGATGGCGGACGCGAGAAAACGACCACCGAAGGAAAGTCCGCCTTGGCTCATGCTGGTTGATGGCTCCACCACCACCCCCACCGCCGGGACATTGGTGTCGGCCTGGAGTTTCAGCCACGAAGCATAGAGAGCGTCGGCCCCAAGCGGCCGGGCGGCGATGTATTCCGCCCGTTGTGCCTGATAATCTGCAAAAAGTTCTTTCGTGATCACTGGGTCGGGTTTCCCTTCCTCGATGAGTGCCCATGCGGTCGTGATCGTCTCCAGCCATAACTTCGTCCCATACGCACCAAGTTCAGCCATTGCGGTTCGAGAGTCAGTAAGCACGTCGCCACTCACATTGGGACCAAAGGCAGAAGCGATGCGCACGCCACGTTGGGTCATGAACTGGTTTGACTTGAGCCCGTGCATCATAATTTCAGCAAGGACTTCCTGAGGCTCACCGCTGAGGTGTACAAGTGGCTCGTATCCCAATACTTTCACGGCCAAAGCGTTTCCTTCAGGTGTCCGGCAGAGTTCACCAAAGTCGAGAATCCCGGCCTTTCCAAACTTCATCCCGTAACCACTTTTGAACGCATAGGTCAGGTAGTGGACGAGCGGGTCATGGTTGCAAGCGGCTTCGTCCGACATGGTGTGGGCAAGACAGGCTCCCCAGAAAGCAATGCGGCTCCCGTCGCGATCCTTTAAGGCCCGGTGCAGCAGGATGAAATTGACCGCCTGTCCCTTCGCTGAATGGAGTGCATAGGGCGTTTTGATGTCATGCGCAGCTAGCGTGGCCAGGTCATCTGGCTCAATGGTCAGCCCCTTCTTACTTTTGTATTCCGCCCACGGAGTAAAGTCGTCCGGCGCGTGCGATTCCTTGACGAAGGCTTTGCGATCCTCCGAGGAGAGGAGGCCCTTGATGTTACCCGGCAGTCGATCAAGCGCAAGCCGATTGACGTCGTGATGCCCTGATCCCCAGGCGAGCAACCGTGTGCCGCTCCCGAATAACGCGAGAATAATGATCCAGAGGATGATGGACGAGTTCCCTAAAGGAAGTCGTATTTTCACACTGCGAGTCATCGGGGGCATTTTCATATAAAAAATAGGCAGGAGTAGCAATCATGAGACGAAAAACAAGTACCAGAAAAATCAGATCAATTGAAAATTACCCCCACACCAATGGAAGAATAGTAGAAATTTCCGGTGAGGTCAATTTGTTCTATATTCGAAATGGGTAGGAGATAAAGCATGCTACCGTTTCTCACTTTTCGGACCAGTATCGGCCTCAAGAAGCCACTCCCCGACACGCGGCATGAACGCTGTGTGTTCGTTCTTGCTTTGGGTGCTTCTATTTTTCGTGACGCCCCAATTCCTCCCAAGGTAGAACTCAAAGAAGCCCGCAAGAGTTTTTCAAAATAAGCAGGTACAGAGAATTTAGGTTCAATCCATTGTTAACAAATAGGTACTCCAGGAGTTTTTTGTACTGCTTGCAACATGGAATAGCATGGGCTGTAGAGCGGCCGAATCTAATTTTCGGGTTCTACTAGTAAATGCATTTGGACAAACGCTAAGATCGGTAGTTGCGAGAACTTCTTAAATTGCAAGTTGCTTTGGGGGTAGTTTGTTTATGAAGACAATGCTTTTCACGATTTTTATTTCTTTGTTGGGGACTTCTACCTACGCAGAAACACCGAAAGACATCGAGCATGTTGTCGTCTACCAAGAAGACGGCAAGTTTGCGGGCTGGCCGGCCAATAACGGGGCCTGGATTTTCGACGGTGATGAATTGCTTGTTGGATTTACCCGCGGAATATATGAACTCAATGAAGGAGGCCACAATATTGCAAAAGGGCTACAAGAATGCTGGCTTGCCTGTAGTAAAGATGGTGGTGAGACGTGGCACGCGTACAACCCCGACAACTACGTTGGTGATTCGGGGGCCAAGCCAAAATGTCGACCACTCAAAAAACCGATCAATTTTGAACATTCTAAATTTGCGTTACGTATGGTTGGCGCTGGGTACCACGGGGCCAAAGACGGACGAGGACATTTCTATTACACATACGATGGTGGAGAGAACTGGAACGGGCCGCACCGATTTGGCGATCTTCATGAGGCAAAAGAACTCAAGAAGGCCAATCTTACTGAGTTGACGCCACGAACTGACTATGTGGTGACTGGGAAACACGAAGCCGTACTTTTGCTTTCGAGTCGCAAACGAGGCAAGTTTGGAACAGATAGGATTTTTACGGCAAAAACAAAAGACGGCGGCAAGAGCTTTCAGTTTCTCAATTGGATCGTTCCAGTTGATGACAGCGCCCGCGCTGTGATGCCAGAAACATTTCGTACGTCTGACGGCACGCTCGTTACAGTAATGAGGCGAAAGAGAAAAGATAATGATGGCGAGGTGAACTGGGTCGATGCGTATACCTCGACTGATGGCGGTCAATCGTGGAAGTTCACCGCCAAAATCGGAGATTCCGGAACCAATAATGGCAATCCACCAGCAATTGCCGCAACGGCCGATGGCAGGCTGTGTGCGGTTTTTGGTGAACGTGACGAGGGCAGAATACTTGCTGCTTATAGTTCAGACTTGGGAGAAACGTGGACTGTCCCAATTGTTCTTCGCGATGAGTTTGGCTCCGAAGATAACGAGACAAATGATTTGGGATATCCCCGTTTGCTCAGGCGATCTGACGGAAAAATGGTGGCTGTTTACTACTATTCAACAAATAACTGTCTTCACCATATCGCCGCAACTATCTGGACACCATGAGTCAAGCTGAAAGGTATCACTAGGTTGAGAGTTACCTCTAGGCAAAAAGAGTCGCACCTCAATTTATCCCGATATTTCATTACTTGGCTGATCCCTCTTCGCTCATTCACTTTTTCTTCAAACGCTTATTTCGCAGCGTTTAATACACTCAGCGAAACTTGTTGAAACTCAATGCGACTTCCTGAGTAGTCGTAACAGTAAATGGCAAGTCGCAAAAAGAGTCGCAGCCCTTTTTTCTCTGACGCCAGAGTATCGCACGCAGTGATTGAATTTGAGGCTCATGCGGCGTGTTGCTGGCTCCTAGAACCTGGTGGCATATCGCTCGTCGTACGCCCGTTGTACTTTTATTCTTACGATCTCACGTTTTACCCGCGAACGATTTTTAAGTTCATCAACTTTCTTCTTCATTCGCTGTATTGTTATGTTGTAGAACTCAAGACGCATGGCAGCCTACTCGAATATTTCCGTGCTGATTCAGCTCCGTGGGAGCGGCCCTCAGGCGAGGGATTATCGTGTTACTTTGGCAACGGTGTATTGAATTTCACCGCGTTCTTCGGGTAAGGATTGCCCGGCCCAAAGACAAGCATTTCCTCGCGCGATTCGGTCGTAACAAGGGACTCATCAATCTTACCCTGTGCGTCTTGGACACGTCCCAGATCCAGGTCCAGATGCTTGGCCAGGAAAGGGTAGGCCGCCATCCGCTTCGACGTGCCGTAGTCGTGTTCCTCGTCACCAAAGTGAGCGTTTTCTGCGTTGTCAGCTGCCCCGTACAGGCTGTAAACGTGCTGGATGTACGGGAACTCGTCACGAGGGACGAACCGTGTCCAATCCGCCCCGTTGGAAATCACCATCTGGGGACGAGGGGCGGCAAGCGCGGCAATCTCAGCGTTATTGGTTTTGTGGTGTCCACTTTGATGTATCGGCATACCGCTTTCACACACGCAACCTCCGAAAAAATGCGCCGACACCTGACACACCGGGACGCTCACCGCGATGCGATCGTCGATGGCGGTTAAGAGAAACGACTGCGTACCGCCTCCTGAGCAACCAGTGATGGCCAGCCGCTGTTTGTCCACATGCGGCAACGACACCAGGAAATCGAGTGCGCGGATGCTGTTCCATGTCTGCAGTCGAAGCACTTCGGGAGTCTCTCTGTGCAACCATCCCGCCTCCTTCCAGTCGCCGTACCCGACCATGTCGTACTGAAATACCGCCGATCCCATACGTGCCAGCACGGCGCAGCGTGTTTGGCGACTTTCGCGGAATCGACCTCCGTGACCGTGTGGACACAAGATACCGGCTAGGTCACCGTTGAAACTCGTGGGTCGGTACAAGGAACCCGTCACATAGAAACCGGGGGAACTTTCAAAGGCCACACTTTCCACCACGTATCCGTCGTAGGTTCGCTTGTTCGAGAATCGTGGATTAAGCGGAGTCCTTTCAGGCAGCGAGTTCAATCCGGCTCCGCGCAGGATACCTTGACGGATCTTCTGCTTGCGTTGTTTCCACCCAGCCAGGTCTTGGTAACTGGCTTTGAACCGGGCGAGTTCTTTCCGAGCCTCATCGGGCTTCTGCGCACGTCCCACCCGCAACACCGGTTGCGAACCTGCCGCCTGCGGCGGTGCTGCGGGCTCATCCGCATTAAGGTGAGCAATCTCATCCCAGAGTGTCAGCTGAATAAGCGACACGCAGCAGGTCAGTCGCAAGAAGCATTTCAGCGGTACCATTTCGTTCTCCTGTCGGGTGGCGGTGAGACTTTCTCAAGTCGAAAGAGTATCGTTGCAGACCCCGCGTCGCAAAGGAATGGCCCCCGACTTCAGCGGAGATGAATGTCGATTATGCGCAGGTCATTCGGCGAGTGACGCTCCTAGGGTTTCTTATTTTGCTCTCTGCAAAGATTCTCAGTGATTTCCAAGCTGAGAATAAAGGTTTAAATAAAATGCCCTTCAGAATAATTAAGACAATTTTAAAAACACGATATAAGATCGAAACACCATCCACTGTCTTATTCTTTAGAAAACAGCCATAAGAATATCAGACAACGGGCGGCAACAAGAGCAAATTCGTATGCCTCGAAAAGTAGCAATCGGCAGAAAGAATTGCAAAAGGAGTCACCGTTTTGGAAACCAATATATTTATGGCGTTTGCTGGGACCTCTTCGCCCATTCACTTTTTCTTCAAAGGCTTATTTCCCGGCGTTTAGCACACTCAGAGATTCCTGCTGATACTTAATGCGACTTTTTAAGTAGTCATGACGCTTAATGAGAAGTCCTCAAAAAATGCAAAATGCCAACAGTACCAAGAGCACTATTGAGAAGCTAAACAAGAGACACGCCAGCTTTTTGTACTTCTTGTACTTCTTAGTGATTGAAGTTTGCATCATAACTTCTGAGTCATTAATCGAATCTACCAGCCGAATAAATGATGCAAAATTAAATCCATACAGGCTGTGCAGCAAAGCCCTATTCTCTTTCTTCCTTATAAATCTTCCTATCGTACGATAGCCCCAACATTGCTTTGAAAAATCCGGTGTTGCAATGGCGAGCCTCCCGAGAACATACGGAATTGTGCAGTTGGTTGGTTCACCAAAACGCCGTGCGTCTTCTTGAAAAACATTTAATAACAACCCGACGTCTTCAATTTTCAAGAAGCTATCCATCAAAGAAGGGACCTCTAATGACTCTCTAATCAGGACACTTTTGGATCGTGCGCTCACATTAGCGCCGGACGATCGCTGTCTGTATTTGACTAGTTTCTCAGTTGATTGAAAAACCCCACCATTAATCAACAGTCTCACGTGAATTTGATAATCCTGATATTGGAGAACATCAGCATCTAATGGCATGATTGCTTTGAAAGCTTGCGTCCTAACAACCATACCAGGAGACAAAAGCTGATTCCCGTCAAAAAACATCGACCTTAGCAGACCAAACCTGTCACTGTTTCCCCTGACGTACTCTCCTTTCTTATCAGGCAAAGAATTACCGTCATCATCAATCAGACTCAGTGAACTATAGAACACATCCACTTCATGGTTATTTTCTAAATAGTTGTAACTGCACTCTAAATGCCCTGGCTCCATAACATCGTCTGATCCCATGAAGACGCAGTAATCACTTCTTGCATGACTTATCGCATCAATTAAGGCTGAACTTATTCCCTCATTAAAATCATGCTTTATGACCAGAATTCTTTCGTCTCTTACTTGATTAATTTCTTTTAAATTATTATCTGATGAAGAATCATCGACAATAATAAGTTCAAAGTCTTGAAGCGTTTGACTTTGAACGCTCTTAATGAAAGTAGCTACAAACTTCGAGTGGTTATACGAGGGGCATACTATTGTAATTTTCGGAGTTTCATTACCCATCATATTAACGCTGACTTCCCTTTGACTCCCGTTTTCCAGCAAAGCAATTAACGGAGAGTATTCCTGGGCCACCGAGACCCCATCGCCCTCTTTTTCAATTTACTGAAATTCTTGTTACTTAATGCCAATTCTCAATACGGCTTCTTAATTAGTTGTGACAGCAAACAAAAAACTGCAAAACAAAATAGCTTCTATATCCTAGAAAATTGCCGCTCTCTCTTTAGAACTGATGGACTCGTTGCTTTCTACTGAACCAAAGAGGGCAGACAATTTTACTGAAATCCAGTCTCTTTAATCATTTAAGCCAGTTCATGCTTTATGTTCACAGATTGCAATAACCGGAAATCTTTTTGATAATATTTTCTCCCCGGAAAACTAAAAATCAAAATATTTTGACATGGCCGGCATCTACTTTCAGAAAAAAATTCTACAAGCACAAAACATATTGCTCGAGTGTGACCGATTGGCTTTCGTTACCTTGGTGATTTCTGATTCGCAAGGACACTCTATCTCGTTGGAACGCCTTTTTTGAAGACCCGAACAGGGGAGTGACTTGCTCTTACACAACGAGTTCGTTTGTAGCCGGATTATCGACATGAGCCAACAGCTATTTTTAAAGAACGCTTGAAACTCGCCCAAAAACCTCTGGAGGTCAAAGGCCTTGGAAGTTCGGTTTCAAAATGAAACAGTTCGATCCAAAAAAATAAGAGGGAACAACGTAAATTATACAATCTGTTCTTTTCGGAATTATAAACACGATATAAGATCGAAACTCTATCCGAAGGCTTGTTCTTTAGAAATCAGCTAAAAGATTACGAAACAACCGGAGGTAACAAAAGTAAATTCGCCTGCATCAAAAAGTAGCAATTACTCAAATCAGTCATATACTCAGTTGCATATAAATTCCTCCCTATTTTATTACTTGGCTGATTTCTCTTCGCCCACTCCTTCTTATTCAGACACTTTTCTCCAGTGCATTCAATGTGTTCAGTGACTCTTGCTGATACTGAAAGACTCGTTCCTAGGCAGTCGTGACACTTGACGAGACGTCACGAAACAAACGGAAAATAAAATGAAGTGGCAAACCTGGATACTGCTCGGTGTTCTATTAGCAACTCCTACATTGGCTCGGCCATCTGAGAATAGAGCGATTGAAAAACAAAATAATGCATCTCCAAATATCTTATTTATTAGCGTTGACGATCTAAACAACTGGGTCGGCTATCTAAAAGGACATCCGCAGGCCAAGACCCCCCATATGGATCAACTTGTGAAAGCTGGCTGTGCTTTCACGAACGCCCACTGCACAACTCCTCTTTGCCAGCCTTCTCGAACTGCAGTGCTTACCGGACTCTCTCCGGTCAAAACAAATGTTTATGAAAATGGAAGCAAGTTCGACCATACGGCCTACACCATGTTGCCTCAGTTTTTTGCAGAACATGGATACACAACATACGGAACAGGAAAAATTCATCATAAAAAATATGTTACCGAGGTAATTTTTCAGAAGAGCTACATGACGGAACAACGGTGGAGTCCATTCGAAGGCAAGAGTGCTGACTACACAAAACAAGAGCTTCCAAGCAAAGGCTCTAAAAACCCTCGACACTTCATACAGAGAGGGCCTGCTGGAAAAAGTTATGTCATGCCCTTCAATCGCATGTCCAGCGAGCGAAGCCCTGATGACAAAAAGGGCGAGTCGTTTGACTGGTCTGCTTTCGACCTACCTGATGATGCTTTTGGCGACAGCAAAATCGTTGATTGGGCTACTCAACACATAGAAACCCATGGCTCTCAGAAACCATTTTTTATGGCAGTGGGTTTTTACCGTCCACATATTCCACTGTATGCACCGGCGAAGTACTTTGATTTATACCCTCTTGAGTCGATCCAGTTACCCATGACGACACCCAATGACTTGGCAGACGTTCCTCTCACTGGCAGACAACGAGCTTTAAGTGCGGTTACCGCCGGAACGCATGCACATGTCATGCAAAACGGGCAGTGGGCGAAGGCAGTGCAGGCCTATTTGGCCAGCATCTCATTTGTCGACCATCAAGTAGGACGATTAATTGATTGTCTGAAGCGCACAGCACATGCAGACAACACACTTATCGTTTTGTTCAGTGATCATGGCTGGCACCTTGGAGAGAAGCAGGCATGGGGCAAACAGACAGGCTGGATTCACTCAACTCAAGTTCCACTCATCTTTTGTGGACCCACGATACAAGCCGGCGCGTTATGCGAAGAACCTGTCAGCCTGTTAGATTTGTTTCCAACCTTATCGGAAGTGGCTGGTTTTCCAAAAACAGGCCTCGATGGTGTTTCACTCGCTCATTTATTGCGGAACCCGGCTCACATAACAGAGCGCGTCGTGAAAACTCATATCAACTCAGAGGACTTTGTTCTGAGTAGTAAACAATATCGATATATTTACTACGGTGATGGCAGTGAAGAACTTTATGATGTTAAAACTGACCCTAGGGAGTATCGAAATCTTGCCGGGAGTCCTGATTCACAGAAAATAATCACAGCACTTCAAGGTAACCTACGGTAGGTAGAAACGTAGCGGAAGCAGCACACAACCTCTCTTCCAAGGAGACCGCGATTCGGGCACCAAATCCGAAGTTTATCCTCATAACTTTAATGAAGCGCTGGCCTCTGAAGCGCTGGCCTCTGAAGCGCTGGCCTCTGAAGCGCTGGCCTCTGAAGCGCTGGCCTCTGAAGCGCTGGCCTCTGAAGCGCTGGCCTCTGTGAACCTCTACGTGGTGATGTCGGCAGATGGAGTAAAACCACCTGGCTTTCATCCGTGATTTTTCCCAAATCATGGCTTCGACGTATCGATCTCATCTAGCGATCCATTCTCTGCAAGTCGCAAAGTGGGGCCGACGGGCAAACGATGTCGTGAGTAGGAATCGGTCATATCCTCACACGCTGGCAATTCGATATGACCAGATAGGGAACCTTCACGAAGCAACACGCTCCGCTGAACAACAAGATCAGGATTGACCAGCGGTGAAAGACCGTCGAAGCTGACAGGGTCACGAAAATGATCACCGTCGGCAACCTGCGTGGACATGAGAAGCACGTAGGTCAGCCCTTCTTCGAGCTGAACAGGTTCCAGCAAACGTATATATCGGAAAGAGTTTATCAATTCACCGGAGTTGCCTGGCTCGAGATGACATCGGGCAAGATCGACCAGCGCATCTGTAGAACGCACCAGAAGTCGGACCACATGTGGACTCTTTAACGAATGATTTTTGCCGTGGAGTGAATTCTTTGTCGGCTGATCACGCCCGTTATCCATTGGTACGGATCGAGCCGCACGAACTGGCTTATCTCGGTCGTGATCATCAAACATTCCGAGGTGCGTTACCACCTTTCCACCTGCTCCGGGTCGCAACTGAAACGTAAACCCAACTTCTCCGGTGACATCATTCCTCAGATTATGCCACCCGGGATCCTGAATCAGTGGGCCGCCATCCGTACCACGCATGTGTCTGGCATGGCCGCAGTTATGAATTCTTAATAGTGTGGATGCTAGTTCATCGATGATGACAGTGGATGAAGCATCCGTATAAGGTTTAGTCTCGTAAAGATCCTTCTCCATGTTGTACAAGGCGATAGGCGTTGCTGCACCACGTGAACCTCCCGATGCCCAAGGCATTGCCAATCCTCCTTCGACAATTAGTTTGTTCTGGCCTTGCCGAATAGCCAACGCATCGTTGAGAAACGGCGGCCCCAAATGGCAGAAGAAAACGCGTGGCCGTGTATCTTTTTTTTCATGCTGCCCAAGCCAATACCCGAATACATTGTGGCTGTCTTGTCCTTCTTCAGGGCTTAATGAATGTCCAATGATGTGAGCAAGTGTCGCGTAGAGATCAGTCAGAGTCACAATGGAGCGGTTGATCGTGTCTCCCTCAAGTACAGCTGGCCAGGAAACCATCAACGGTACTCGGATGCCACCTTCCCACAACTTGGCTTTCTTGCCTCGCAGTTCCCCACTTTCCTGATTGGGCCCCAGATTATCTCCAACATTAGGACCGTTATCACTGGTGAAGATAATGAGCGTGTTCTCGATCAGTTTATGCCCAGGCCATCGTGGATCATTTGTCAGTTTTAGTTTTTCAAGTAGCTTGCCGAAGACAACGTCATTCTCCAGCACCATGTCCTCGCGATCATCCGCAACAGACCCATCTGAGTAACGACTTTCGCCCTTGATATTTGTCCCTGCTATTTTTTCCGGAACCGCATAATCGCCATGGGGGTTTCGTTGAAAATGATTGGCGTTGGGCACGTAGTAAAGAAAAAAAGGCTGTGTGTTATTGCTTGACTGCCGCGTCAGGAAGTTCTCTGCTTCTTGCAAATACAGTGGACCGAGTTTGCTGAGATCCCAGTCTGGTGCCGACAGAATATGTCCTTCGTGATTCTTCATTCCGATCAGCTTCATCTGGCTACGATCAGTGAAGGTGAAGCGGTCGTTACGAATCAGAATGCGTGGCTCTGTGTCGAGAGGGTCTTCGGTGTTTCCAGTAACGCCATAGTATTCATTGAAACCGTGATGTGTTGGCCCATCCAATATTGGCTTCGTAAAGTCGACATCGTCAAAGAAGAAATCTTCGGCGGGCTCACCGTTTCCATTATCGAACGCCATGCCCACGTGGTATTTGCCGATGCCAGCGGTGTGATAACCGTTTGACTGCAACATCTTGGGCAACGTGGACAGCCCCTTTTGGATCATTGGCGTGTTGGGTCCGTGAGGGAGCCAACCCTGATACTTAAGGTATGACCGGTGGGCAAAACGACCAGTGAGTAGGGAATAACGCGTTGCACTGCACATAGAAGCCGGTGCATAGCCATCAGTGAAGACAATCGCTGATTTTGCGAATCGCTTGAGGTGTGGTGTTCGTAGTGTTTTTTTGACAGGAGGACTTGCAGGAGATAAGCGTACATTCAAATAGGCACTCGTGTCACCGATCCCCATATCATCTGCCATCATGATCAGAACATTAGGTTTTCGTGGCCGGGTTATGGCATCACCTTGAGCAGATAATACAGAATCGCCAGCATCCACTGCGAAGATGGAATGATTACCAAATCCAAACAGCAGAAATGCTGCTGTGATGTGCAAAATTGGGATGTGAAATTTCAAAAGCATGACGAGTTGTGAGAGTTTATGAAACCCTTCGGTTTCTTTTAAGTTGAATTCTGTGGGCAGGTTTTATTGAGTGTATTTTTTCTCGATGATCAATCTTATTACTTGGCCTTGTATCTTTGCTTCGAGTGACGCCTGATCCGTACTAAAGAGCCATGCATAGTTCTACATGCATTTGATCTGTACAAAAAGAAGTATGGACCGTCTTCTCATTCATACGGTAGAGATTCGTACGACTGCAAGGTATCGTTAGTATTAAAACAAGGAAAAAGCAACAATGCTCCATGTACACTTTCGAACTATTGCGACCGGCGGCGGCCGATTGAGTCACTACTGCCTTGTGATACCAGGCATTGTTTGCGTTGCCGCCTCCGTTGCACTGACCAGCCTCTGTGACGAAGTCGTTCCTACTGATCCTGTGCCGCAGTACTATAAAGGCAACATCCATACGCATAGCTTGTGGAGTGACGGCAACGACTTTCCAGAAATGATTGCTGAGTGGTATCGGACACACGGCTACAACTTTCTCGCTCTATCAGATCACAACGTTCTCAGCGAAGGTACGCGATGGATAAAGCACAGCACGATCATCGAGCGTGGTGGCAACCTGACTCTGAAAAAATATCAGGCTCGCTTCGGGAATGGATGGGTAGAAACGCGGGGCAAGGCTGACACCGCCAACTACGCTGTGCGGCTCAAGCCGTTCGATGAATTTCGTTCGCTCATTGAAGAACGTGGCACGTTCATCATGATCCAGGGAGAGGAAATCAGTGATCGGGTTAATAAAAAGCCCCTTCACATGAACGCCACCAACCTTCAAGAAGTCATTCCTCCCTCTGGTGGATTGACAATTCGAGAGGCAATGGAAGCGAACCTTCGGGCTGTTGAAGATCAGGCCCGTCGCACTGGACGTGAAGTGCTTGTGCACCTCAACCATCCAAACTTTGGATATGGCATCACGGCAGAAGATCTTGCCTTCGTTGTCCGGGAACGTTTTTTCGAAGTCTATAACGGCCATCCAAGCATCAATCATCTTGGTGATGACACCCACCCTGCCGTGGAACGACTTTGGGACATTGCCAATACAATACGACTGAGTGAACTCGGCGCTGCACCACTATTCGGCGTCGCCACTGATGACAGCCATCACTACCATGGGAAACCTGGGAGTCATACCGGCAGAGGCTGGATTCAGGTCCAATCAAGGTACCTCTCGCCTGAACACATTATCCGTGGAATCAAAGCAGGTGACTTCTACGCCTCAAGTGGAGTCGAACTGAAGGAAGTGTCATACGATGCAGTAGAAAAGGTACTTGCTCTTCGAATCGACACGGAACCCGGCGTGCAGTACACCACTCGATTTATTGGGACAGCCAAAGACCATGGAACGACAGGAACTCCTGAGAACAAAGAGGAGGGCGAGCCGTCCTCGGAGCAAAAATACTCTTCACCGGCGATCGGCAAAGTACTGGCTACAGCCAAGGGGGAAACTCCCCAATACCGCCTGACTGGTAATGAACTCTACGTACGGGCCGTGGTGACGGCCGATCGTGACCACCCCGATCCTTCATTCAAAGGACAGCAGCAGCAAGCCTGGACCCAACCTGTTGGCTGGCGGGGGCATCTTCAATAGCCAATGCTTGCGTGGTCAACAAACGAAGGAACACTCACATTCTGCTGACGCTACCTTCACGGAGCAAGACGCTGCAATGTCCACGGACCCTGATCAATACGGCTAAAACACAACCGATCATGTAACCTGTTCGGGCGGCCCTGCCAGAACTCGATCCGCTCTGGAATCACCCGGTAGCCCCCCCAGTGCTCTGGCCGAGGAATCGCCGTCTCGTCGGAATACCGTTCCTGATACTGATTAAAAAACTGCTCAAGCACGTCTCGACTCGGAATGACGGTACTCTGCGGCGAACTCCAGGCACCGATCCGCGACTGACTGGGCCGACTTTGGAAATAGGCATCGCTCTCCGCTGCAGAGACTTTCTCTACCTGACCCGCAATCCTCACCTGCCGCTCCAACTCAACCCAGTGAAAAGTCACGGCGGCATGCGGATTAGCTGCTAACTCTTTTCCTTTTTGACTGGAGTAATTGCTAAAGAAACAAAAGCCTCGTTCGTCATACCCGCGAAGTAAAACAATCCGGGCAGAAGGCCGGCCCTCTGAAGTAGCCGTTGAAAGTGTCATCGCCTCGGGCTCTGGCAATCCAGCCGCCACCGCCGCGTCATACCATAATGTGAATTGCTGGAATGGATCACGGTCAATTCCGTGCTCATCAAGGGCAGCTCGCTCATAGCTTTTGCGAGCATGTGTTTCTCTTGAAGGCATTTCCGTTGAATCCTTTCACTACTTGGAGACTATTATGGAAACGATCGATAGTGATCTCATCGGCTCATTCAAAAATCTGGCACCCAAGGTCGCAACAGGCCGAGCCAAGTTCGACAACATTCGATTTCTTACATGATATGAATGCGATTGAGAATGACTACATACGTGCCTGGTCTCCTACCAATTCAACATACCTTACTTCCCACAATGCGGGCACTCTCTGACAACACAAAACGATCGCATTTTTCGAGACTCACCACAATGAATACACAGAGCATCTGTTTTTGTTATTGCGTGATAGACAGAATCAAACACCACAAGAAGTACAAAAATTGCTGCTAAACCTGTTAACAGTCCTAGCATGACCGGATGCGCCTTATCTACACCACCGAAAGCCATCACCGCAGTTCCAATTGCGATGAGGCTCGCCGTAAGTGTTGAATACACTCTCAATCGCAAACTTTTTAATTGAACGTGTTTCATTAATTCGTGCACTGCAATCCAGCGATTTTCTACTTGAACTGAATGACTCACCCACCATTTTCCCCACCGTAGAATAGTTCTTCTCGAGGCCCGTATCAAAACAGCACGTACACTGTATTTTCGTGGAAATGCCACCGACCACTGCAGCCACATAAACGTTGGCAAGCCAAACGAAAGCCCTCTTCTTCTCCCTGCCCTGCTGGGAGTACCGTCTAGACAAAGCTCCGAGACTCCCTTTCTTCGGAATGACAGCCTCTTTTTAGCCCGTTTTCAGGCCCACTACTCGCATATTTCAGAAACCGCTGTACACTCAAAGTCCTGAAATCGAGAAGTGGTTGCCCAAAATCTCTTGTGAGCGACTCTCCAGAATTCAGTATCGCTACGCCCAACAGCCTTGGGTGGAGTGAATCGCACATTCAATACAAGGTATTCAAGGGCAAGTAAAACAGATGGGTCACTACACCGGGGCTAAAGCTCGCATTAATCGTCGTCTTGGATCTATGATCTTTGAAAGTGCAGGAGCAATACGAGCATCCGAGCGTCGCTCAGATCCACCCGGTGTTCGGCAAAAAAGACGCAACAAACCTTCCACGTATGGTGAAGGGCTGATCGAGAAGCAAAAGATCAAGTACTACTACGGTTTTGGAGAGAAACAACTCCGACGATTTTTTGCAAAAGCCGCACGAAAAACTGGCAACACCGGTGATATTTTTCTCATTGAGTGTGAACTACGACTCGACAATGTTGTCAGAAGAAGTGGCTTCACAAAGACAAGGCCACAGGCCAGACAAGGTATCGTGCACGGTCATTTTACTGTGAATGGCATTCCTGTCGACAAACCTTCCTTCCAAGTTAAGCCAGGAGACATCGTTGATGTCCGAAGAAAAGGGAAGCTTGTCGATTTATACCAACAGGCAATTGCGACTCAGACTGGTGAACCATGTGACTGGATCAGTTCGGACAACGAACGGCTGAGATTCACCGTTGACAGACGACCCGATAAGTCAGATGTCAGCCTGCCTGTAAACATCAACAAGGTTGTTGAATTTATGTCTCGCTGATTGTGGTCTTTTAGACATCAAGCAAAGCGACAGGCATTCATTAGTTTTCTGAGTTGTACGTCTTTTTGCTATGCGCTCAGTCCAGTGCACACTTTAACGATTTCCTCACTGCTGTCCTTGCAGCTGCTTGCACACTAGCCTGATCTGCTTTCGTTTTTTCTGCGTTGCTTTTTTAACAACCACGAATAAAGTTCTGGATTTTTTACGTTTCAGTCCAGCTATCGTGACCAGCAGGTGGGTAGATAATGATCTTCGGTCCTCCACTGCTCTCCGTATTGCAGGAACCATGGACTCTGAGAAAGAAACGGGGACAACCTTGTCTTCTGCGCCGTGAAATACCCATACTTGAAGATTGATCAAGAGTTTTGCATCAAGCGTACTTCCACCGCCACATATTATCACAATTGCAGCAAATCGCTCTGGGGAATAAGCCGCGAGATCCCATGTGCCAAACCCGCCCATGCTCAGGCCATTCCCGGCCTTCTTTCAGGAAGGGGAACATGGATCATTGATTCGTATGAATTCGTCTACCTTGTCGATCACATCACACTGTTATAAAAGTCCTCGCATTGGAAAGCGTCACATGAAGAGGGCATACAAGATTGGTTTTCTGAGTTTCTTGATTGGTTGCTGACCCAACCTACAAACAGAATGAGTCCACTTCCGCCAACAATCATTGAATGGCTTTTAATATGCAGGTGATCGCTATTGCGTCGTACTTACAAGGGAAGATTGGGGATCTCTGTGGATCCGAAGTCATACGATACCACCTATTGAATCGCAAATCTCGATAAGCGGCAAGCAACCTCTGGAAACCGATCGGGCCAAATCGTGGAACTATACCACCAAAAACCTTAACCATTTCTTCCTCATAGGGCTGATGACGAACAACGCGGGGCACGCCCTATTCAACTACAGCAATTGTTCAGGAGGTGGATACAAAAAAGCCATCGATTACGCGATCACTTACGCAAAAGATCCTTCAAATTGGTGGTACAAAATGATCGTTCCGTTCGATCTCAAAAGACGGCAGGCAGCGACGCAGATTGCTGGTTCCGTTTACGCGGAAGCCAGCTATCAGGAGGGCATTGAAGAACAAGACTGGGGGGAAATTTCTTTACGATATTTCTTGCGACAATAGTCAAATAAAATCGAGAGTCTGCCCCAACCATTGGTTCTTTTCAACGAATGAAAGAAGTCGTGAGCCCGGAAATGGTCCCGAACATCGGGCTGAATTCCTCGGATGTGCTACCAACAAAGCACAGACGAGAGGAGAAAAACTCCCGTCTAATTTGTATTCTTTGCATTGTTTCGTTCCAAAGTTCGTGATCAGCATTGAAGTCTGACAATACGAACAGCACGGCAGACCATTCACGCACCCAAACGGATTGCCAAAAAACGCAATACCTTGTTGGAACGTTTATCACTGGAAACTTGGTTCGACAGACGGAACAGCCCGAAGGGGGAAGAAGAAAATTAGGCGCCCTTCATACAATTTGGGACTGATCACTAAGCAAAGGGCCGAAAGAGATCCCCCTGCTATTTAACAACCACTCGTTCCTCACGAGCATTGAGAACCGGGAGATGCTACATGTAACCGCGAACTCCTAGCCTATCCGTTATCTTTTGAAATAAGGTCAAACTGGAATTCATTCGTTCCCGAAACGACTTTTGCATGTAACGGACTGGACTCAGGAGTATTATATTCTTCAGGCACTATTACTTTTGGTTTCGCACTATTTGCCTCTTGCTCAAGCCTCTCCTGCTCAGCCGTACCATACCTCGGATCATCTGGGCCAATATCAGGAAATTCTGGCATCTCGACCTTGCTGACTGTAACAGCGTACTCCCCTACTACTGTACCTGCGCCAGGTTTTGCAGCCTGTGCATTGAGCGTGAATGAACCATCAGACTGAGTCATTCCTGCGGCACCAATCCCATTGGAGTCCTCGGGTGAAAAGGACACAGTTGCCCCTTCAATTGGTGCCCCATCAAGCGTGATCACGCCGTGAACATACTGAACATTAGGCCCCAGTGACTGACCGCAACCAAAAGAAGACACAACAAGGCAACCGAAAATCAAAAAACTGAAAAGCTGAAAACAATGAGGAGAACGTCGCATAGGATTCCTTTTTCTATCGAATAATAAAGCTAATCAAGTAGCACAGAAGGGTTACAAACAGACTGCAGAGAAAGACCCAATATTTCATGAATATCCTGTGGAGACACCCTTGCGAGAAGGATGCTCCACAGGAATTCATATTTATTCAGCTAAATTGACTTCACCACCGCTGATCGAACCAAGCGCGCCAAACACGCCACGCTCACTTTGTCCTGTCCACCCTGCATTTTTACCACTAGCCGTTGGGTCACCAGCATTAATATTATCGTTGTAAAACTTCACCGACCCATCGACGTGAGCCATGTTAGCACCACCGGGATGATAGCTACTTGGAGGAAGACAGGCCCAGTTTTCATTTCCAAATCCACACCTCGGGTAATTAGGTGCAGCGAAGGTAAAGAATGATGTAAACCCTTCTTCGCTATCTGCCCAACGTACGCCAGGAGCCTGCGAGCCGTTGGTTGTGTAGGAAGAATACTTGCCATCAGTGCCGACCAATGCTGCGCATACAGAGGGAGCAGCATTACCGCCTTTTGCACCTGCATCAATGCCATATCCACCTCCTCGTGAATCTCCGCTTGCTATACTAATGCGAGCTTCACCCAAACTGATGGTATTTGAAGTACCATCTGTTATGTCTTTCATTTTTACAGATTGTGGTGTTATTTTGGTGAGATCGTTGATTTGGCCATTACCTATGCCGCCTAGACCGACCTTTCTCTTATACCCAGTTACTCCCACCCCTCTTTTCCGAGCCTCGGTCGCTTCCAACCGCTTATCTCCTCGACATATGCGGTAACTTGTACGACCGGGTGTTTGATTAGGACCGCTTGTTCGGCTCGTGTTCGGATCAGACGGGCACAGTATTTCTGTAAGTTCTGCTCGCGTCACACCCCGATGTGCAGCGTCTTGACGCCATGGCCTGGCATTTGAATTTGTTTCGATCAAAGTAATAAATTGAGTATGAAGTGGCAGTTGCTCAAGATAAGGAAGCAGAGAAGGGATAAAGCCCCACCTGCGGGAACTTGTCGGCGTGGGGTGAATCTGGCGTATTTCTGGTGAACAGCCTTGAGCCGGAAACTTTTGATTTGTGCTTTCATAATTGAGCATCGCAAGTTGCATCTGTTTTAATTTATTTGTACACGAAGAACGGCGGGCTGCCTCTCTGGCTTGCTGGACAGCAGGTAAGAGAAGGCCAACAAGCACACCGATGATAGCTATAACTACTAACAGTTCGATAAGTGTAAAACCGCTTGGTCGACTTGCTTTTCTAAAAAGTGAGGTAGGCATAATGAAATCCTTAATAAAAAAATGTACGAAAAGTAGTGAGGAAAGAGCTGTTGTATCAATAAAGAACAACGAGGGAAAAATATTTCTAAGTGCTTTATCGACACACAAACCCTAGACCAAACTATAATCCTAACTCTAGCGATCACTAATGCCAATCGTGCAAACACATGATGTACAAGAAAACAGGGCAAGAACACTACTTGCCAAGGCTGCTGTGGGCGTCACGAAGCAGTGTTTCTGTTTCATCCCAACTCATGCAGGCCTCGGCTACGGAAACACGATCTTCATGGCCAACCTGAAATGATATTTTCGAGCGGCACCATTTCAACAAATCGCAGTACTCTCATTGTGTTTCAATTGATCTGTCGATAAAAACAGTATTATTCTGCCGTCCCAGCTCTTCCCGGCATTCTTTATTATCTTTTTTGTACGATTCCGTATTGTCAAGCAGCTCATCAGTGCCACGTACCCACCCATGCATACATTCCGGCATTCCGGCATTTTCGATTTTTTTACCATGAGCGGTCCACCTCTCCTCCTCTACAAGCGTGCATAGAGAAGGAACAAGATCTCGCACTCTCGTTTTGACAACTGCTGCATAAGGTTGGCTGGCATGCCGGGAGGCAACTGAACGATTTCTGCGATTGCCTTCCCGTTGCCTGCCTCAATGGATTCGACGGCTTACAATTCGCAGTAGAGTGACAGAATAGAAATGAGCACCAAGGGAATCGAGGAGGTCAAAAAGCTTAAACAATATTTTATCTCAATACTGTTTATGTCGAGGAACGAATTGGAGCTGGACCATGAAAACACGACGTCACTAGTTCACCGATAGAGATTCCGATAAAAGCAATATCGTGTCCTAAAACTGCCTGTTTTCCAGACACATTCTTCCCAAAAAACTACGCTTTGTTCCAACAACAAGCAGGCGCTTCCGCAAAGCGAGCGTACGCATTCCGCTAAGACGTTAGTTCCGGCACTTTTATTACTTTTTGTGCATCTCGCATACCGAAGCACCAGAACAAGGCAGGGTGTACAAAGAAATCAAGGACAGTCGAACTGACCAATCCGCCAAGTATGACTGTCGCAACAGGATAAAGGATTTCTTTCCCCGGTTCGCCTGCAGCCAAGACAAGTGGCACCAACGCGATACCCGCAGTGAGCGCTGTCATCAGCATTGGTGCGACCCGCTCTTTCCCTGCCCGCTCTATCATTTCCGGAGTAAACCCTTCTCCTTCATGGCGAACCAGATGGAGATAATGAGCTATCAGAAGGATTCCGTTCCTTGAAGCAATTCCACAGAGTGATACGAAACCGACCATACTGGCAATAGTCAATGACTGATTCGTCAGAACAATCGCCCCAACAGCCCCAATAGCTGCCATGGGTAATGAAGCAAGTACCTGTAGTGAGAGGTTTACAGAGTGAAATAATGTATAGAGGAGTACAAACATTCCACCCAGTGACACCAAGCTTAACAAACCAATCATTCTCGTTGCTTGACGCTGACTTTCAAATTGCCCTCCATATTCAATAAAAGAACCTGGCGGCAGCTCTGCTTCTATCGGTGAGAGTCTCTCCTTCACTTCCCTCACCACGCCGTCAAGGTCACGCCCAACCGTATTACATTGAACGACAATACGCCGCCTTGCATTTTCTCGATTAATTGTATTTGGTCCACTCCCTTCCCGAATGACCGCAACAGCGTCAAGCGGAACTCGCCCGCCCGTAGGCAAATTAATAGACAAGTCACCTAGCTTTTCAACATCGACTCGATACGGCTCATCCATCCGTACAATGAGATCGAATACCTGCTGACGATCGACCACTTGCGATACCGTTCGGCCGTGCATTGCCGTTTGTATGAACTCATTGACTGCCTCGACTGTCAGACCATACTGAACGAGTTTCTCCCTCTTGATCTGAATCTGGAGTTGAGGAATTTCTGCCTGCTGCTCTACTACAAGGTCTGTCACTCCGGGCACATCAGAAATTGCCTCTTTGATTTGCTCGGCGGTTTTCCGAAGCACGATAAGATTATTGCCGTAAAGCTTAATGCCCAACTGCGCTTTCACACCTGAAAGCATGTGGCTAATGAGATGAGCGAGAGGCTGTTCGACTGATGAAACAATCCCAGGCACATCACGAAGTGTTCCCCGAATATCTTCGAGTGTTTGCTCCCGGCTACGCGCCGACTTCGAATCCAGACTGATGATTATTTCTGACGAATTGACTCCTTCAGCATGTTCATCCATTTCTCCCCGACCTGTTCGCCGACTAAAGTTTTCGACTCCGTCTACTGTTCCGATCCGATCGTCAACCATAGCACCTATCGTATTGGAGGTCGCGAGCGATGTGCCTGGGGGCAGTAACACATTTACCTGTACGCTACCCTCGTTAAACGGCGGCAGAAAGTCTCTTCCTAAACGAAATAGCATGACAATACTGAATACACAACACCCACCCACCACCACTAACACAAGCACTGGATGCCGAAGACTAATCCGGTTCGCCAGACCTGCTGCAACCTGTGAAAAATGAAGCAGAAAGCTCTTGCGTTCCTTCTGCGATCCACGAGCAACAGGCAGCAGCCAGTACGAAAGAACTGGTGTCACTGTCAAAGAAACAAGAAGCGAGGCTGTGATAGAAATGATGTACGCCAATCCGAGAGGCATAAACAACTTCCCTTCAAGTCCGCCGAGGGCAAAGAGCGGTATGAAGACAAGCACAACAAGAACTGTGCTAAATACAACGGAATTCCGTACCTCACGACTTGCCTCATAAACAACGCGAAGAGCTGGCTGAGGCATTGCTTTATGGCTATTCTCTCGAAGGCGGCGAAAAATATTTTCTACATCGACAATCGCATCATCAACAAGTTCACCTACGGCCACAGCAAGCCCGCCAAGAGTCATCGTATTTATTGACATGCCGAGCATGTGGAAAATGATGGCTGTAATCATGATCGATAACGGAATAGCTGTTAGTGTGATAAACGTTGTACGAACATTGAGCAAAAATAGAAACAAAACGACAACTACAAGAACAGCGCCATCGCGCAGTGCCTCAGCAACATTCCGAATACTCAGGTCAATAAATGTTTTCTGCTGATAGAGATCTGGCGTGATCTGAATATCCGTTGAGATTGACGACTCAATGCTATCGAGTACGGCTAGCACATCGTTGGTCAGTCGACGAGTGTCCTCGCCGGGTTGTTTAGAAATTACAAGCAGCACTGCTGGCTTCCCATTAATGGAGGCATCGCCTCTTTTTTGCTGCGATCCCACTAAGACTTGAGCCACCTGACCCAACACCACAGGACGGTCTTCTACTGCCTTTACCACAACGGCCTTCAAATCATCCACTGTTTTTAGTCGGCCCAATGAACGCACCAGCAGTTCACTCCCTCCGTTTACTAGATACCCTCCTGTTGCATTTGAATTACTGGCTCGTACGGCTTGCTCAACCTCGTGCAGCGACACACCAAACTGCAGCATCAAGTCTGGGTCAACTAACACCTGAAACTGTTTACGTCCGCCACCCATGACGACAACTTGTGCGACTCCCGGCACTGTCAACAGGCGTTGACGAATTACCCAATCAGCTAACGTCCGCAACTCAAGTGGAGATGTCTCTCCTCGCACACTCTCAATCCCAACGTGCATGACCTGCCCCATTATCGAAGCTATTGGGGCCAATTGGGGACGCATACCTTTCGGCAGTCGCTCTCGCGCAATCGCAATCCTCTCTGTGACAATCTGTCGATTAACGTAAATATCTGAACCCCATTCGAACTCAATCCATATCACCGAAAGCCCAACACCTGAGGAACTTCGTACCGTCTGAACACCACTTGCTCCAATTAAAACTGACTCAAGCGGAATAGTCACAAGAGTCTCGACTTCTTCAGGCGCAAGCCCACTTGCCTCTGTCAGAATTGTCACTCGAGGACGATCAACATTAGGAAAAACATCGACCGGAAGATTCCGACAGATCAAGCTGCCGTAGAGAAGAATTGCTATCGCGATAACAACTGTCAGAACACGGTAGCGAAGTGCTATTCGTATGACGGCGTCAAGCATTACACTCCCTCAAGCAATGAAGAACAGCATTTTTAATGAGCATGACCAGCGTGAGGTTCAGCATTTTCCCCTGACTGGTTTTTCAAGGCAAATTGCAACTGCTGTGCCGAAGTTAAAGCAATGATATCACCTGGATGAATTGACCCGTCATCTGCAAGAACAACAAATCTTGGATCACGGAATTCGACTTCAACAGTTTGTTGGTGAAAGTGGTTTTCATCAACAACAAAAACATAGTGCTCGACTCCGTCTTTAGCCACTGCAGTGGTTGGCACCACCATTCGGTCGGGCCACTCCTCGATTGGGACTCGTAATTGCACTCGTTGCCCTGGACGATAACGCCAATTAAGGGTTGCCGAACCCAGATTATCGACCGTCCCAGAAAGTTTTTCATTCGGGAGCGAAACAAAAAAATGTAATGTTCTTGCTTCTGCATCAACCTCGCCGGAAAGGTAGGCTATCGTGAGATCTGTAATTTCTCTTGATTCTCCCGATGCCGTCTCAAGCATCGCAACGACGGGCCTACCCTCTGAAGCAGCCTCACTAATTTCAACTGCATCCTTTTCAAAGGCCTCAGCATCAATTAATAACGTTCGATGATCGACTAATACTGCAAGCGTCACCCCTGTTTCAACATATTGGCCACGCTCGACATCGAGCTCCTGCAGCAGGAGCATGGGCTGTCCCTCCGCATCATTGATGACAAGTTCATCCTCATAAGGTGCCCGGACTACGACTGTGCCCAAAAGCGTGCGGCTTTCTTGAATCGTCTTCACTTGAGATTCAGACAGTCCATGCAACAGCAGGGCCTGCCTTTGTGCGCGTTGACGACCCTCTAACTTTTGCAATTCATATTGCTGGTCAAGAATCCTCTTTTTTGCAATCAGACCCTCCGTATTGATACTTTCAAGTCGACGAAGCTCCCGTTGAACGACGTCAAGTGCTTCCGACGTAGCAAGCAAATCAACCTGCAACTGCACGAGCTCTTCGTGCGTGAGTCGTAGTTCGAAAAGTGGATCGCCCGGTGAAACTGACTCCCCCGGTGTTTGATATACCTGTGTTACATAACCGGTAATTGGAGCGATCACTGTGTACTGAGATCGTCCAGGCTTCTCAACGATAATACCCGGCACAATAATGGGACGGCTATACGACTGTACCGACACCGGCCCTTCACGCAGCCCGATACTCTTTCTTGCTTGGGGTGAGATAGTTACTTCAACCCCATGGGCATGATCGGCATGCTGATGGCCTTGGTGCTCTTGCTTCCGCCGTGCTGGCTGAGCATCGAATGCATAACCTTCTTTGCCGTCTGATTCGTATCCAGCCAAATAGGCCGCTGCTGAAGTACGAACACGGGAAGAAGAAACAAGAGGGATGCCCAACAGACTCACTCCAAGAAACAGGCCAATAGAAATGCCAACAACAACACTCGGCCACTTGCGATCTGGCATTACTGAAGCACCTGCCCTTCCATCCCTCAAAGACCCAAAAACATGAAGATGATTCAACTACGACTTGTCACGTCACAATTCTCGACATTTCTTTTATTCTGCACAGCACATCCTATCTGAACAAGCAACCAGTGAGTCCAGCAGGAAAATGGGATTTGTAAACAAACCCTTGTAGAAGTAATACGGATTTAAATCGTACCATACACACGCTCGTGACTCAGTACCTACCGTCCATTACCTCTCCTGATGCACGCGTCAGTAATGCCAAGACAACATGGTTTTCTGTACGGTCAACCAAATACCGTACCGATCCATCACACATCAAAACATTTACTCCTCCTGGATGGTCAGAAAACATCGGTACGTTAGGCCCAGCCTTCCAGGCTTTTACCGGCAGTGGATTGATCAGCGAGACATTTCGTTGGGTATGCCCAACATAATTACAATTTAGCCCCGATGCCCAAACGCCTCTGGCCTGCCCACCACCTAAACCAACACCGGAATATTCAAAAATCAGGATTGTCTTGGAAAGTCCATCCGTGATCGCCTGGTAAGGAATGCCCTGACTCAAACTGCTGACCTGTTGAAGCAAGAGTACCCCAGTATTGGATGGATAGGGATGCCCATGGTGATCGAAATAGTGTGCTTCGTTTGGATTGACACCAGAATTTCCTGAGTAGTCTATGCACGCCATTCCATAAAAATCACCTGACTCAATGATTGTGTCGTTGTGACGAGACGACTCTTCTCGAGAAACACTTGGGCAAAGATATTGCCGTATCTTTGTTGTTGTTGCTTTATGGTTTACGGGTGAACGAAAATCAGCATTCATGAACAAACGAGTGTCGTCTGTCACAAGTTCGGCATCTGCGACCGGTTCCCACGTCGCCTGACGATCAACATGATCCATAAACTCAAGAAAAAAACTACTCCATGAAATAGTTTTAAAATTTCCTTTTTGAATTCGCCCTGGCGGCATGTGATCTCGATGTACTGAAGCAAACTGAGCAGTGGCCAAGCCAACCTGCTTAAGATTGTTTTGACATGAAAGACGTCTGCCGGCTTCACGGACTCGCTGCACCACAGGCAGTAGGAGTCCTACAAGAAGTAGGACAACGGCAGCGGCTACAAGGACCTCTATGACCGAGAACCCTGCCCTCCTTTTCTGCTGTGTACAAAACAAAGGCATCTCATATCCCCCGTAATCTTTACGCAGCATTCAACACGCAGGTTCGGGTTCACATTGATGACCAACGATGCGAATAGTTCGTAGGAGTCGTTCCAATTCCTTTCGTTTCTGGCTTTAAAAGCGGCCGTATCTGCCTTACTCAACCCAGCTTCACCCGTTGCTTAAACAATCCAAAAAACCCTCAAAATCGACACATTCTATGTCGATTTCATAGTTAAAAGCCGGGGCGTTAAAAACTGCTGCCCAATTTCTATTTTATGCGTACTTCCAGAAACCGAAACCCTGTTCGGAGAACAAACGTCTGCCATGCGCACGCGTGTTCTGGATACCTGTGCGCAATCACTGTAATTCTTGTGATTGTTTACTCAGGAGAATTGTCGGCGCACCCTACAGACTCTGCATTACCTATTGCGTCGTATCAAGATGACGCCGAATACGAAACTATCCCCCCACCTGAACCAAATACGCATGCTGACCATGAGGGCCTGCGATCCGCTATACGATCTGATCCTGAATTAGCAGCAGTTGTTCGTGAAGAAGCTGAAATGATGCTTGCCGCTCAACTCAGTGGCATCCCACGGCCTCGTTATATCCCCGCAACCTCACTTGTAGATTTAAAGGGCCTTGAGGTCTACGCATCGAGAAATCGTCAATCATTTCCATTCTCATTTTATCTTAATGGTTTCGTCCAGGTACGTTGGTTTGAATTTGCACGTTCCGTAACAAGTTGGACAGCAAGTGGACCTATAGACGGAAAGGGGGGGGCACCCGTAGCTACGCTATATCCGGTCAATAATATTAATGTCTTTGAAATTAATAGATTTTTCCTTACCTCGGAGGGTTACGTTACAGATGAACGCCTGCGTTACTCACTTACCCTCTTTGGAACAACGAACAACGGAAACAACTCCGCTATTGCACCACTCG